>QFCS01006223.1_pt1 | contig 20915 bp, 19 predicted proteins | sample 3576561 | NCBI WGS metagenome assembly QFCS01 | reverse complement strand
TCGTACCCTGACCTCGTGATTGGCGCAGTCATTGCGCTGATAGTGCTCAGCGGTGCCCGGCGCATCCTGAACCTCCGATAGCCAATCTAGCGGCATCCCACACCGATGCCTAGCCAAGGTGGGATGGCCGGCCGCTTACGAAGGACTGCTAGGACACTGCGAGACGAACTCAGACACTGGTTACATCGCCTTGGTCGACGGATGCTTCAATCAACCTCTACGGTTTGGGGTTCGATCGGAGACGATTTGGGGAACGGCCTACTTGATGATGGGCCTGTCTTATCTGCAGAACAGCGAAGTTCCCGGTTGAGTCACACGAGTCTCCGCAAGCTCACTCACCGCGCATCCGTCAAAAGGGCCAGCCTACATGGGCGGCCCTTTCTCCACTGAGGGACTAAAAATCAAATGCCTCCCATCTTCAAGGGCTGGAAATCCATTCTGCTGCTCCCATCACTCCAAGAACAGCTTGGCCAGCCGGTCGACACAGCTCACGCTGATGCTGTCGCCTTTGACTTGGAGGACCTCGTTCCCCATGAGAGAAAGGCGGAGGCTCGCTCAGTTGTGGGACAGCTTGTTTCCAGGTACGCCCAAACCGCATCCGACGTCCTGGTTAGGATAAATGCGGGTCTTCGACCAGCCGCGTTAGACATCGAATGCTGCGCTGTCAAGGGAGTTAGAGCATTGATACTTCCTCAATGCGAAAGTGCTGACTGGGTGGCTAGTGTGGCCATCGCCCTCAATGAGCTGGAAGCTGAGCGAGGCATCCCAAATGGGTACACAAAACTGGTCTTGCTTGTTGAGAGCTGCCAAGCGCTTCTGCGCATCCAGGAGATTGCCAGCAGCCATCCACGAGTGGTTGCTTTGGCGCTTGGCGCCGAAGACTTCAGTGCATCAGCTGGCATGAGCGCCGATGCTGACAGCCTCCTGTATCCGAAACAGCTGGCGATCTTCTCCGCTCGAGCAGCGGGCATTCTTCCGCTTGGGCTAGTTGGTCCCATTGCTCGTGGGAATTTCCAGCCAGATGAACTCCTCGCGGCCTCCCGCAGGGCGAGAGACTTTGGATCGACAGGTGCGTTTACTACCGATCGCCGGTGCGTAGGGCCCCTGAATCAAGGCTTTGCCAGCACCTGACCGAAGCGCTGCTTAGCGCAGCGGCACAGAGTTGACGCATTCATAGCGCCTCGGCCGGGGACCGCCGGTCGGGTAGTCGTCGAAGTAGGTCGATCGGCCTACGGGGCTCAGGCAGAAACAGAGAAGAAGACCGCGCCCGACCGAACCCTCGCATCAGGCGCAGCCACTGAGATCAGTTACTTCTTGGGCGCGGGGATCTTCGAGATCACCTCGGCCCACTTCTTCGACTCGCCGGCGATGAACTTGCCGAACGTCGGTCCGTCCTGGAAGTTGGGTTCTGCGGCCAGCCGCAGCACCTGCTCCTGGACATCGGGCTTGGCCATCGCCGCCTTGATGGCGTCGTTGAGGCGCGTGCGCACGGCCGGCGGCATCTGCGCCGGACCGAATACGCCCATCCAGGCGGGTGCCGCGTAGCCCGCTACCCCTTCTTCGGCGATCGTGGGAATGTCGGGCGCCACCTTGCTGCGCTCGGCCGTGGTGAGACCCAGAGCGACGAGCTTGCCGGCTTTGACGTGGGGGTAAGCCGACGTGAGGTCAACCATTGCGGCAGGCAGCATCCCGCCCAGCAAGTCGTTCACGGCGGGGCCGCTGCCACGGTACGGCACGGCCTGCAGCTCGATGTGGGTCATGGCCGCCAGTAACTCACCAGCAAGGTGTTGGGAGGTGTACTGACCGGAGGTGCCGTAGGTCAGCCCCTGCTTGCCCGCGCGCGCCGCTTTGAGGAAGGCCTGCAGATTGCCAAAGCCGGCTTGGGCGCCCGCCACGAGCACCAAGGGGATGTCGGCCACTTTGGCGATGGGGGTCAGGTCCTTCTGCGGATGCAGCGGGGGCGCGTCAGGCAGATGTGGGTTCACCGCGATGGCGCCGGTAGCACCCATGGAGATGGTGTATCCGTCGGGTGAGGCCTTGGCCGCGGCCATCAGGCCGAGCGCGCCACCGCTGCCAGGCTTGTTGTCGACGACCACCGGTTGCCCGAGTGCCGCAGAGAGCTCCTTGCCGATGATTCGCGCAATGCCATCAGCCGATGCGCCTGGAGCGAACGGAACGATGAGCGTGATGGGTTTGTTGGGGTAGTCCTGAGCACCAGCCGTGCTGGCGAGCAGGGCAAGGGCCACGGGAACGAGTCGTCGAGCGAACTTCTTGAACATGGTGTCTCCGCTTGTCGTGCTGGCTTATTGGGGCTTCATGTTGGCGTTGCGTGCGACTTCCGTCCAACGCGCGATGTCGTTGGAAATGCGCTTGGCCAGCGCATCGGCGTCGGCGTCGCCGGGGTCCATGCCCATGCTGTGAAACTTGTCGACGATGTCGCGCTCTTTGAGGATTTCCGCCATCGTCTCGCGAAGCTTGGTGAGAACGGGCTCGGGGGTTCCTTTTGGCGCCATCAAGGCAGTCCAGATGGGTGCATCGAAACCTGGGAAGCCGGACTCGGCCACGGTCGGAACGTCAGGGAGTGCGGCCGAACGTTTGGCCGTCGTGACCGCCAGTGCCTTGAGCTTGCCGCCTTTGACCTGGCTCATAACGGCAGGACTGTCCAGGATGCCGAGATGAATCTCGTTGCCCAGCAAAGCCGCGGCGACCAGCCCCGAGCCCCGATAGAGGATGTGCTGGAACTTGATCCCGGCGGCGCCGCCCAGCGACTCCGCAACGAGCTGGAAGGATGTCGTCGGCGTACCGTGGTTGAGCGGCCCGTCCTTCTTCGCCATCTGGATGAGCTCCCCCAGGTTTTTCGCTGGCAATGACGGGTTCACCGTCACCACCAGAGGAAAGGTGCCGACCAGCGCGATCGGCTCAAAGTCTTTCTTCGGGTCGTAAGCCAGGTTCTTCATGAGAACCGGGTTGGAGGTCAACCCGCCGCTGGAGGCCACCAGAAGGGTGTAGCCATCGGGACGCGATTTCGCGACGAAGTCGTTGCCGATCGCCGAGTTGGCTCCCGGCTTGTTCTCCACCACAAAGGGTTGCTTGAGTCGCTCTTGCAACTTGGCGGCCAGCTCCCGAGCCGCGATGTCATTGGTCCCTCCGGGCGAGAAGCCCACCACGATCCGCACAGGTTGGTTGGGATAGGACTGAGCCGACGCCAAGGGCGCATGAAGTGCAATGGCCGCGATGGCTGCACCGGCGCCGAAAGAGAGGGCGCGCATCACGCGGGTGCGAGCGGAAAAAATGGGGGGCTTCATGAGGTTTGTCTCCAAAAAACTTGCAAGGGGATCGTTGTTGCGACTTGTCCGAGTGGCGGACGTCGCGTTCATTTTGTTCCCTGCCTTGCTGCAAGTCAATTTTTTGAAACCTCATGTCCACCAGGCGTACATGCCTGAGTGTCGATTTTGGAGTCAAGCCTTCACTCGATCGGCATGCGAGATGTCCGCCTGACGGATACGTTGCCCAATTCAATGCATGTCCATATAATGGATTTCATGTCCGCAACACGGACAAATCAAGGAGACAGCCCCATGAATCCATCCATCCCCGTTACCTTGCTGTTCTCAGACGGCGTGGCACATCGGCTGTCCGTGCCTGGTGGGGGCAAGCTCATCGAAGCGGCCACGCAGGCTGGACTGAATCTGCTGACCGACTGCTCGAACGGCCAATGCGGAACCTGCACCGCGCAGTTGGTCTCGGGCAGCGTCGACATGGACGACTACGACACCGCTGTGCTGCCCGATGAGGACCGCGAGTCGGGCACGGTTCTTCCATGTGTCTGTCGAGTCAACAGCGCATGCGCCATCGAGCTCCCCTATGAGTCAGCCGAGGCCATGGCCGATGAACCCGACCCCGTACCGGCGGAAGTCACCGCCGTAGAGCAAGTGGCAAGTGAGACATTCCGCTTAGAAGTGGTGGTCGATGACGCCATGGTGTTCGAACCGGGGCAGTACGTTCGCATCCAGCCCCAAGGTGCCGACTTCCACCGCTCCTACTCCATGGCCAACGTGCCGGGATCCAACAAGCTGCAGTTCTTCATCCGCCTGGTTCCCGATGGCGCGTTCTCGCAATGGCTGTCCACCGCCAAGGCGGGCGACAAAGTCGAACTCAGCGCGCCGCACGGCACTTTCTTTCTTCGCGACGAAGACCGACCACGGCTCTTCGTCGCGGGTGGCACCGGCGTCGCTCCTTTCCTCTCCATGTTGCGCAGCATGGCTGCGCACCCGCCCAAGCACCGAACCACGGTGCTTATCGGTGCTCGAACGGTGGGTCACCTGTTCGCCATGGATGAGCTGAACGCGCTGAAGGACGAGCTCAAGAGCGTGGATCTGCAGTTCGCGGTTGAGCAAGAGGCGCAAAGCGGTTGCCACCAAGGCTATGCAACGGACTTGATTGCGCAATTGGGGCTTGACCCCACTACTCGCGTCTACCTCTGCGGTCCTCCTCCCATGGTCGAAGCGGGACGACGCGCGGCCGAGGCTGCAGGCTTGCGACGTTCTGACGTGCTGTGTGAGCGCTTTACCTGAACTTCCTTACCGAGAGAGAGCCATGATTCCAATCACCCCCGAGTCCCGCTACAACGCCCTGATCAACCTTCGCCAGGGAAAGATCGGTCGCGAAATCTTTTCCGACAAAGACATTTTTCAGGAGGAGCTGGAGAAGGTCTTCACCCGATCCTGGCTGTTCGTCGGCCATGAAAGTCAGGTGCCCAACCCCGGCGACTTCTTCACGTCGCGCATGGGAGCCGAGTCGGTCATCCTGGCCCGCGACAAGAAGAAGAAAGTCCATGTCTTCCTGAACTCCTGCCGCCACCGCGGCATGAAGGTGTGCCAGTACGACCACGGCAACACCCAGCTGTTCACCTGCCCGTACCACAGCTGGAGCTACACCACCGACGGCAAGCTCTTCGGCGTCCCCCAGTTCAAGGGACTCTACGAAGGCTGCATGGAGAAGGAAGAGTGGTCCCTCATCGAAGTGCCCAAGATGGAGGTCTACAAGGGCACGGTCTGGGCGAGCTGGGACAAGGATGCGCCGGACTTCCTGACCTACCTGGGTGACGCCAAGGCGCACCTGGACCTGGCGCTCGACTGCCGGGACGGGCGCGAAGGCGGCTCGGAAGTCCTGTTCGGCGTGCACAAGTGGATCATTCCGTGCAACTGGAAATTCGCGGCCGAGAACTTCCTGGGTGACACGTACCACAACGTGAGCCACCGCTCGGTCGACCTGATCGGCATCGGCCCGAGCGCCGAGGCGGGCGAGAAGGGCCGCCGCGACAACGAGCTCGAGAAGGCCAAGCACGTATGGGCCAACTTCCCTGCCGGCCACGGCGTGCACAGCGCCATCATGCCGGAGACCTGGGAGTTCCTCGACACCTACAGGAACAACCCCATCGTGGCTGACTACTTCCGCCACTGCCACGAGGAGCGCAAGGCGCGCCTCGGCGCCGAGCGCCATCGCCTGGTGCCCTTCGTCGGCACCATCTACCCCAACGTGTCCTTCCATGGCAACCAGCCCCGCAACCTGTGCGTGTGGCATCCGCACGGCCCGGAGTCGACCGAAGCCTGGCGTTTCTTCCTCGTGGACGCGGACGCGCCCCAGGAGGTGAAGGACTTCCTGCGCACCTACTACATGCGCTACTCGGGCCCCGCGGGCATGACCGAGCAGGACGACATGGAGAACTGGAACTACGCCACGGCCGGCAGCCGCGGCGTGATCGCCAAGCGCTATCCCTACAACTACCAGCAGTCGCTGGGCAAGGTGACGACCGAGGGGCCCGTGCCGGGCAACGTCAGCCTGCAGGTCAGCGAGGAGAACCCGCGGCAGTTCTATCGCCGCTGGCGCGACTACATGAACAGCGCCGATTGGGACACGCTCCTGGGCCGCAACGACAAGGAGCCGGCGAGCTTCGCGGGTTAAGCCATGAGCGTCATCATCGTTTCAGGCGGCACTTTTGGCCTCGGACAGTCCATCGTGGTGGACCTGGCACGACGCGGGCACCAGGTCGTGGCCTTTGGCCTGGCCCAGGCTCAAGTCTCCAGCACCGCAAAGGGCATGGAGTCGGTGCTCAACGAGCTAAAAGAAGCCGGGGCCACGGCCGATGTGCTGGAGGCCGATGTCTCCGAGTCAGAGGACATTCAGCGGGTGGTCGACTTCACGCTGAGCAAGTTTGGCGCGCTCCACGGCATCGTCAACAACGCAGCCATCGGCCCCCTGGGAACGATCCTGACGACGGACGAAGCCACCTTCGATCGAATCCTGGACGTCAACGTCAAGGGTACGTACCTCCTGTCGCGCGCTGCGCTTCCCCACTTCATCAAGGGTGGTGGGGGCTCCATTGTGAACATCGGCTCGGGTGCGGGCTACGGCAAGCCGAACATGGCGGCCTACGCTTCGAGCAAGGCGGCCATCGTGGGCCTGAGCATGGCGATGGCATATGACCACTTCCATGACCATGTGCGCGTGAACGTCGCCATTCCCGGAGGTGGTGGCATCGTCTCCGGCATGAGCGTGGGTCGCGTGGGCGGCGATGTCGACGCGTTTCGCAAGAGGCCCGTTCCCGGCACGGTCGCAGGTCGCACGGCCACGGGCCAGGACCTGGCGAATGCCGTCGCATTCCTTCTGTCGGATGAGGCTGCAACGATTTCGGGCACGGTCATCGATGTCGGGTGCTTTGCCCATCAGGGTGGCCCCATTCCGCCCAAGCCTTGAACCATCTCCAAGGAGAACAACATGTCTGATATCGCCGAAGTCATTCCCCCTGACACAGCAGTCACACCGCGTCTGGCGCGGGACAACCGCTACTTTGACATCAAGCGTGAGATCGAAGAGTTTCTCTACGACGAGTCGAATATGCTTGACGAGCGTCGCTTCAAGGAGTGGTTGGACACCCTCGCCGAAGACCTGCGCTACTTCATGCCCATGGAGTACAACGTGAAAGCCGGCGAACACGCCAAACGCGAGCTCACCAAGCGCGAAGAGCAAATGAGCTGGTTCAACGAAGGCAAGTGGACCCTCACGAAGCGCGCGGAGCAGATTCTCACTGGCGTCCACTGGGCGGAAGAACCGCTCTCGCGCGTCTGCCGTCTCGTGAGCAACGTCCAGCTCTCCGCCATCAACACCAACCACAATGGTGAACTCGAGGTGGATACGACCAGCCGCTTCCTGATCTATCAGAACCGCTGCGAGTACGAGCAGTACTTCTTTGTCGGCGATCGCATGGACCGCATCCGCAAGACGGCAGAAGGATGGAGGCTGGCCAGTCGGGAGATCAGGATTCACCAGAACGTCCTGCTGGCAAAAAACCTCACCATCTTCTTCTAAGGAGACATCATGCTGAACCTTCTGGCTGTTGAGCCTGGGCAGATCCTTCTCCTCAAGGACGGGTCCACCGCCGAAGTCGTGGAGAACATCGGGGACGGTATCTGGCTCAAGGCCAGGCTTGCCTCTGGCGACGAGGATCTCGTGTTCTGCGAAGACATCGCCGGCCTGCAGCAGGCCTCAGGCGCCTGAGCCGCGATGAGCACCGCGACTTTCACTCCCACCGATTCGGAACTGCGCACCGATCTGGCCGCTTGCTACCGCCTGTTCGATTGGTTGGGCTGGACCGAGCTCATCTTCAATCACATCACGGTGCGAGTGCCTTCAACCGATGAGCGAAAGCCCGAGTACCTGATCAACCCATTCGGCCTGCACTACGCGGAAGTCCGGCCGGAGAACCTGGTGCGGATCGACATCGACGGGAATACGCGCGACGGCAGCGCGGCGCGCGTCAATCGGGCGGGCTTTGTGATTCATAGCGCCATCCATGCTGCGCGTGAAGATGCTCACTGCATCATGCACGTCCACACCACTGCGGGTTGTGCGGTCTCCTGCAAGGAAGATGGGCTGCGCCACGACAACTTCTACAGCGCCATGCTGTACGGCGATGTCGGGTACCACGACTACGAAGGGGTCACCACCCACCTGGATGAACAACCTCGTCTGGTGAAATCACTGGGCAGCAAGAACCACCTGATCCTGCGCAACCATGGTCTGCTGGTGGTCGGGCCCGATGTGCCCACGGCGTTCAACCGGTTGTGGACGCTACAACGCGCCTGCGAGATCCAGCTCGCGTCGGACGGCGGCCACGGGGACAACAGATCCATCGCCACGGAGGTTCTCGAGAAAGTGCCCGCGAGTCGGGTGGCTGGTCGAGGCGAGGTCCATCGCCTGATCTTCGACGCCATGCTGCGCCGAGCCGGTCTCGCAATGACATAGCGCCGTTTGCCGCCGGGGAACACCTCGGCGCGCCGGATCGCCCGTGCGCGCTGTCTCCCTCACGCCGCCGCGGCCATCTCTCGTTGGAAGGCCTGCACGAGGCGCATCGTCTCGTCCATGGTGCCGATGCTGATTCGGACCCATTCAGGCAGGGCGTAGGAGTTCACCGGGCGGACAATGAGGGCGTGGCGTTCCAGGCGTTGAGCCCAAGCTGCACCGTCGCCGACCTTGGTCAGCACGAAGTTGGTGTGGGATTCAACGGTTGCGATGCCGAGTGTCGCCAGCTCATTTACCAACATCGAGCGGCAGCGGTCGTTGTTCTCCAGCGTCTTTCGCAAGAACTCCGTGTCGTGCAGCGCCGCGGCAGCGGCCACCTGCGCCTGTTGCGTCACGGTAAAGGGTGGACGCACGCGCCTGAGCATGTCCGCGAGGGGCTTTTGCGCGATGCCGTATCCCACGCGCAGGCCTGCCAAGCCGTAGGCCTTCGAGAACGTCCGGGTCACGAGCAGATTGGGAAACTCGCGCACCCACGCGATGGAATCCGTTCGCAGCGATGGCGGCAGGAACTCGAAGTAGGCCTCGTCCAGCAGCACCACCACATGTGAAGGCACCCCGCGCAGAAAGGCGTGCAGCGCATCGGGCTCGACGCAGGTTCCAGTGGGGTTGCCCGGGTTGGCGATGTAGATCAGGTTGGGGGAATCGCCCAAGGTGCGGCTCAGGCCCTCAAGGTCGACCCGCAGGTCCGGCGTGGGCACGACGATGGACTGAGCACCGATCCGCTGTGCGGCGTTCACGTATGCCTGGAACGAATATTGCGAATAGGCGGTTCTTCGTCCCCCATCCAGCACGGTTGCCACCGCATTGCCGATGACACTTTCTGATCCTGCGCCAACGACGACCCAATCAGAAGGAACGGCGTGGTAGTCAGCCAGTGCCTCGTTCAACTCCTTGCAATCGTTGTCGGGGTAGCGCGAGACGTCCAGCTGCGCGGCGGCGAGCGCCTGCAGGGCGCGCGGGCTCGCGCCGAAGGGGTTTTCGTTGGAGGCCAGCTTGGCGATCTGACCAGGCGGCACGTTCAATCGTTGCGCCAGATCAGCGATCGGCAGCCCAGGAACATAGGCCCGGAGGGCAGCGACATGGGACGGATAGTTGGGGATGGTGCTCATGCACGGATCCTGCTCCGCCCCGAAGATCTTGACCAGTCGTTCCCGCTGTTCGTGATCACCTATGGTGATCGGCTGCCAGGTTGCCGCACCAGAAAATGACACCCGGAGACAGACATGACATTGCAACAACTTCGTGACCTGCTCGCCGTGGTGTCACATGGTGGCTATCGCGCCGCTGCACGCGCCCTCAATGTGTCGCAGGCCGGTCTGACCAAAAGCCTCTCGAAGCTTGAGGAAGAATATGCCGTTTCGCTGCTTCAGCGCACGGCCAAAGGCATCCTTCTCACGGTCGAGGGAGAGGCCTTCGTCCTGCAGGCCCGTGCGGTCCTGCAGGAGGTTGACCGGGCGGAGGACTGGCTGCGAGGCCTGGGTAAAGTCGACGCCGTACAGGTGAAGGTGGGCCTGTCCATTGACCCTTCTTTGAGCCTGGCACCCGCGGTCCTTCAAGACTTTCGCAAGGCCTGTCCCAACGCCACCATCCACGTCACGCAGCGCTCCGCCACCGAGCTGTTGGGCGCGATCCGAGACAACCGGCTGGATCTGGCCGTCATCCGCCTGCCCGATGCGCTGGAGCATGGGGATCTACGTCTCGAAGCGCTGTACGACGCGTCGGCGGCCATCGTGGCCCGAAAGGGGCATCCCTTGCGGCACGCGCGCTCGGTGCAGGATCTCGCCGACAGCGAGTGGATCGTGGTGGGTGACCCGTCCCGCCCGGGCCAGCAGGACGAGAGCATCCGCGAACTGTTTTTGCAACAGCGTCTGGGTCGACCCCGTTTCGCGGCGGTGTCCGACTCGCTCTTCGGTGCGGTGTCGATGCTGCTGGAGTCCGACTGCGTTGCCAGGTTGCCCGTGGGATTGCTCAAGCACCCCTTGGCCGCCAACTCATTGACCGAGATCCGCGTGCGGGAGCAGCTGGACCTCGGCTACCAGGTCGGCATCGTGTGCAAGGCCAGCCGGCGCCTGAGTCGGGAGGCATCCCAACTGGTGGCCATGATGAAGTCGTTCGCTCGAATGACCAAGGGCCTGGTGAGACACCGCTGAGTGGTGGCGCACCGGGCCCTGCGGGGACTCCTTGAGCCGACTCAGTCCGGTTTGAAACCGGAATCTCGCACCACCGGCGCCCACTGCTTGAGCTCTTCCGCCTGCAGCCGCGTGAACTCCGCAGAGGGCAGATAACTCACGTCGATCACGAGCTTGTTGAGCCGGGCCTTGATCTCGGGGTCCGCGAGAACACGAGCAATGGCCGAGTCCAGCCGATTGACCACTTCCTTGGGTGTTTTCGACGGAACGAAGGCCCCGAACCAGCCCTCCACGGGAGCGACGGCGACACCCTGCTCCGCCAGGGTGGGCAGTTCCGGCGCCAGCGCATAGCGCTGCGCGCTGAACGTGCCGACGATGCGCAGCCTGCCCGAGCGGTGGTGCTCGATCTGGTCGATGACCGTGTCGATGCCTACGGGGATGTGCCCGCCGACCAGATCGGTGACCAACGGGGCGCCGCCCTTGAAGGGCACGTGCGTCCAGGTGATGTCCGCTGCCTTGGCGAAGGCGACCCCCGAAAAGTGGGACATGCCGCCAGCGCCAGAGGTGCCGTAGACGGCCATGTCGGGTTTGCTGCGGATCTGCTCACGCAGGTCCTTGGCGGTTTTCACCGGCGATGAGACTGGCACCGCCAAGCCGAAAGGATAGGCAGCGAGCTTGGACAGGGGGGTGAAATCTTCCAGGACGTTGTAGTCGATCTTGCCTGCGTAGACCAGGCTCTGGATCGTCGTCAACGCGTTCGGTGCGATGAGAATGACCGAACCGTCGGCGGCTTCACGCTTGAGCTGCGAGGCGGCGATCCTGCCACCGGCGCCGGGTCGGTTGTCCACCACCACGGTGGTCTTGAGCTGTTCCTGCAAGGGCTGTTGCAGCAGCCTCGCCATGGTGTCGACACTGCCGCCCGCCGGGTAGGGAACGACCAGTTTCACCAGGGCCGGGGACTGGGCTTGTGCGTGGGTCAGGAGCGCGCCGTAAGCCAGAACGGAAATCAGCGCAGTGCGTCGTGCGATGTTGAACACAGCAACCTCTTGAGGGTGGTGGAAGGAAACGGGAGGGCAATCGATGATGCTCACGACGACACGGAAGGAATAGGTCTTCCCAGGCAATCGTGATTTCCGCAGGTGATCAAGTGCCCCAAGCTGGAGAAGGAATGGGGAAAAGGGGTCAGGCGCCGTGCAGCGAGCGGTAGCTCAGCAGCTCTTCAATGCCGAAGCGGCCGTTCTCACGTCCGAAACCCGACCATCCCCAGCCACCAAACGGTGTGGCGAGGTTCTGCGGGGCGCCATTGATGACGACCTGTCCTGTCCGCATGGAACGCGCGAACGCCGTGGCCCGCGCCTTGTCGCGCGACCAGACAGCGCCTGATAGCCCATAGCGCGTGGCGTTCGCCAGTGCGACGGCCTCGGCCTCGCTGTCGTAGGCCATCACCGCCAGCACTGGCCCGAAGACCTCCTCCTGCGCAATCTCCATGGTGGGGACAACGTCGCTGAACAGCGTTGGAGCCACGTAGTAGCCCTCGCCTTGTCCAGGCGGATGCAGGCCTCCTTCGACAAGCGAGGCGCCCTGCGCATGCGCGCGCTCGATCATGGACCGCACGCGCTCGAACTGCCCCCGAGTGGCCACCGGCCCCAGCCGCGTGTTCGCGTCAAGCGGGTTCCCCGCAGGCCATTGGGTCATGGCGTCTCGGGCTCTCTCGAGGATCTGCGCCAGCAGATGGCGCGGTGCGATGAGGCGTGACTGGCTGACACATGCCTGCCCGGAGTTGGCCATGCTCAGGCGCACGACTGCTGGCACGGCGGCGTCCAGGTCGGCGTCATCGAGGAGGACGGCGGCGGACTTTCCGCCCAACTCCAACGTCACCGGCTTGAGACTTTGGGCGGCGGTGGCCATGATGTTCCGACCCACGGCGGTCGAGCCCGTGAAGCTGATCCGATCAACGCCCGGGTGCGCAACTAGTTGTGCACCAATGGCAGGACCACCCCACACCAGATTGACGACGCCAGGTGGCAGTCCAGCTTCGTGCACAGCCTGCATGAACGACAACGCGGCTCCGGGCGCCACCTCGCTCGGTTTGAGCACCACCGCGCAACCGGCCGCGAGGGCAGGGGCCACCTTGGCCACGATCTGATGCAGCGGAAAGTTCCAGGGAGTGATCGCAGCGACAACGCCACATGGCACCCGCTCGACCAAGCCGTTGCCGATCTGTTCAGACCAGGCGATCCGATCGAGGCCTTCGATGGCGAACTGAATGCCCTTGAGTGCCATCGGTATCTGCATGAGCTGGCCCAGCCAGACAGGGCAACCCATTTCCTGCGCCAACAGCACGGCCGCCTCATCGGCGCGCGCGGCGAGGGCCTTACCCAGGCGTTCAAGCGACTCCCGGCGTTGTTCGATCGTCGACATCGACCACTGCTCAAAGCCCGAGCGGGCGCTCTTCACCGCCCACTCGACGTCCTCCGAGGAACAGGACCGAACGCTGGCGAGGTCTTCCCCTGTAGACGGGTCGACGACTGCCAGGGCGTCCTGGCCGCGGGCGTTCAGAAATTTGCCGTGGGCGTAGTAGTCCCTGTAGTGGCGAATCATGCGGGCTCTCCGAGCGGATTGATGGGTGCGGCCGGCCCGGCCATGCCCTTCATCGGCTGAAGACGAAGAAGGTGCCAGGGGCTTGGCACGACACCCAGCTTGACCTCGATAAGCACGGGTCCGTGCTGGGTGTTTGCCTCACGCATCGCTGCTTCAAGCCCCTGGGCAGAGTCCACTTGCGAATAGGGGACACCAAAGGCAGCAGCGAGCAGTTTGAAGTCCGGGTTGGTCAACTCCACGGCGACTTCTGCCCCGAATTCCCGCTTCTGGATCGCACGCACGTTGCCGTAGTGGCCATCGTTGAATACCACCAGAGTGACGGGCAGCCTGTACCGGCTCGCGGTGGCGAGTTCCTGCATGTTCCAGCCGAAGCCGCCGTCTCCAGTGACGGAGACGACCCGCTTGCTTCGCGCGCCCACCGCCGCGCCCAGGGCCACGGGAAATCCGCAACCCAGGGTGCCCTGGTACCCCGATGCGATGTAGGTGCGAGGCGCGTGGACCGGGAAGGCAATGCGGGCGAGATAGCCGATCTGGGTAAGTTCATTGACGAAAATGCCGTCTTCCGGCAGGGCCGCCCTGATCGCGCGAACGTAGGAGGCCTGTGGCTCGACCAGCGCGATCTGCGCCGCTGCCCAGTCCTTCACCCGGCGCGCGTCCTCGTTGGAGAAGGCGGTCCGGGGCTTGATCCGCTCCAGCAGCTCGGGCAACGCGAGTGCGAGGTCGGCGGCGATGGCCACTTCGGGCGAGCGGGGGGGCGTCAGGTCTTTCGGGTCCACGTTGATGTGGATGAAGCGGATGCTGCCCGCAGGCCATGAGGCGGTTGGCGTGAGAACGTCCACGAAGCGACTGCCCAGAACCAGCACCACGTCGGCATGCTGGAACACCGCGCGTCCTGCCAAGGCGTTCATGGCCAGTGGATGTCTGTCGTCCAGAGCGCCGCGGCCGTTGTCGCTCATCACGACAGGGGCGCCCAGCTTCTCTGCAAGCTCGCGCAGCGGTTGCGGCACCTGGTCGGCCAACGCACCGCCGCCGACATAGATGACGGGCAGACGGGCATCGTTGAGCAGGCGGGCGGCCTGGTCCAACAGCGCGCGGTCGATCTCCGCCGCAGCACGGGACTGCGCCGTCTCCTCTGGCGCTTCGGTTGGGTCGATCTTCGAGCTAAGAAAGTCGTGTGGGATTTCCAGGCCAACCGGGCGTGGGCGCTCCTTGTGCAGTTCGGCGAAGGCGTTGGCCACCGACGGACGAATGTCTGCAGCAGAGTTGACGACGTGGTTCCACTTGGTCAAGCCTCGCACGAAGCCGGTCTGGTCCTTGATTTCATGCAACAGACCGCAACCGCGACCGATGCCACTGGAGTGAATCTGGCCCGTGATGAACAGCACTTTCGAGTTGCACGCATAGGCGGTCGCGAGGCCAGCTCCCGCATTGAGGGCGCCGGGTCCAGGAACCACCATGGCCGTGCCGACGCGGCCGGACGCGCGGTAGTAGCCGTCCGCCATATAGGTGGTCGACTGCTCATGGCGAGGGACGAAGAGTTCAATATGTTCGCTGCACTGGCGCAAGGCGTCGACCGCCCAATCCAGTTGAATGCCAGGAATGAGAAACAGGTCCTCCACACCGTGCTGTATGAGGGAGGAGGCCAGTGCTTGTCCACCGGTGGGTTGTGAGTTCATGATGTGCGTTGCGATGTGTGATTCCGGAATGGCGTGTCTCTTGCGCCCGCCTCATCGTGCAAGAAGCCCAAAACAGACGCCAGCCTTGTTAGGTTCTCGTGATCGCCTGCAGGAATCACTGCGAGCCAGATCTCGGCTGAGCTAGCGTCGATTGCCTCGGGCAGATGGATCTCAACGATCGTGTCCGCTTGGTGGACAATGCAGATTCCGGAACTTGTCGAGGCACAAATGGCTGCTGCGGAAAAGAGTGAGAACGTTCGGGCGGTGGGGCGCGCCCTCGAAATCCTGTTGGCGTTCACCGAGGCCGATCCCGAGTTGTCGCCGAGCGAACTGCTCAAGCGCGTGAACCTCTCGAGGCCCACGCTCTATCGACTGCTGTACACGCTGGAGGAACATGGGTTCCTGGTGTCGTTCGGCGAACCGCAGCGGTTTCGTCTTGGCCCTTCCGTGTCCCGCCTGGCGCATGTATGGAATGGCTCCTTGGACCTACGGTCTGTGGCCGAGCCCATCCTCAAGCGGCTGTGGCAGGAAACCCGCGAAACCGTGGCGCTCTTCATCCCGCAAGGCAATATGCGCTTGTGCGTCGAGGAGCTGCCCAGCCCCCAACCCTTGAACTTCAAACGAGGCGTGGGCTACACCGAGCGCATCGTCCGCGGTGCCACGGGTCGCGCCATCCTGGCCTACCTCGATTCCTCGGTCGACGAGTTGAAAGGCTATGCGCAAGGCACCGGCGTGAACCTCAAGAAGCTGGAAGAGGAACTGTCGGTCACGAGAAAGCGTGGCTACTCGACCAGCCACAACGAACTGATCTCGGGAGCGGTGGCTGTCGCGGTTCCCTTCTTTGATCGCACCGGTCAGGTGGCTGGATCGATCGGCGTATTCGGTCCCGAGGTGCGCCTCGATGCCACCCGGCAAAAGGCTGTCGCTCGTTTGCTGTTGCAGGAGGCAAAAGCCTTGTCCGAGGCCCTGGGGGCGACCCGAACCAAGTGATTGGCCGATCACTGAAAGAACTCGCGATCACCGTCCCGCGCTTTCCTGTTTCCCCGTGACTTGAAGCCATGCTGCCAGTCGTTTTCACTCATCGAGTAAGTGCAATCACCGCAGTTAGCGGACGTCCACCTGTCTTGAGCAAACGCGCCTCATAGGCGCCGTGCATGTCCAGGCCGTTGGTCAATGCGGCGTACCTCATTTGGGGGACGTAGCCTTTGACAACGCTGGCGTTTGGTCATACACCAGCTTTCTTAGACCAGCGCCGGGTCATTTAAGGGAGTCATGACATGTGGTTCACCAATCTGCTGGAGTTTGAGAATCCTGGTCGAGGAGAGCTCAAGCTGTTCGTTGACGATGTGCGACTGTTTCTCAGAGACGTCTTGTTCGAGTTCCGGGAGTTCCAGGTGCTGTTCGAAGGAAATGACGATCTCTTCAACAGGGCTCGGGCTGCATTCACCAGCAAGGAGATGACCTCAGGCTTGGTCGAACTGACGGAGGCCATAAACTCAATCGAACCCAAAATCATGGAGCGTCACGGCCTCCACGGTTCTAACCTACGCTTCAAGTTCGGCGTACTCGGTCATATCTCCAGTGAGTTCCAACGCAGACTGAGCGGTCAGTTCACAGTTCGAGGGTGGTTCCAGCGAATCGTGGCAGCCATTGACGCGCTGCTCGACTCGTTGATCGATGCCACTGGCGGTGCAGGTGGATTGATCAAGGAGTTCAAAGACGCACTGGGTGCGTTGGCGATCCCCCGGTCGTAATCAGATCAACTGGTCGGCATGAAGCGAGAAAGTCATGTTCTTGATCGTCGGACGTTCATCGCAGACGGAGAGTCCACCAACACCAACATCAGAGTTCGTTCGGTCGAGGGACAGGGCTTTCCTACAACGATGCGAGTTGAGTGCTCCCGTGCCATGAGAACCTCGGCCCCTGTGGGCACGCGCTTCCAGCTACTGGTGAAACAGATCGCCCACGAAGGGGGGAAGCCTTTTCTCTATGGTAATCCGCGTGACCCTTGGGAAAAAGCCTGGCCTTGGAGCTCGCGACCGAACAATGGTGGGGATCCAACCTTGGTCGGCAGGAAGAGTGAGGAGCGTTGTCAGTCATGCAGCGGTTGCTGCCGGTCGTGACTGAGCGTTCACGGCCCGACAGCAATCCACAGGGCCCCGACGCATTCGCCGGTCCGGTGGCCGAGTTCATACGCACAGCTACCGCTGCTAACGCTGGAACTCGCTGTCGCTGACGAAGCGCTGGCCCGAAAGCACATTCGATGGGGAACAGTAAAGGGCTGACGCGGTGGGTTGTCGTCCTTGAATGCCCTGGAGTTAGAGAGGGACTTCTGGGGTAGGCTACTCCCATCGAATGGTGCCGCCAGCCGCGCGCAATCGAAGGACATTTCCGGGACGCCCGGCTGGGTGTTGTTCCGAAAGGCTGAACACGTGAGACTACACAACATCGAGATCGCCAAGCATCGAATCATTCGCAACGCCCGGGTCGACTTGGTAGGTCACATCTCGCACCCAGCCTTAAAGAACCTGTACGGGGAACTGGCTATCACCTTGGTCGCCGGCCGAAACGGCTCGGGCAAGTCGTCCCTCCTTTCTTATGTTGCTCAGGTCTTCCACCACCTGGAGCGTTCGCCCGAAAAGATCCCCGGGTGTTTCTCGATCGAATACAGCTTGGCATCCGAGGGATCCACTGTCAAATGTAAGGTCTACCGAAGAAGCGGCGACAAGGCCGTCAGGCTAGAGGTCGCAGGTCGATTTGACAAGGCAATCACCAACCATGCGCCAAAGAGAACCGGACTGCGGAACGGCGATATCCTGTACGCCGACATCAAGCAGTACCTGCCTGCGAACGTGATCGTGTCGGCCTTCTCTCTGAGCGGTGAATATCCCACGGAGCGGGTGGGCAACTTTGGTGGGGATCGTCGGCTCAATGTCTTTGACGTGAGCAAGCTCTACGGCTTCAATCATTTCGCATTTCCGTCTCTCTCGCCTGCACTTGCCCGACTCATGGAGCGGTGGCAGCGGGATCCCGGTGCGGTCACGGCGCTGGAGGTGGCGCTCGGGGCCAAGATCACTGGCGAGGTCTTGGTCCGAGATCGAGAACGGGCCAGTTACCCCTCGGCAGAAGACGAGTGGGTCACGTTCACCCCGGAGATCTTGGCGCAGGAAGCTGCCGGACAGATCTACATCAACGACATCTTGATGACCAACGCGCAGGGGAGCCAGCTCACACTGCAGAAAATGAGTTCCGGACAGAAGTTCCTGCTGGTTCGCATCGTCTCGATTCTCGGCGTCATCCAGCACAACTCACTGGTGATTGTGGAAGAGCCGGAGTTGCACCTGGACCCGACCTGGTCTCGCCAGATCATCAGCCTGCTGGTGAGCTTCTTCAAGGACTACAAGTCGCATCTCCTGATTGCCACGCATTCGTTTTCGCTCCTGAATGCGGTTCCCTCCGACTGGGTCTTGGTGGCGGACGGCGGCCGATTCGGCCAGGTTCGGGATAACACCTTGCTTGCGAACGAGTCGTCGCTAGCGGGCCTGCTCTATGCTGCCGACTCGCACGTAGTGGAAGACCGGATCCGAAAATACATCCACCGCGCTTCTGCAGATCAGTTGGAAGCGCTATTCCACATCCTAGGCGAGTCGAGCACTCGCTACGACGTCTTCCGAAAAATCCAAGCCAAGACGGGCCGCGATGCGTAAGGTCAAGAACACCGTGAACGACGCGGTGTTACGCCAGTTGGGTGACGATTTTGTGATTCCCTTGCTAGCGGTGTTGGTCAAGGCGAAGACACACCACTGCCAGGTTGGCCATGCGCAGGCCATGATCGGACTGTCGCCGAAGCACAAAAATGTCCTCAAGGTGGCCTTCGCGATACCGGTCGGTTCAGGCAAGAAGAAGCAGAGCTTTGGGGTTCGCTGCAACGCGGCCGTGAAAGCGTCGGATCTTGCCCAACTGCAAGTCCTGCCGAGCATCTATCAATCCCAGGTGGCAAGCCTCCAAAGGGGAGATTACTCTATCGCGCCCGCTGTCATTCCGAAGGCAGTCATGCAGCTGTTCAAGGATGTCATCTACAAGGAGCTCCTGGGACACTTGGACGTCTGGACGGCACTCGGCGTTGCGGCGTTTTCCAGGACGCAGTTCCACGACAACTTCATGGACGAGAATGATCACCCGGGCACTTGCCCGTACTGCGATCTCGACACTCTGAACTCGGTAGGATCGAGATTTGTTGAGCATTTCCTACCCAAGTCGAAGTTTCCCCTGCTGGCGGTAGAAGCGCAGAACCTGTTCTCGGCATGCGCTGCCTGCAACGGCCCCTCTGGTAAACATGCCGGTACGCAGCCCAAGGTAACTGCGCCCTATGCCAAGGAGATCGGCCGACTCGTCGAATTCAGTTTCAACGAGTTGACGGAAAAGCTTGGCATCTCGGCATTGCACGGCTTGGATGATGTCGACGGATATCTTCGCTTGCTCAAGTTGCCCAATCGATATGCCGCGAAGACCGCCTGGAAGCAATTCAAGCGAAGACGCGAAGCAATCACAGAATCCATCGGGCACCGCAACCTCGGCAACCGGAATGAACTTCTCGCATACGTCGAAAGCCAGCAAGGAGCAGCCGTTCTTACCTATGCCGTGAGGTATTGGGCGGACGCGACACTAGCGTCCGGACTCCAGCAAACTGCAGTGCCTCCGAGCAAGCCGTAGCAGATCCTTGTGGATCTGTCGGAGGCCTGGGACAAGCATCGCGCCTCCAGCGACGGCCGCGCCGCGGTTCAAGGCGCGGAGTCGCCCCGGTTCGTGCCGGACCTGGTGTACGACGCCATCGGCGGTCGGACCCGTCTGCCACCAACGCTGCGCTAGCGACGGTCGAGTTACACGAACGTCTGCTTTGAGAAACCGAACCCGGGATTGCGGCAGACAGCTTGAGGTCGAGAAGCGCCGGCCGTCTCATTGGCCAGGAGTTCCTCTTGACCTCCCGTACTGTGTGTCAAAGCCGGATGACCGGTGTCGGAGGTTCAGCCGCCGGCCGAAGCCATAGACGCCGAGTGTCAAGTAATCGCGGAAGCGGTCCTTGAGATCGCGGACCGCGAATGATCGGGACCAGTCTGAAGCCGAAGAATAGGCTCGCTCTGGCGAGGTCGACGCTCTTGTAGGTTGCACGGCTACAACAAGGAAAATCGCCCCACAACGCGGCCATTTTTGTCAGCGGGCACCGCTCGAGAGGATCCAGAAGAGGCACCTCGATTGTGCGTGTGGGGCTAACATGCAGATCCACGGTCGATTCCAAGATCCCGCCGACTTCCTGGTAGCAATGATCCTTTTCTTCGACACCGAATTCACGGACTTCCTCGACATCGAGCTCATCTCGATCGGGCTTGTAAGTGAGGATGGCCACCATATCTTCTACGCCGAGCGCAGCGACTATCGTGCTGTAGCCTGCAGTGAGTTCGTTCGACAGGCCGTCGTACCACTTCTTGGCAAGTGGCCGGATAGGATTTTCACGAGGGAAGCACTTTCGCGCGATCTCTACTCTTGGCTCGCAAGTCTGCATGGCCGGGTCATATTGGCATGCGATTCGGCACATGATCGGGATTTGCTCCTGGACGCGCTGGAAGGTGAGCTGCCCACGAACGTCCTGGCCAGGCCTCTCTCGCTAGCTAGCTACCACACTGATCCGGTCTTCAATGCGGCTGAAAGCAAATACTTTCAGGACAACGGTGTCACTCGGCACCACGCCCTGCACGACGCGCTGGGACTGAGGGCTGGTTGGCTTGGTCAGCGCGGCTGACCGGCCGTTCCGACGCTTTCACAAAGATCGCAATCGGTTAGGTCTGGCGGGATGACGGCTGGTAGCGCCCGCTGCAAAGGCGTCGCTCACGTTCAGAAGGAGAATGACAGCAACCAGTCTAGAGTCGCGATCAACGTCATAAGCAACGCGATCGGTCTTCATCAGTTGCGGACAGAGCGCATCCTGCAGCGATAACGGGAGCCACCGCCGGAGGGCTAGATGTTGAGTTGCAATAGGTTATTCCCACCGAGGCGGGAAGCCGGAGGGCGATGACCGAGGGCCGAATGAGGCCTGCGGGTGTTGTAGTAGCTCAAGAAGGATGGAAGCCAGGCGGTGCGCTCTGAGCTGTGC
>QFCS01000725.1_pt1 | contig 20949 bp, 19 predicted proteins | sample 3576561 | NCBI WGS metagenome assembly QFCS01 | reverse complement strand
GGAGTTCGAGGGCAAAAGCTACCGTCTGAAGGAGGCTGCCTCACGCATTGCAATCACACCCGCATAGTCATAATCCGACCGTCCTGCCTGGAGCAGTTTGACCGGCCATAAGTGGAGCAGTTTGGGGTGGCCATCGGGGTCACGCGCTTGGTGCGATACGTTCGAGCCGAGGTCGACAATGAAGTCTTGCCAGTCAGGCTTGAGGTTAACGATTTGCGCTTTGGTGGGTATGGCGATGACGAAGGGCTCCGCAACGGGCCGATAGAGGGCCCCTGCCCATTCAAACTCTGTGGTCTCGATCGTGTTGGAGGCGAAGTCAATCAACGATGCATTGAGTCCCGATGCTGACGGGTTTCCGCGTTCCTGTAGAACCGCGCCTTCGACGTATAAGGTCACGCCGGTTTCGCTGTCGTGGTTTGAGCCTGCATTACCTTCGTGCTCATGCCCGGTGAAGCAAATCTCCGCACACTCGCGCATGAAACGGCGGAACTCTCGATACTGGCGAGAGTTGATCCAATGGGCCGGGTGATGCATCAAGAGCACACGAAGAGCACCAGTCGGAGGCGCGCACTCGTGGTGTAGCTTGGTCGGAAACCCCAGGCTGCCAGGCCCGGTGTGCATCTCACAGCTCCAAGCATTGTTCACGCAGTGCAGGTGTAAGGGGTGGCCTGCGACGTCGACTTCAAACGTGCGCCAGATTGGCGAATGCAATTTTGCTGACCTAGTCTCGACCTCTTTCGCGAATTCATCGTACGCAGCAAAGATGCTGACGCACTCTTTGACATCCTCAAGATCAATGTCCGAGGCTGGCTCATTCTGCAGGGTTTGCAGAACCCGAGAACGCACTTTGGACCTCGGCGCGTCGAAGTCAGCGTCGTGATTGCCCGGAACGGTAATGACATCGGGTGCTTGGCCGTGTCGGTCCGCGATGTCGGACGCTATGGCATTGATGAAACTCTTGGCCAAGGCGTATTCCGTGGCCTTGCCGGACTGGGCGATGTCACCCGTGACGACCAAAATGACGCGTGCGGCCAGAGGCAGAAGGGTTTGGACCGCAGCTGAAATCTCTGCTGCTCGCTTAAGCACCGGGTCACCCGGCTCAGCGATATGGATATCCGAAATCTGGATCAGAAGAGCACGTGGTGACGTGCTTGTACGAGACTCTCCAATCATATATGTCCTCCCAAGTCGTTGTGCCATTTGGGTACGTTCTAGCTCAAGGTGGCGATTCTGGCAGTTGCATATGTTCGCCTGTCTTCGACGCGCGGCAGAAGTCACTAGAGCCGTGAAAAACTACCGCAGTCGCTTGAACGTCTGGCCCGTGGCGCAGATCGAACGTTCATAGTGTCGGCTCAAATAACTTCACCCAGTTTTGAGCCGACCTCGAAGTTCAGTCTTTGGCTCCGCAGTTTTCTCAGACACTGAGACTTCAAGACCAGCGCCGCCGCTTCCGACCGGGAGCGGAGATTGGGTCGAAAGCAAGATCTACGGGCACTCCCGGATAGGCGCATCTCTATGAGCGACCTAGTAGGCGTCATTTCGAAAGTCCGATTGAAACAGCCGCGACGAGACCAACGAGAAAAACTGGGATGACCATGTAGGCAATTGCAAGGACTCGCTCAGCGCCTCTCGTCATGAAGAATGCGGCGAGGATGTAGAAGGGATAGAGAATCCAGATGGTCGGCTCGTTCTGCGAGCTGCTGGCGGGCGCGGGTGCAGCAGTTGTGTAAACCATATATGCGTAGGCAGCCGCCAAGACGAGGAAATCAGTGGCTCTTTTTGCTGGGGACACACGCCGAAGTAAGAGAGCGCGCATCAGAGCCGCGAAGAAGATTCCGTAGAACACCACGGCGTCTACGGTGCTGCGATGAATGGGGTATCCCAACACATGCTGTGCGAGCGAGCACAGGGGTTCTGCAATCCAAATCCGATAGAAGAAGAGTGCATCAAGCACGAAGCCCTTCCACCTGAACACAGCCTCAGAGAGAGAAGCAAGCGAGCTTGATGAGACAAATAGCGCTAGGACGAGGAAGATCTTTACGCGCCACGGCGAACGCCTCCAGTGATGAGTGACCTCATCAAGATCTGCCTTAAGTCCCATGGGGCCATAGCTTACGTGGAGTTGGAAGGGTCGAAAATTGGAAATGTCATCACGAGCCTCGACAACAAGACGATCAGCTCGATTCAACGATCGATCGCAATTGCTTCGAAACGGTTCGCTGGGCCTAAAGATTGACCGACAGATATCAGTCTGACTCTGCCCCCAAACCCGGCAGGGCCGCCCTCACCCGGCCATCGCGGGCGAAGGACAGAAAAGTGGCTCCAGATGATCCAAATCAAGCCCGGCACCCAGGGTCAGGTCCACACTGATTCCCAATAACCAACAAGGCCACCCCGCTCCAGGTGGCGCTCAGCCGGTGGGTCGAATCCATTCACCGGTGATGGCCTTCTGGGCGATGAACAGAAGATGAACGCGCCGTTCGGCCCGCATGCGCGAATGCGTTTCCAGGCGGCGGGTATGTCTCGCGCCGACCCGCCTTGAAAGAACCTCCCATGAAACGCCACCCCGCTTTGCGCCATGGCCTGCTGGCGCTGGCGCTGTGCCTGACGGCGCTGCCCGTTCTGGCCGACGACGACTGCGATGCGCCGCTGAATCGCTGGCAGTCACGCGACGCCGTGCGGCAGATGGCGCTCGCTCAGGGCTGGCAGATACAGCGGCTGAAGATCGATGACGGCTGCTACGAAGTGCGGGGGACCGATGCCCAGGGCCGCAACTTCAAGGCGCGGATCGACCCGGAAACCCTGAAGGTCTTGAAGTTCAAGCAGGACAACCACCAACGAGACCGCGACCGCGACCGTGAGCGCGACCGCGATCGCCCCGCCGAATAACCACCCTCCCCACAGGAACATCACCATGTCCAGACCTCTTTCAAGCCTTCTGGCCACCGCTTGCGCGTTGGCCGTTCCCGCGCTGGCCCACAGCCGCCCGCTCACGCTGACCGCCCAGCTCAAGAACTACGGCGGCGACGGCGCCTACATCGCCGCGTACCTCACCGATGCCAAGGGTGCCTATGTGAAAACGCTGTGGGTTGCCGGCGGCAAGGCCAAGTACCACAAGCACCTGTCCGACTGGAGCCGCCTTTCGGCCGGTGACGCCAAGCGCCTGGACGGCGTCACCGGCGCCAGCGTGGGCGCGGGGCGCACGCTCAAGGTGACCGCCGAGCTGGCCGATGCGCTGATCGACGCGGGCTATGAGATCCGCCTGGACGCGGCGGCAGAAGACATGCGCGACAGCCCGTCGGAAGTCCGCCTGCCGCTGTCCACCGCCAACGCCGGCAAGCCGCAGCCCGGCAAGCAGTACATCCAGTCCGTGACCTTCGAGTTCAAGTGAAGGGTCTCGGGTCTCGCTTGACCTGGAAGGCCATCCACCGCTGGCTGGGCCTGACGGTGGGCAGCCTGGCCGTGGTGCTGGGTGTCACCGGCGCCGTGCTGGCGATCGATCCGGTGCAGCAGGCGTGGCAGGCACCCGCCGCCCCGGGCGATCTGCCGGTGGCGACGCTGGTGGACCGCGTGATGCGCACGGTGCCCGACGCGGAGGAGATCCGGCACCTGCCCTCGGGCGCCATCGTGGTGTTCAGCTTTGCAGGCGACCAGCCGCAGGCGTCTTACGTGGACCCGGCCGATGGCCGGGTGCTGGGTGCGTGGCAGGCCTCGGCGCTGCCGCGCTGGGTGAAGAACCTGCACCGCTCGCTGCTGCTGGGCGACGCGGGGCGCTGGGGCGCGGCGGGCATTGCGCTGGCCATGGGCCTGGTGTGCGCCTCTGCCCTGGTGCTGCTGCTGCGCCGCATGGGGGGCTGGCGGCGCCTGACGGCGCGGGTGCGTGGCTCGCTGGCGCAACGCCTTCATGTGGTCACGGGCCGGGTGGTGCTCGTCGTCCTGAGCCTCACGTCGCTCACGGCGCTGACCATGAGCGCGTCCACCCTGGGGTGGGTCGCGCTGGACGCGGGGACAGAGCCCGACGCGCTGTCGGTGGTCACCGGCCAACCGGCGCTGCCCGCCGCGCAGTTGGCCGCGCTTCAAGGCATGGCTGTGCGGGATCTGCGCAAGCTGAATGTTCCCGGCACCACCGACCCAGAGGACACCTGGACAGTCGCCACGGCCCAAGGTCAAGGCTGGATCGACCGGTATTCGGGGCAACTGCTGGCCTGGCAGCAAGCCACCGTGGCGCAGCGCGTGTACGACCTGGCCGTGGTGCTGCACACGGGCGAATCGGCCTGGCCCTGGGCCTTGGTGCTCGGCCTCGTGGGCGCGAGCGTGCTGCTGTTCTGGCTGTCGGGCGTTGTCATCTGGTGGCAGGCCCGCCGCCAGGCGCCCAAGATCACGGGCAACAGCCCGCTGGCACAGGCCGACGTGTTGATCTACGTGGCCAGCGAAGGCGGCAGCACCTGGGGCTTTGCGCAAACACTGCAGGACGCGCTGCGCCCGCTGGGCCTGCGCGTGCACACCAGCGCGCTGGAGAACTTTCAAACCACCGCCGCCACGCGGCAGGTGTTCGTGCTGGCGGCCACCTATGGCGAAGGCCAGGCCCCGGCCCACGCCAGCCATGCCCTGGCGCGCATCGCCAAGCTCAAGGCCGGCGCCGTGCCGGTGACGGTGCTGGGCTTTGGTGACCGGCAGTTCCCGGCCTTCTGCGGCTTTGCGAAAGTGCTGGACCAGACGCTGCGCGCGCGGGGCTGGCCCTCGCTGCTGCCGCTGGAATGCATTCACCAGCAATCGAGCCAACAGTTCGCCCGCTGGGGCCTTGCCTTGGCGCAGGCACTGGGCAAGCCGCTGGTGCTGGAGCATGTGCCGCGCGTTCCGTCCACCACAACCCTCACGCTGATCGAGCGCCGGGACTACAACGGCGGTGCCGGGCCGGCCACGGCGATCCTGCGCTTTGCGTGGCCGGCACAGCGCCTGGGCGAGCGCCTGCGGGGGCAGGGCCTGGCGCGGTTCGCGGCGGGCGACCTCGTGGGCATCCTGCCGCCGGGTTCGGCCGTGCCGCGCTACTACTCGCTGGCCTCGGGCCAGCAAGATGGCTTTCTGGAGATCTGCGTGCGTCAGATGGCCGGCGGTCTGTGCTCCACGCATTTGCTGGGCCTGAAGCTGGGCGACAGCGTCACCGCTTTCATTCGGGCCAACCCGGGTTTTGCCTTGCCGCGAACGCGCCGGCCCGTGCTGCTGATCGGCGCGGGCACGGGCGTGGCACCGCTGGCCGGGTTCATCCGCCGCAACGACAGGCACCGCCCCATGCACCTGTACTTTGGCGGGCGCGACCCGGCGCGGGACTTCTACTTCGGCCCCGACATCCAGCGCTGGCTCGCGCAGGGGCGCCTGACCACCTTGCACACGGCCTTCTCCCGGGTGCCCGACGGTGGGGGCTACGTGCAGGATGTCCTGCGGCGCGACGCCGAACAGCTGCGCGAGCAGGTTGCACGGGGCGCCATCGTGCGGGTCTGCGGCGGCCGCGCCATGGCGCAGGGCGTCACCGAGGCGCTGGACGCGGTGCTGGCGCCCCTGCAGCTGAGCGTGGCCCAACTCAAGGCCAGCGAGCGCTATGCCGAAGACATCTTCTGAAGCGGCTGCGATGGGCAGGCACAGCACCCTGCACGGCCCAACCATGGGCACGCGCTGGTCGGCCACGGTCGACACCGACAGCCGCCTGGACCTGGCGGCCTTGCGCGTGGACCTCGCCGCGGCGGTGGCGCAGGTCGACGAACAGATGTCGCCCTGGAAGCCCGACAGCGACCTCATGCGCCTGAACCGCGCGCCTGTGGGCACCTGGGTGGACCTGCCCGCTGAAACGCTGGAGGTGCTGGACAGCGCGCTCGATGTCCAAGGCCTGAGTGCGGGGGCGTTCGACCCCTGCGTGGGGGACCTGGTCGACGCCTGGGGCTTCGGCGCGGTGCGCGACGCACCCGACGCGGCCGCCATCCGCGCCGCGCGCCAGCCCAGGCCGCCCACGGGGCACGGCGGCCTTGAGCTGGAACGGTCCGCAGGCCGAGCCCGCAAACGCGCGCCCCTGCAGCTCGACCTGTGCGGCATTGCCAAAGGCTACGCGGTGGACCGCATGGTCGCGGTGTTGCAACGGCACGGTGTGCGGCACGCACTGGCCGCGCTGGACGGAGAGCTGCGCGCCGTGGGTCGCCAGGCCAGCGGCGCGCCCTGGGCCGTGGCGCTGGAACGCCCCGAGGCGGGTCTGCGCGCGGTGCACGGTGTCATCGAGCTGGACGACCTGGCCGTGGCCACCTCGGGCGACTACCGGCGCTTCCTGCGGGTGGGCGATGCGCGCCTGGCCCACACCATGGACCCGCGCCGCCGCGCGCCGGTGAACAACGCGGTGGCGTCGGTCACCGTGCTGGCGCGCACCTGCATGCACGCAGACGCCTGGGCCACGGCCTTGCTGGTGGCCGGTCCCGACGAAGGTCTGGCCATGGCACAAGGCATGGGACTGGATGCGCTGTTCCTGCTGCGCAGAGCAGAGGGATTGGTGGAACTGGGGCTGGGTCGGTTGGGCGAATCCGCAGAGCCGGCCAACGGATGACCTTCGACCGCGCTCCGCGGGGGTGACGCCAGGGCCCGGTGCCGCCAGAATGCCCCTTCACCCGAACCCACCCAGGAGGCTTCCCGCATGGCAACCCAGCAACTGCACCGTGGCCGGCTCATCGACCACATCCAGCTCGTGGTGCGCGACCTTGCGGCCTCGCGGCGCTTCTACACCGCCGTCCTCGACACCCTGGGCATTCCCATCGGCGGCAGCGACGACAGCTACTTCTGGGCCGATGAGCTCTTCGTCTCCACCGCCGACAGCATCGCCGCGCAAGGCCATCTCACCGGCCGCCACCACCTGGCCTTCCAGGCCGCCAGCCGCGCGGCGGTGGACGCCTTTCACCAGGCCGCGCTGGCCCATGGCGGGCGCGACAACGGCGGCCCCGGCGAGCGCCCCTACCACCCGGGCTACTACGCGGCCTTCGTGCTCGACCCGGACGGCAACAACATCGAGGCCGTGTACCACGGCGAGGCCGAGCGCAGCGCGCCCTCGGTCAGCATCCGCTTCTGAAGCGGGCCCGCTCGCCGGGTCTCAGCGCGCCGGGCGGGCCTCACCGCGCCAGGCCTTCTCGATCGCCGCCACGTCGATCTTGCGCATGGTCATCATCGCGTCGAAGGCGCGCTTGGCCGCCGCGCGGTCGGGGTCGTTGACGGCCTCGGTGAGCATCCGTGGCGTGATCTGCCAGGACACGCCCCACTTGTCCTTGCACCAGCCGCATTCGCTTTCCTGGCCGCCGTTGTTCACGATGGCGTTCCACAGGCGGTCGGTCTCGGTCTGATCGTCGGTGGCCACCTGAAAGGAAAAGGCCTCGCTCTGCTGGAAGGCGGGGCCGCCGTTGAGGCCGAGGCAGGGCAGGCCCAGCACGGTGAACTCGACGGTGAGGACATCGCCCTCCTGGCCCGAGGGGTAGTCGCCGGGCGCGCGCATCACGCGGCCCACCGCGCTGTCGGGAAAGGTCTGGGCGTAGAAGCGCGCGGCGTCGAGCGCGTCGCGCTCGAACCAGAGGCAGATGGTGTTTTTGGCCAGCATTCAGCGTCTCCTGATCCAGTGAGCGGGCACGCCCCGCACGGCGTCGTGAGGCCCAGCTTACAGGGCCTGCGACTTGATGAACATCAACCCGCCTCGACGATCCCCATCGGCGCGCGCCAGGCGGTGCGGTTGGTTGACGCGCGTCAGACTGGCGGGCGCACGCCAACCTAGAGTGGCACACGGCAGGAAAGACATCCCGGCCTCCCCCAGGCAGCCTGGGCAACTTCGACGGCACGGTGGTGTGGACCCATGCGCCGGCCACCTGGCAGGGCCAACCGGTGGTGGCCTTCGGCTCACCGCAGGCGGGGGCGGGCTTGTACGGCCCGCGAAGTGATCGCGACACCCCCATGAAAAAACCGGCCCTCGGGCCGGCTTCTTCTGTGGCAGCGGGCTTACTTGCCGCCGCGCGCCTTGGCCACCGCCGCCTGGGTTTCCTTCCACAGGTCTTCACCCACGTTGCTGGCGATGCCGGCGTTCACCGCGCTGAGCTTGTCGCGCATGCGGTTGGCCTCGGCGGGGCTGAGCTGGTTGATCTGCATGCCCTTGCCCTTGAGTTCGGCCAGCGCCTTGTCGGCCTCGGCGCGCGTGTCCTTGCGCTCGAAGTCGCGGCTCACTTTCGCGGCGTCCGCCAGCACCTTGCGCTCGGCCGCGCTCAGCTGGTCCCACCACTTCTTGCTCACGGTCACGATCCAGGGGCTGTAGACGTGGTTGGTGACGGTGAGGTACTTCTGCACCTCGTAGAACTTGCTGGAGAGGATGGTGTTGTACGGGTTCTCCTGGCCGTCCACGGTCTTGGTTTCGAGCGCGGTGAACAGCTCGGAGAACGGCAGCGGCACGGCGTTGGCGCCCAGGGTCTTGAAGCTGTCGATGAAGACGTTGTTCTGCATCACGCGCAGCTTGATGCCGTCCAGGTCTTCCAGCTTGGCCACGGCGTGCTTGTTGTTGGTGAGGTTGCGAAAGCCGTTCTCCCAGTAGGCCAGGCCCACCAGGCCTTTCTCCTGCAGCTTGTCCATCACCTTCTGGCCCACGGGGCCGTCGAGCACGGCGTCGGCTTCCTGCGCATTGTTGAACAGGAAGGGCGTGTCCCAGATCGCCATCTCCTTGGTGATGCCCACCAGCGTGGCGGTGGAGCCCACCATCATTTCCTGCGCGCCGCCGATGAGGGCCTGCTGCATCTGCACGTCCGAGCCCAGCGCGGCGGCACCGATGGCGCGCACGCGCATCTTGCCGCCCGAGGCTTTCTCCACCTCCTGCGCGAACAGCTTGACCGCGCGGCCCTGGTTGGAGTCTTCGTTGAGGCCGTAGCCGAAACGGATGATGCGCGGCTTGAAGTCCTGCGCATGGGCCAGGCCGCCGGCCACGGTGGCCAGGGCCACCGACAGCGTGATGGCGAGTTGCTTGAATTTCATGGTCATCTCCTGGGTTGTTGGCGGCGTGCGCCGTCGGGTGAAAACGGGAAGGGGTTCAGAACATCCACTTGAGCGGCTGCAACACGATCGCGGGGAAGCCGATCAGCAAGGCCAGCATGGCGACATAGACCAGCAGGAAGGGCATCACCCCGCGGATCACCGGCTCCATGCGCAGGCCGCCCACGCCGGCCACCACGTTGAGCACCGTGCCCACGGGCGGCGTGAGCAGGCCCAGGCAGCCGATGAAGATGAAGACGAAGCCGAAGTACACCGGGTCGATGCCGGCCTTGGCGGCGAGCGGCGCGAGCACCGGCGCCAGGATGAGGATGGTGGGCGTGAGGTCCATCACCATGCCCACGGCGAGCAGGAACACGGCCACCACCACCATGAAGAGGTAGGGGTTCTGCAGCAGGGGGCCCATCACGCCGGCCAGTTCGTTGGGCAGGTCGGCCAGGGTGATCATGTAGCTGGCCGCCGTGGCGGCGCCGCACAGGAACATCACCACGCCGGTGGTGCGGGCGGCGTCCACGAACACGCGGTACAGGCCCGCCACGCTGAGTTCGCGGTACACGAACATGGCCACGATCAGCGCGTACACCGCCGCCACCACCGCCGCCTCGGTGGGCGTGAACAGGCCCAGCCGGAGCCCGCCGATGATGATGACCGGCATGAACAGCGCCCAGATGCTGGAGCTCAGCACCGCGCGGCGCTGCGCCCAGCTGGTCTTGTCGGCCACGGGCAGCTGTTCCTTGCGCGAGATGCGGCGCCACACCAGGACCAGGCTCACCGCCATCAGCAGGCCGGGCACGATGCCCGCGAGGAAGAGCTTGCTGATCGAGGTGTTGGTGGTCACGCCGTAGATCACCATGGGCATGGACGGCGGGATGATGGGCGCGATGATGCCGCCCGAGGCGATGAGGCCGGCGCTGGTGCCCTCGGGGTAGCGCTGCTGGCGCATCATGGGCAGCAGCAGCGTGGCCAGCGCGGCGGTGTCGGCGATGGCCGAGCCGCTCATCGAGGCCAGCATGACCGAGGCCGCGATCGCCACGTAGCCCAGGCCGCCCGGGATGTGGCCCACGAAGGCGCGCGCCAGGTCGATGATGCGCCGGCTCAGGCCACCGGCGTTCATGAGCTCGCCGGCCAGGATGAAGAAGGGCACGGCCAGCAGGGGGAAGCTGTCGAAGCCGGCCTGCACGTTCTGCGCCAGCAGCTGGGCGTCGAAGAAGTCGAGATGCACCATCAGCGCCAGCGCGGTGAGCATGAGCGCGAAGGCGATCGGCACGCCCACCGTCATGGCGGCGAACAGCACCAGAAGGAAGAGCGCGATGGTCATGCGGCACCTCCCTCGCGCCCGCCACGCAGCTCGTTGGCGGCCTGCAGCAGCAGCAGCAGGGCCATGCACACGCCCATCACGAAGATGGCGCCCGCCGCCAGCGCCAGCGGGTAGTTCATCACCGGGCTGCGGCTGTTCATGCCCACCACCACCTGGGCCCAGGCGCCGGTGATGAGGTAGTAGAGCGACAGGCCGATGAGCGCGCGCGTGAGCCAGCGCAGGGCCGCGGCGGGCTTGCCGCTCAGGCGCGTGGTCACCAGATCGAAGCCCAGGTGCTTGCCCTCGGCGAAGGTCAGCGTGGCCGCGACGGAGACCAGCCAGACGAACAGCAGGCGGGACAGTTCTTCCGACACCACCCAGCCCGTGCCCCACACGTAGCGCAGCACCACGTTGCCGAACACCGCCACCACCATGCCCAGCAGGCACAGGGCCAGCAGGCCCTCGGCCAGGTGCTTGATCGCGTTCAAGGCCTTCATGCGCGCACCTCCTCGCCCGGCGCGGGCACGGAGCGCACCCAGTCGGCCACGGCATCCACGAGCTCGGGCAGCGGGCGCATGGCATCCAGCGCCAGCACGCCGGGCTCCAGCGAAGGATCTTCCAGCGCCTCGAACTGGCTGTCGACCAGGCTCACCGGGAACAGGTGGCCGGGGCGCGTGGCCACGCGATCGCGCGCCTGCTCGCGGCTCAGTTGCAGGAACACGAAGCGCAGGCCCGGCGCGGCGGCGCGCAGGCGCTCGCGGTAGCGGCGCTTGAGCGAGGAGCAGGTGAGCACGGCGCCGTCGGCGCGCGCGGCGAGCTGGGCCGCCAGGGTGTCGAGCCAGGCGGCGCGGTCGTCGTCGCTGAGGGCGATGCCGCCGCGCATCTTGGCCAGGTTGGCCGGCGGGTGGAAATCGTCGCCCTCCAGCAGCGGCAGGCCCAGCGCGGCAGCGCTCTGCTGGCCGAGGCTGGATTTGCCGCAACCGGCCACGCCCATGACGACGAGGCGGGTAGGAACAGGGTTCAAAGCCATTTGGTAGCGCTGTCCAATGAATCCGAAAGAAACGGCCCTGGGAACAGGACCGTCTGCGGGTGTCGCGTTCACTCGGGGATCGCTCTGAACTGTGTGATGATCAGGGCGAATCCGGATGCGAAGCCCGCTATGGTAGCGCTATCCTATTGCCGATCCGCACCACCCATCGACAGGGAAAACCCTTGCCCCCCACCCCGCCGCCGACCGAACGCCGCCGCCGCCCCAGCGGGCGCATCACCCTGCAGGACGTGGCCCGCGAGGCCGAGGTCAGCCCCATCACCGCCTCGCGCGCGCTGCGCGGCGAGCGCGGCGTGGCCGCCGAATTGGTGGAGCGCGTGAAGACCGCCGCCGATCGCCTGGGCTACGTGCCCGACCCGGCGGCGCGCGCCCTCGCCTCGGCGCGCGGCACCCAGGTGCCGGTGCTGGTGCCACTGCTGTCCAACGCCCTGTTCGTGGACGTGATCGAGGCCGTGCACCGCGTGCTGCTGCCGCACGGCTACCAGCCATTGATCGGCGTCACGCACTACGACCCGATGGAAGAAGAGCAGCTGCTGCGCAGCTACCTCGCGCAGCGCCCGGCGGGCGTGCTGCTCACCGGCTTCGACCGCACCGAGGCCGCGCGCCAGATGGTGGCGGCCAGCGGCATGCCCTGCGTGTACCTGATGGAGCTGACCGAGGCGCCCGGCGTGCACTGCGTGGGCTTCTCGCAGCAGGACGCGGGCCACGCCATCACCCAGCACCTGCTGGACCGGGGGCGCCGGCGCATCGCCTTCGTGGCCGCGCAGCTGGACCCGCGCGTGCTGCAGCGCGCCGAGGGCTACCGCCGCTGCCTGCGCGCGGCCGGCCTGTACGACGCCCGGCTCGAACTGCTGAGCCCGCAGCCCTCGTCCATGCGCCTGGGCGGCGAGCTGCTGGAGGACCTGCTGCGCACCCGGCCCGAGGTGGACGCGGTCTTCTTCTGCAACGACGACCTGGCGCAGGGCGGCCTGCTCGCGGCCTTGCGCCTGGGCGTGAGCGTGCCGCAGCGGCTGGCGGTCGCGGGCTTCAACGACCTGTCGGGCAGCGACCAGATGCTGCCGCCGCTGACCACCGTGCGCACGCCGCGCCGCGCCATCGGCGAGACGGGCGCGCGCATGCTGTTGTCGCTGCTGCGCGGGGAGGCGGTGCCCACCAACAGCGCCGACCTGGGCTTCGAGCTGGTGGTGCGCGGCAGCAGCTGAGCCGCGGTGCCGGCCGGGCGGCCCTGTTACAGATGGCAACCAGTGCCGCCCGCTGCCTTAACCCGGCTTAACTTGGGCGTTGGACAATCCCCGCCCATGTTTTCGAACCTCCCCCGCCGGGCGACGCTTGCCCTGGCGCTCGCCGCCGCCGTTGCCGCCGCGCTGCCAGCCAGCGCCCCCGCCTTCGAACTCCCCTCGCTCGACCCCATCGTCCACTACCAGCCCAAGCTGCCCCTGCAGGTGCTGACGGCCGATGGCGAAGAGATCGCGCAGTTCGGCGCCGAGCGGCGCGAGTACGTGCCGCTGGAGCGCATTCCCCTGCAGCTGCAGCAGGCCGTGCTGTCCGTGGAGGACGCGCGCTTTCGCGAGCATTCCGGCGTGGACCCCAAGGGTATGGCGCGCGCGCTGGTGGCCGCCATCACCGGCGGGCGCAAGCAGGGCGCCTCCACCATCACGCAGCAATTGGTGCGCACCATGCTGCTCACGCGCCAGTTCTCGGCCGAGCGCAAGGCCAAGGAGATCTGGCTGGCGCTCAAGCTGGAGAACGAGATCTCCAAGGACCGCATCCTGGAGATCTACCTCAACGAAATCTTCCTGGGCCAGCGCGCCTACGGCTTCGCCGCCGCCGCGATGACCTACTTCGGCAAACCGCTGGACAAGCTCACGCTGGCCGAGAACGCCATGCTCGCGGGCCTGCCGCAGAACCCGTACTACGCCAACCCGGTGGCCAACCTGGAGCGCGCCACGCAGCGCCAGCGCGTGGTGCTGGAGCGCATGCGCGCCACCGACGCCATCACCGACGAACAGCTGGCCCAGGCCAAGGCCGAGAAGCTGCGCCTGCGCACGCCCGGCCAGCGCAGCGTGCACGCGGCGCACGTGGCCGAGATGGCGCGGCAGGCGGTGGTGGAGCGCTTCGGCACCGAGGCCTACTCCAAGGGCCTGCGGGTGACCACCTCGCTGCTGGCGGCCGATCAGCGCGCGGCGCACGCGGCCGTGCAGCGCGGTGTGCTGGCCTTCGACCGCCGCGGCGCCTGGCGCGGACCGGAAGACAAGGAAACCCTGCCCGCCGGCAACGGCGCCGAGCTGGAGCGCGCCGCCGCCGAGGCCCTGAAGGACCACCGCGACGACGAGACCCTGCGCGTGGGCATCGTGCTCGACGCCAGCCCCAAGGCCCTGCGGGTGCAGCTCGCCAGCGGCGAACGCATCAGCGTGCAGGGCGAGGGCCTGCGCTGGGCGCAGCGCGGACTGGACGCCAAGGCCAAGGCGCCCCTGAAGATCGAACGCGGCGCCATCGTGCGCGTGGTGAGCACCGGCAAGACCAAGGACAGGAAGGGCGATGTCTGGGCCATCTCGCAATGGCCCGAGGCCGAGGCCGCGCTCGTTTCCATGGACCCGCGCACCGGCCGCATCCGCGCGCTGGTGGGCGGCTTCGACTTCACGCGCCAGCCCTTCAACCACGTGACGCAGGGCTGGCGCCAGCCGGGCTCGGCGCTCAAGCCGCTGCTGTACTCGGCCGCGCTGGAGTCGCGCGTGATGCCGGCCACGGTGGTGGACGACCTGCCCTTCACCGCCGCCAATGGCTGGAGCCCGTCCAACAGCAACGGCCAGCACCAGGGGCCGATCAGCGTGCGCGAGGCGCTGGCGCGCTCCAGCAACCTGGCCAGCGTGCGCGTGCTGCAGCACACCGGCACGCCGGCCGCGCGCGACTGGCTCGCCCGCTTCGGCCTGGACCCCGCGCGCCAGCCCGACGACCTGACCCTGGCCCTGGGCACCGGCAGCGTCACGCCGCTGCAAATGGCCCAGGCCTACGCCACGCTGGCCAATGGCGGCTGGCGCGTCTCGCCGGTGGTGATCGAGAAGATCACCGACGCGCAGGGCAAGCTGCTGTTCGAGGCACCCCCCGCCGCGCCGCTGGCGGAAGAAGACCGCGCCATCCCGGCGCGCAACGCCTACGTGATGGGCAGCCTGCTCAACGAGGTGACCCGCAGCGGCACCGCCGCGCGCGCGCAGGCCGTGCTCAAGCGCACCGACATCTATGGCAAGACCGGCACCACCAACGACGCGGTCGACGCCTGGTTCGCGGGCTACCAGCCCACGCTGGCCGCCACCGTGTGGGTGGGCTACGACCAGCCGCGCAGCCTGGGCCGCAGCGAATCGGGCGGGCGCGCGGCGCTGCCGATCTGGATCGACTACATGGGCGCGGCGCTCAAGGGCCAGCCCGTGGTGCCGGTGGCCGCACCGCCCGAGGGCCTGGTGCGCGAAGGCGATGACTGGCTCTACGCCGAGTGGCGCGACGGCGGCTGGGTGTCGCAGATCTCGGACACCGCCGGCACCCAGTACAAGACGAACTTCGGTGGCGAGATCGGCAAGCTTTTTGATTCCATCGGCAACTGGCTGCGCAGCGGCACGCGGCCGACGCCGCCCGGCGAGTGAGGCCGGGCGCGGCCCCGCCACCGGGGCCTTGGCCGCTCAGCCAAGGGCCGTGGCCTCGTCCAACAGGCGCCAGAGCCCGGGGTCTTGCCGCCCGTCGCGCAGCTGCTGGGACACCGCCCGCACCAGGTCGGGGTCGATCGTTTCCGTCGGCCCCGTGAGCAGTTCGCGCAGGGTGGACGGGTCGAGCAGGCCCAGGCGCATCACGCGCACGATCTCCGGCGCATGGGCTTCGCTGCGGTGCCCGACGGCCGCGCGGCGCGTGTCGATGGTCACCCCGCTCAGCGACAGCAGATCGCTCATGGGCAGCCACTCCTGCTTCAAGAAGCCCTCGGCGAGATCGGGATCGTTGTGCAGGTGGCAGAAGAAGAAGGCCCTGAGCCCGCCCACGCAGTGGGCCAGGAAGTAGTCGCCCCGGCCCAGGCTTCGCCACAAGGGCTTGGCGAACACGTCCCTGACACCCACCCAAGGCGATGGTCCGCTGGACACCAGATGCGTACTCCCCAGCAGCAGGTTCTTCCAGGCCACCGCACGCAGGGCCTGCAGCGTCGCGCCCCCCGGCAAAGGATGGGGCATGCTCATGTACACGGCGCGGACCCGGTCGAAGGTCTGGAGGAAGTCGATGAGTGTTTTCACCAGACCCACATCGCGCGGCCCCGTCATGCCGCCGCCGCAGACGATCCTCAGCTCGCGCAATGTGTCGTGCCGCTGCGGATTCGTCAGGGCTTGCAGGAGCGCCACGGTGGTGTCCACCCGGAGGGTTCCCAGTGTCAGGTTCTGGGGGTGCAGCCACTCCACGAGCCAGGCCGCCAGCGGGGCGTCGTCCGCGTGGTGCACGCCCAGGCGGACCGTCTCCACGCGGGCCATGGGCCGCAGGGGCAGCCCTTCTGGCGCCGCCCAGCCGTCGACCACCGCCAGGGGCTGGATGTCCACCTCGACCTGGCGCAGCGAAGGCTGCCCCACCACCCGGGTCCACAGCAGCATCCAGGCCGGACCGTCCAGGTGCCCGCACACCCGCAGTTCGATCGAATGCAGCAGGGGACGGGGCGTCGCCAGCCACTCGGCCAGCGGCCCGGCGGTGGCGCTGGTGAGCGAGAGGTTCAGGCACAGGGGCACCCGGGCATTCGCCAGGCGCGTGTAGGCCCCCGCATCGGGCAAGGCCGCGAGACGCCACTGGTGGCCGGGGCTGAGCACCGCCACGGCGCGCAGCAGGGCGTCTTCCCCGGGGGTCTTCATGGCGAGCGCCGACAGCACGCTGGCCACCTGTATTTCCAGGGCACGGTCCAGCGCCTTGCACAGCGCCATGTTCAGGAAGTCGGCGAGCGTTGGGTCGGGCGGGCTCCGAACCCAGGCCGGGTCGCCCACGATCAAGGGGCGCACCGAAGCGCCACTCAATACGAGGCAGGCCTTGGAGCCGGCGAGCGCCCAGCGCAGGGGCGCGGGGATCGGCCGCTGGATGTCGTGGTCCACCGTGACCGTGAGGCCCGCCAGCCGGCCTTGCGCCGCCAGGAGGTCCAGGGTGGCCAGCAAGGGCACCAGGGCCGCGGCTTCGATGTGGACCGACAGGTGCAGGTGCAGGGCCGGCACCTCGGCGTCGGCCCGCTGCAGGGACTGGACCAGCGCATCGACCGCGCTCGGCCCGTCGATGTGGATCGGCTGCGCGCCGGGGTTGGAGGGAGCGTCGCGGGCGGGCGTGCGGCTCTGCGGATCGGTGGTGCGCGTGAGCTGGACGGACGAGAGCGATCGTTGAAAGCGTTGCATGGCGGGCGCAGGGGAACGGGCGTTGCGGGAATCGAACCCGCCCTGCGTTGCCGCGGTGGGCGGTTCGTTCCCCCGCCGCGCCCGGCTTGAGCGAACCCAAAGAACCCGCTCCCCTCCGCAGGCGCCGCTCAGCCCGCCAGCCGCCGCGCGTACTCCGCCTCCAGCCGCGTGTGCAGCGCCCAGTAGCGCGGCCGGGCCTCGCCCCGCACCCGCGTCACCAGCAGGTCCAGGTGGGCGTGCCAGCCGGCCGAGACACTGAGCATGTCGTCCATGCCACGCAGGCGCTGGTGCGTGACCACCAGGCGCACGCCGCCGCGCGACTCGTTCAACTCGTAGCGCACCTCGCCCTGGTCGCCCCAGGTGTGGGCCAGCAGGCGCGGCGGCTCGCAGGCCGTCACCACACCGCTCAGCTGCGCACTGTCGGCCATGTCCGCGTACTTGGGCGGCGCGGGGTCGTCGGCGTAGGTCAGCTCCGCATGGCGGAACTCCAGGCGCACCGCGCCGCCCACGCGCAGCTCCAGCGTGCCGCGCGCCATCCACTGCGCGCGCTTGTCGTTGTCGGTGATCCAGGCCCAGATGTCCTGCACCGAGCCGGGCAGGTGGCGTTCGATGCGCACGGTGTCGTTCGACAGCCGTTCGCCATAGAGGGAATCCGTCGTCATGGTTTTCTCCGTTGGGGGGATGAAGGCGCGGCGCGCACCAGGCGCTCGAGGGTGTCGAGCCGCTCGGTCCAGAACCGCTCGTAATGGCGCAACCACTCCATGCCCGCGTGCAGCGGCCCGGCCTCGAGGCGGCAGGTGTGCGTGCGCCCTTGCACCGTGCGCCGCACCAGGCCGGCGCGCTCCAGCACCTGGATGTGCTTGGAGGCGGCCGCCAGCGACATGTCCAGCGGCGCGGCGAGCTCGCTCACCGACAGCGCCTCGCTCGCCAGGCGTTGCAGCATGTCGCGGCGCGTGGGGTCGGCCAAGGCCTTGAAGACGGCGTCGAGGTCGCCGGAGGAATGTTGTTCAACCATGTGATTGAATTTAATCGCGCGACCGCAATTATTCAACCGCTTGGTTTACTTTTTCGACGAACGGCAGGGCCATGAAAAAAGCCGGCGCAAGGCCGGCTTCGTCGGGGTGCGAGGCGCTCAGGCCGCGCAGAGCCGCGCCTTTGCCTCGGCGTACTCGCGCCGGAAGCGCGCCACCAGTTCGCCTGCGCCCATCACCTCGCGGATGGCGCCGATGCCCTGGCCGCAGCCCCAGATGTCGCGCCAGGCCTTGGCCGCGTTGCTGCCTTCGCCGGTGGAGAAGTTCATCTTGCTCGGGTCGCTCTGCGGCAGGTTCTCCGGGTCCATGCCGGCGTTGCGGATGGAGCCCTTGAGGTAGTTGCCGTGAATGCCGGTGTAGAAGTTGCTGTAGACGATGTCGTCGGAGTTGCTGTCCACGATCATCTGCTTGTAGCCCTCGACCGCGCGCGCCTCGTGCGTGGCGATGAAGGCCGAGCCGATGTAGGCCAGGTCCGCGCCCATGGCCTGCGCGGCCAGAATGGCGCCGCCTGAGGCAATGGCGCCCGACAGCGCCACCGGGCCGCCGAACCACTCGCGGATCTCCTGGACCATGGCGAAGGGGCTCTTCACGCTGGCATGGCCGCCCGCGCCCGCGGCCACGGGAATCAGGCCGTCGGCGCCCTTTTCGATCGCCTTGTGCGCGAACACGTTGTTGATGACGTCGTGCAGGACGATGCCGCCCCAGGCGTGCACGGCCTGGTTCACGTCCTCGCGCGCGCCCAGGCTGGTGATGACGATGGGCACCTGGTACTTGGCGCACAGCTGCATGTCGTGCTCGAGCCGGTCGTTGCTCTTGTGCACGATCTGGTTGATGGCGAAGGGTGCGGCCGGGTTGTCGGGGTGGGCCTTGTTGTGCGCGGCCAGGCCTTCGGTGATCTCGGCCAGCCACTCGTCCAGCTGCGAGGCCGGGCGCGCGTTGAGCGCCGGCATCGATCCCACCACGCCCGCCTTGCACTGCGCCAGCACGAGCTTGGGGTTGCTGATGATGAACAGCGGCGAGCCGATCACCGGGAACTTGAGGTTCTTGAGGACCGGGGGCAGGTAACGCTCGGGTGCGGGCATGTTGTCTCCGTGAAGGGGATCGGTCGGGGTCGTTCAGAAGGCTTCGATGGCCATCGCCGTCACGCCCTCGGCGCCGTCGACGATGGAGGCGGCCACGCCCGGCGCGCGGCTGAGGATGTGGTCGGCATAGAAACGCGCGGTGGTGATCTTCGCGTCCATGAAGGCCTTGTCCTGTCCCTTGGCCGACAGCGCCTCGGCCACCAGCAGCGCGCGCGCCATCTGCCAGCCCGCCACCAGATTGCCGGCGAGCATGAGGTAGGGCACGCTGCCCGCGAAGGCGGCGTTGGGGTTGCCCTTGGTGTTGGCGACGATGAAGTCCACCGCCTGCTCGAAGGCCTCGCGCGCGGCCGCCAGGCGCTTGCCCACGGCCTGGGCATTGCTGCTGCCTTTGGCGAGCTCGGCCTCGGTCTGGCGGATCTGCGCGGCGATGGCCTTGGCCACGGTGCCGCCGTCGCGCGCGGTTTTGCGGCCCACCAGGTCGTTGGCCTGGATCGCCGTGGTGCCCTCGTAGATGGTGAGGATCTTGGCGTCGCGGTAGTGCTGGGCCGCACCGGTCTCCTCGATGAAGCCCATGCCGCCGTGCACCTGCACACCCAGGCTGGTGACCTCCAGGCTCATCTCGGTGCTGTAGCCTTTCACCAGCGGCACCAGGAATTCGTAGAAGGCCTGGTTCTGCTTTCTCACCTCGGCATCGGCGTGGTGGTGGGCGGCGTCGTAGGCGGCCGCGGCCACGCTGGCCATGGCACGGCACCCCTCGGTGGCGGCGCGCATGGTCATGAGCATGCGCTTGACGTCGGGGTGGTGGATGATGGGCGCGGCGGTGTTCATGCTGCCGTCCACCGGGCGGCTCTGCACGCGCTCGCGCGCGTAGCCCACGGCCTGCTGGTAGGCGCGCTCGCTGATGGCGATGCCCTGCACGCCGACCGCGTAGCGCGCCGCGTTCATCATGATGAACATGTACTCGAGGCCGCGGTTCTCCTGACCGACCAGGGTACCGATCGCACCGCCCTTGTCACCGTATTGAAGAACGGCCGTCGGGCTGGCCTTGATGCCCAGCTTGTGCTCGATGCTGACGCAGTGCACGTCGTTGCGAGCGCCCAGGCTGCCGTCCTGGTTGACCAGGAACTTGGGCACCGTGAACAGGCTGATGCCCTTGACGCCCTCGGGCGCACCGGTCACGCGCGCCAGCACCAGGTGCACGATGTTGTCGGCCATGTCGTGCTCGCCGTAGGTGATGAAGATCTTGGTGCCGAAGATCTTGTAGGTGCCGTCGGGCTGCGGCTCGGCGCGCGTGCGCACGGCGGCCAGGTCCGAACCGGCCTGCGGCTCGGTGAGGTTCATGGTGCCGGTCCACTCGCCGCTCACCAGCTTGTGCAGGTAGGTGGCCTTCTGCTCGTCGCTGCCGGCGGTCAGCAGGGCCTCGATGGCGCCGTCGGTGAGCAGGGGGCACAGCGCGAAGCTCAGGTTCGCGCTGTTGAGCATTTCGCCGCAGGCCGAGCCGATGGTCTTGGGCAGGCCCTGGCCGCCGAAATCCACCGGGTGCTGCAGGCCCTGCCAGCCGCCCTCGGCGTACTGGCGGTAGGCGTCCTTGAAGCCGGGCGTGGTGGTGACCACGCCGTCCTTCGCCCAGGACGGCTTGAGGTCGCCCTCGCGGTTGAGCGGTGCCACCACGCCTTCGTTGAGCTTGGCGCACTCCTCCAGCACGGCCTGGGCGGTCTCCAGGCCCGAGTCCTCGAAACCGGGCAGTTGAGCCACCTGGTCGATGCGCGCCAGGTGCTCGATGTTGAACAGCATGTCCTTGACGGGGGCGGTATAGCTCATGGCTCAGTGTCTCCAGGGGGCGCCCACACGGAAAGCGGTCGGCGCGGTGCAAAAAAAGGGCATCGCACGCGATGCCCTTGAGGGACTCTTTCGTTCAGAGCGCCTTGACCAGCTCGGGCACGGCCTCGAAGAGGTCGGCCTCCAGGCCGTAGTCGGCCACGCTGAAGATGGGGGCCTCGGGGTCCTTGTTGATGGCCACGATCACCTTGGAGTCCTTCATGCCCGCCAGGTGCTG
>QFCS01005219.1_pt1 | contig 21001 bp, 19 predicted proteins | sample 3576561 | NCBI WGS metagenome assembly QFCS01 | reverse complement strand
GATACGTCCGATTTTGGGCAGCAACGTCCAGCACCATGACCTGCGCAAAACAGCTTTCCCCATAGCTCGGCTCATGACCACCGCGGTTCGGGCACCGAAGACTTTCTGACGCCTCCCGGCGTCTGAAACTCTCAACGGTTGGAGACTGTCAGCTTTCGGGGATCAAACAAAGAGAGCGGACGTTCCGAAGCAGCTCAGAGCGCTCGCTCTCTAGGATATCGAGATTGATTTCTAGACTTCGATGCCTTCCGCCAGAGTCAACGCATCCTCGACATCGACGCCGAGGTATCGCACCGTATTTTCAATCTTGGTATGGCCAAGCAGAATCTGCACTGCGCGCAAATTCCCGGTCGCCTTATAGATAATCGACGCCTTCGTTCTGCGTAACGAATGCGTCCCGTAATCCTCGCTTCGGAGGCCAACCGCCGTAACCCATTCGTCGACGAGACGCGCATATTGACGTGTGCTCATATGGGCGGAGTGGTCGACGCGGCTGGGGAACGCATAATCCTCGATCGATCCGCCGCGACGTTCGAGCCAAGCGAGAAGACTCCCGCGAGCATCCGACATGATTTCGAATTGAACAGGGCGACCCGTCTTCTGTTGAATAACCCTTGCCCGAGTTCGCAGTTCGCCGCCGGTGACGAGATCGCCAATCTTGATCTTCACTAAATCGCAGCCCCTGAGTTTGCTGTCGATCGCAAGGTCGAAGAGCGCCCGATCTCGGAGCCGATGCTCTCGATCCAGATGAAAGCGAATTGCCCATATCTGCCGTGGCTTTAAGGGTCGCTTGGCACCAACCTTTCGACCAGCATTCCATGCTGGTCGCGGAGGCAAATAGTCGAATTCTGATCTACCCATGATCGTTCTCCTGCGGCCCTAATGACCAAAAGGAAAACGCCCGGGTCAAGCCGATGGCAGGTTGCGCAAGGTAAAATTGTGGACCAACAAATCCGCCAAGCGGAAATCTTCCGAAGGAATGAAGTCTATGTACTCAAAATTTGCGATAAAAGCTGACAAGATCGGCGTCGGGGTCACCATAGCCGCAGATGAGGCCGCGTAGCATCTGGGCCGCCATCATAGAGAAGGTAATGCCATTCCCGCCATATCCCATTGCCGCGTAACAGTTCGGCATGCCCGGGATCCGACCGATGGTCGGGGTGCCGACCGGGCTGTCTCCAAAACTGCCTGCCCAACTGTACGCGGGCGTCGCGTCCACTCCCGGTAGAAGAGCGGCGAGCTTTCGCGACAGCGTCGCCGCCTTGTCGGGAAGCTTGGCGTCGCGAAGCGCCGCATCGGCGATTTCCTCGTCCTCGCCGCCGCAGATGATTTCGCCGCGCGGCGTCGTGCGAATATAAAGGTAGGGATCGGCGGCTTCCCAGATCATCGCGGCGGTCGGCCAGATCGCGCGAGGCTGCGGGCGGGTCGCGATCGACCAGCTCGAGAAGACCCTGTTTCCCTTGCGCGGGATGCCCTTCATCATCTCATAGCCCGTCGCGACGACGAGATGGTTGGCGCGGATGGCAGGCCCGGCTTTGGAACGGAGCGTCACGCTCGCCTCGGAGGGGGAGACGTTGCAAATATCGACCGGGGCGTAGAGCCGTGCACCGCGCGAAATCGCAACATTCAGATAGGCTGCGGTCAGGCGGCGCGGATCGGCCGAATAATTGCCGTAGCCGATGATCGCATGACGGCCCTTGATGCCGTAGCGATCCTCTACCCGTGCGGGTTTGAGCAATTCGATCTCGAATCCGGCCCGGCGCCGCGCCTCGGCTTCGAGCGCCAGCCCCGCCGCATCGAGCACATTGCCGTCCAGATAGATCGAACCGCGCGTCGCGCCGTCGACGTCGAGTCCGAGCCTTTCGGTCCGTTCGCGCAGCGCGTCGACCGATTGGCGCGAGCGGCGCCAGATGCGCTCGGCTTTGTCGCGGCCGATCCGGTCGGCCATTTTATGGAGCGGCGTATCGATCTCATATTGCAGCATCGCGGTCGAGGCCGCGGTCGAGCCATCGGTGGGGCCGCGGCGGTCGACGATGAGGACATCGAACCCCGCATCGGACAGCTGCTCGGCGATCAGCGCGCCCGATATTCCAGCGCCGATCACCGCGATGTCGCACACGACATCGCGGGTCAGCGGCTTTTCCTCGATGGCCGGACGACGCCGGGCCGACCAGATCGACTGGCCGGTGCGGAGGTCGCGATGATGGGTCGCAGATGCGGGGCTCACGAAAGTCGGCAATCAGGCAAGATCGCGCACCTTGGCTTCGCGCGCCCAGTGGCGCCGCGTTCCAACGTCAGCGAATTTGTTGATCGCAACGACGCCGCCGTCCTTTTCGACCCCGGCCTTGTCGAGCAGCAACTGCGTCGCCTCGTCATGCGCGATCGTCTTGCAATGCCCATAGGCGTCCATGAACCACTGAACCGCCGCACCCTGCTTCGAGAGCGCCTTGGCCTGCTCGTCGGTCAGGATCGACGCGACCGCGTCGAACAATACCGAGGGCGAGCCCGCGAGCTGACCATCAGCCTTGAGCGTGCCGCCCTTGACCTTGATGCCGCCGACCTTTGGCGCAACCAAGAAGGCGGTCCCGCCGGCGCCCTCGATATCGCCTTTCAGTCTGTCGATCGCCGCCTTGTCCGACCCTTCGGCGAACAGGATCGCGACCTTGCGGCCCTCCATCGTGTCATCGGCATTTTTCTGGATCGACAGCGCATCGGAGGGTTTGAAATTGACCGGCGCGCGCGCGGCCTTTTCCCTTGTGGGCAAGTCAATGGCGAGCCCCGCGGCGACACGCTTCGCCAGATCCTCGTCGATATTGCGAAGCTGCCCGACAACACGGGCACGGACATGATCGAGCGTCACCTTCGACAGCTCGAACACCAGTGCCGAGGCGATATGCGCCTGCTCATTCTCGGTCTGCGAAAGGTAGAAAAGCCGCGCGTGGCTGAAATGGTCGGCGAAGAGTTCGGCGCGAATGCGCAGCTTCTGCGCCGGATCGTTCCGTTCGTCGTTGGTCTCGAAGGTCTTGAAGCCCGTCTCGGCGCTCGCACGCGGTCCGCCATTCTCGCCCGCTTCGGCGAGGCTGTTGGGCTCGTAATTGGCGCGCCCCGTTGGCACGAGCGTCTGCATCATGCCGTCGCGCTGGAAATTGTGGAACGGGCATTTGGGCGCATTGATCGGGATCTGATGGAAATTGGTCGTCCCCAGCCGCGACTTCTGCGTGTCGAGATAAGAAAAGAGCCGACCCTGCAGCAGCGGATCGTTGCTGAAATCGATGCCCGGAATGATGTTCGAGGGCAGGAAAGCCACCTGTTCGGTTTCGGCAAAGAAATTGTCGACGTTGCGGTTGAGCGTCATGCGGCCGACGATTTCGACCGCCACGTCCTCTTCGGGGATCAGCTTGGTCGCGTCGAGCACGTCATAGGGCTGCTTGGAAGCGAACGCCTCGTCGAAGACCTGCACGCCCAGATCCCACGCCGGGAAGTCGCCCGCTTCGATCGCCTCGAACAGGTCGCGGCGAAGGAAATCGGGATCGGCACCGGCGATCTTGACCGCTTCGTCCCAAGTCGTCGACTGGATACCGAGCACTGGCTTCCAGTGGAATTTGACGAACTTGCCCTCGCCATCGTCGTTGACGAAGCGAAAGGTGTGGACGCCGAAGCCCTCGATCATCCGAAAGCTGCGCGGGATCGCGCGGTCGGACATCGCCCACATGATCATGTGCATCGCCTCCGGCATCAGGCCGATGAAGTCCCAGAAGGTATCGTGCGCGCTTGCCGCCTGCGGATAGCCGCGGTCGGCCTCCATCTTCACGCTGTGGACGAGGTCGGGGAATTTCATCGCGTCCTGGATGAAGAAAACCGGGATATTGTTGCCAACGAGATCCCAATTGCCGCTGTCGGTGTAGAGCTTCACCGCAAAGCCGCGCACGTCGCGCGGCGTGTCGACCGACCCGGCGCCGCCCGCGACGGTCGAGAAGCGGACGAAGGCCGGGCAGGTCGCGCCCTCCTTCTGCAGGATCGACGCTTTGGTCAGCCCGGGGATCGCCTTCGTGCATTCGAACACGCCGTGCGCGCCCGATCCGCGCGCGTGCACGATCCGCTCCGGAATGCGCTCATGATCGAAATGGAAGATTTTCTCGCGGAGGACGAAATCCTCAAGCAGCGTCGGCCCGCGTTCTCCGGCGCGCAGCGAATTCTGGTTGTCCGAGATGCGGCGGCCGAAATTGTCGGTGAGATAGGCGGACGCATCGGCGACCCCATCCCCGACGGCCTGATGCAGTTCATCGCCATTCCCCCGGCTATCGGCTTGCTTAATCTGGCGCTCTCCCGGCTGATGGTCGCGAAGGGCGTGGTCGGTCGCAGGGGACGGCGCGGACTTCTTGGCCATGGTCGGTTCCTTGAATTTTGAGGGGCTTGCCTCCTCAACCCCCCGCTCGCGCTTAGGTTTCGCCGCGTGTCGCTTTCTCTGACTGTTTCTGGTCGACCATCACATGCCCCTCCTGTTCGCGCAGCCAATTGTGGAGCCGCGTCGCCGCCATCGCGCCCTGTCCCGTCGCGACGCTGATTTGATCGAGACCTTCGATGACGTCGCCCGCGGCATAGACGCCGGGAAGCAGTCCGTCCGAAAAGGCGCTGAACGGAATGCAACCCTTTGGATCGGTCAGCGGATCCAGCATCGCTGCCAGTTCGCTGCGGGGTGTCGATCCGAACGCGGGATAGACCGTATCGAACCGGCGCGGCGCGGTTTCCCCCTCGATGGCAACAAGCATCTCGTCCTCAGTAGCTTCAAGTCCCAGCACCCGGCCTTCGAGAACATCGACACCGCTCGCCGAGAGTTCGCGCCGCTGCGCTTCGGTGAGCGCAACCTGCCATTTCGGGATCAGCGTGACGTCGCTCGAATATTGCCGCAGGAACATCGCCTCTGCGGCGCCATGCAGGTGGGAGCCGAGAACCGCGATCCGCTCGTTGCTATGTTCGAAGCCGTCGCAGATCGGGCAATAGCGAAGCACCCCGTTCCGAACCGCCGCGTTATGATCCCCGACGTCGAGCTTCGCGAGATTGGTGTCGACGCCCGTCGCCAAGATCAGACCGCGCGCGTTGACGGCACCCCCGCCTTCGAGGCGCGCGTGAAACATCGTCGGGTCCTCGTGCCGCGCGATTGCGACAACCCGGCGCTCGACTATCTCGGCGCCGTAACGCGTGGCATGATCGCTCATGCGCGTGATGAGATCGCGACCCGCGATGCCGTCCGGAAATCCAGGGACATTGCGCGAACGCGGCACCCACAGGGCGCGCGAACGTCCGTCATGTACCACACGCACTTTTCTCCGGTAGCGCGCGAGATACAGTGCGGCCGTCAGACCGGCTGGCCCCGCGCCGACGATCAATACATCGATCGCCGATCCTTCGCCTGCCGAAAACGGCGTCATTGTGCGGCCCGCGCCGGATAATCCATGGCCGCGAGGATTTCCGTTATCGCGACGAACGCAAAGCAGACCGAGCTGTCCGCGACGCCATAGGGGAGGAAGATATCGTCGCCGACGCGGATCGCGCCGCAGGTGTACACGACATTGGGGACATAGCCCTCGCGATCCTCGTCGGCGGCGGAGAGGATCGGGTTGGCGGTACGTCCGATCACCTTTGACGGATCGGCCTTGTCGAGCAGCACGGCGCCGATCGCATATTTGCGCATCGCACCAACGCCGTGCGTGAGCACCAGCCAGCCCTCGTCGAGCTCGATCGGCGCGCCGCAATTGCCGATCTGGATTAGTTCCCATGGAAAGCGCGGTTCGAGCAGCAGTTCGCCGTCCTCCCATTGATCGACCGCGTCCGAGCGCAGCAAATAGAGATTCTTGCCGTCCTGCCGACCGATCATGCAGAATTGCCCGTCGATCTTGCGCGGGAAAAGCGCCATGCCCTTGTTACGCCCCGCCTTGCCTTTGACAGGGGTCAGGGTGAAATCTTTGAAATCGCGGGTCCGCAGCAGTTCGGACTGGATGTCCCGGCCGCTGTAGGCCGTGTAGGTCCCTATCCATTCGCTCTTGCCGCTGTCGCGCTCGAACTCGAGCAGCCGGAGATCCTCGAGACCGTTGCGCTGCGCTTCGGTGATCGGAAAGATCACGGTGCCGGACAGCGAGCTGTCCTTCTGACGGTAGAGCAAAACGACATCGTCGGGCTTTTCCTCGCGATGCTGACCCGGCATCGCCGCAGTGGCGAAAGCCGGCTGCGGCATCAGAGTCAGTTCACGGTCGCTCGTGACGATCCCCTCCCGAAAGGCGATCGTCGAAATATGGCCTTCGCCGACCGCACGCAGCGACAGCAGGATTCGGATGCAACCTTCCGCCAGGCCCGTCTGGTCGGGATGGCGCACGACGCTGGGGTTCATCACCGCCGCTGCGGCGTAGCTATATTCGTGGCAAAAATAGGCGCCGATCAAGAGTCGCATCTCGTGCTTCAGGGTCAGGGCTTCGAGACCGAGCTTCGGTTCGATCTGCTCGAAACGGTCCTCGAACACCTTCTCGATCTGCCAGTGCCGATCGGCGAAATCGCGCAGGACCACGCCGAGTTCGGCGCGCACGGTGCGCGTATCGAGCGCAACGATTTCGCGTGCCAGACGCTTCACGCGCTCCAGATCGGGGCCGGAAGCTTGCCATGCGAGGTGAAAAGGCCGGACGACAACGCGCGTCGGGTCGGCGTGGAGCCGCAATTCGTCGTGGACCAGATGCACCATAATCCCCTCAGTCGACTTTGCGGATGAAATCCCTAATGGAATAGGTCGCATGCTGATAGGCGAGAACCGACTCCGCACCCTCATTCAGATTGAGCCCGCGCGGATTTATGCCGTCCTTGCTGGTGCCGGTGAGCACATCGCCGACAATCACACCGCGATCATTGGCTCCGGTAAACCATTCATAAGCACGCCGCGCATGCGCCAGCCAGATATCGTCGCCGGTCACGTCATAGGCGGCTGAAGCCGCGTCGATCGCCGCCCAAACTTCAAGCGGCTGCTGGTCGAACGGCCGCGGTAGCGCGTAGGCCTGACCGAAGCAGTCGGACCCGATCGGGCGATAATGACCATGGGGCGCAATCTGAAGGTCGTTGATCCACCGAAGCGTCGCGACCCCGCACGCGGTGACGTCCGCGCACTCCAGCCGCACTCCCGCGCGAAGCATCGCTTCGGGCAGGCGGCCATTATCGTAGGCGAGCACCGGTTCGAACCATTGCCAATCCGGCCGCGCTGCGGCTCCGTATAGCGCGTTCAGCCGGTCAGCGCCGCTGCGCAATAACCGGTTCGCCAGATCATGCTCGGGATGCCCGGCAAGCACGAAGTCGGCGCCGAGCATCGCGAATGCGATTGCGCGCGGCGACCCGAAATCCAGCGCGGACGCCGCGGTGCGCTCGAACAGCTCAAGCGCCCACTGCCGCAGCCTCGGATCGCGAGCATCGCGCGCCGTCGCGCCGAGTGCCCAGAGGGTTCGCCCACAGCTATCCTCGGACCCCACATCCTCGAGCCAGTCGCCTCCGAAGCCCATGAAGTTGCGAAATTCGCTCCGGTCCGGGTTCCACGCATGCTGCACAAATGCCGCAAAGACCGTGGCAAGCTGACCGCACCTGCCGAGCGCGTCTTCGCCGAGCCGATGCATCAGCATCAGAGCGCGCGCATTGTCATCGACGCAATAGCCATGCGCACGGTCGGGGATCATGTGAACGCTATGCTGGAGGATGCCGGTGTCGTCGCAAATCCGAAGGAACCCTTCGATGCCGATCCGGTCGGGAATGGGCGCGGCTTTCGGCACCACGCGGCTTTCCGCGATCAGGGCGCAGCTTCGCTCGGCAAATACAGGCCAGATCATGTCACGGCCGCGGTCATAGGCGCGCCCCTGCAGCGTGCGCAGCCGATCGGCATCGCCAAGCAGAAAGCGGACCTCGTTCGCGATCGCTTCGCTATCGTTGAAGGGTACCAGCACGCCATGATCATCAGCGAGCAGCTCGATCGCGTGGACATAGGGCGTCGAAATCACGGCCTTGCCCAGTGCCATCGCATAGGCGAGCGTGCCCGACGTCGATTGCTGCGCACCGGTATAGGGCGTTATATAGATATCGGCGGCCTCGAGCAGATCGAGCAGATCATCGGTTTCCATGAATGCATCAATCCAGCGGACATGCGCATCGACCCCGAGCGAGACGGCGAGCGCCTCGAGTCGGTCGCGATAAGCCTCGCCTTCATGCGCCAGCAGGTTGGGATGCGTGGCACCCGCGATACAATAGAGGACGTCGGGGTGATCTTCGACGATCGCGGGCAATGCCTCGATAACCGCCTCAATCCCTTTGCCCGGAGACAAGAGCCCGAAGGTGAGTGCGACCTGTTTGCCCGCAAATCCGAACCGCGGCTTGAACTGCGACGCGCGCCCAAATGGGCGGTCGGGAACGCCGTGCGCGATCAGGGCAATTTGATCTTCATCAGCCCGGTAGACGCTGCGCAGCAGATCGCCCGAGCGTTCGGACATGACGAAGATCCGCGCCGCGCGTGCAATCAACCGATCCATAACGCGGCGCTGATCGGCGTCCGGTTCGGCCAGCACCGTGTGCAGCGTTACCACCAGCGGCGCAGCAACGCGATCGACCAGTTCAAGGATCATGTCACCCGCGGATCCTCCGAACAGGCCAAACTCGTGCTGCAGCCAGACAATGTCAGCGCAACTCGCCTCGATCTGCCGGGCCGCGTCGATGAAGCTGCCAACATCCCCTTCGGTTATGACTCCGCGAACCACTGGATCGAACAGGATGGGGGCCGCAGCCGGCGCCATCGCATAGACATCGACCACAAGATCGGGCGCGGCTTCGGCAAGCGATGCACGGACGTCCGCGGTGAAGGTCGCGATGCCGCAGCGTCGGGGAATAAATCCGCCGACCAATGCCATCCGTCCCCCAGACCAGCGTCCGGGAAGAATCCTCTGGCCCGTCTCCAGACTGTCAGCGATAAAGCTGCGGTCAAGCGTTTCATACACAGGCATAGCCTTCCGGAGATGAAGCCCCGAAGGCCTCACCTGCAATTTTTCATAGTATTGGAGTTCGGCAGGGTCCTGCGGTTATCGGCAGAAACAACGGTTCAGCTCGGCACTTGTTCCACCCGAAACGCTCGGCACTCCTGCTCGACAGGCAAGCCAAGATCGGCGGCACGGTATCGCCGTGAGGTCGATTCCACTTGCTGCCAGCAAGCGTGCCATCAAGATCGGAGCCAAACAGCTGTTTCATGGAAGCTTCGCTTCCTGATCGCCACGGGTCGCCACACGCAGCCGCCGCGCAGCAGCTTTGGCATCATCAAGGTTGGAATAGCGATAACCCCCGACTCCATATCGTTCGACATAGGTCCGAACGATGCCCTCCTCCTCCTCATCCTCGGCGGGCGGGCGCAGGCCTCCGCCCTCGCCTTCCCATGCCGAGCGTGCCGAAGCGTCGTCGATCGCCGCCGCAAGTTGGCCGTTCTCCAGCCCCAACGCACCATAGAAGTCGCGCCCGACCGCGAGAAGGGTCGCGCGAATATCGAAAGGCCGCGGATCAGAGCCGCCCGCAGCGGGATTGTCATGATTTGCTCGCTCGAAGGCCTTCGCCATGAGCAATTCGGCGATAAGCACGTCACTCACGAGATCGTCCGTCGCGTCAACCGGGTCCGCAGGCGGCGCAACGAGAGCGGCAATGGCTTCGGCGTTGCCGTCCAATCCACGTCGCTCGCGATATTCGTTGATCCGTTTGGCATAATAGCGCGGCAGGTCGAAATTGGGCACCGACTGCCCCTCGCGGCGCGCCCGACCAACCGCCATCAAAGCCATCTGGTGGTGGTGCAGCAGTTCATTGAGGTCCACAAATCGGCTCCTTCGGCGGGAGCACAATGGTCTCTCAGTCGCCAGCACGCGGTGGAAGCAGGCGATGCAGGAAAGATGGGGTCCCTGGCAAAGGATTGCAATGAGCAAAGCCAGAGGCGGGAGACGGGCGATGCGCAAATGCGCCCCCATCCGCCGCAGCTTCACGTCTATCGCGCCCCAACAGGCGGAAACATATCCAGCCCCGGCAAGTCGATGCGCTATTTCTTTTGTCGCGACGGCAAAATGGCCCGATTGCATCGGCGACGTGCATCTGCCGGGCGGTCGGGCCCCTACCCGGGACGCCGGCCCGCATTGTGGCCCGGCACAAACTCGTAAGCGAAGCGTCCAAAGCCGACGCGCGATCGTCTGGTCCTTACAAGCGGGATTTGAAGCCCCATATAGGCAAGATCGCGGCTTGGATTCTGTAGGCAGCCGCGGCTGAGAGACAGCGCGCTCCCGCTTACGAAGGAGCCGCACGATGAAGTCCGACATGGATAAGGAAAAGTCGGCGGAATTGACCGAGCCGAGGGTGCTCAAGCGAAGGTCGTACCGCGGCTTCTGGAAGAGCCAACAGCCTTTCCCGCTCGATGATGCGCGCCGGCAAGGCAATATCAGCCAGCTCGCATTCCTGCTTATGGGCGGCCGCGATCCCGCGGTGGCGTTTCTCAACACCGAAAATACCAAGCTCGGCGGTCGTCCGCTGGTCATAGCAACCGCAAGTGCCGACGGTTACGCGCAAGTGGCGGCCGCCATTCGGGCGTCGGTGCGCGGAGCACCGTCATGAGCCGGGCGATGAACCTGTCGCTGCCCGAAGCCGAAGTACGGCGCCTGTGCCTTGCACAGGGCGTAAGCATCAGCGCGATCGAACCGCTACTGTCGGGAGGCACCCGCCTCGTTTGCACCGCGAGTACGGGCGCCGAGGAAATGCGGTTGCGCCTTCGCGGCCATCTAATCGAAGGCGAGGTCAAACGGTTCCGCTTCTATCGCCCGCCTTCCTAGCGCCGAACGGCCATGTTCTTCGGTGATGGCGTCCCGCTCCCGGCAACTTGCTCCGCGCAGGCGGCGGCACGAATGTGCCGATCGCAAGGCGGCGTGATTCTACTTCGATATCCGAGCCGCGATAGCTTTCGCTCAGAGCGTCGCGACAATTGCTTGATGATCAACCGCACGCGGACTGTCAGGAGGCAGTACCGGGAGGTCGCTGCTACGGAATCGTTGCATAGGGCATGGTCAATATTATCACCCCGCCCTAGCATCGAGCATGCCTCGTCCCCACATCAAGCCTATCGCATTCCATTCCTCGGGCGCAGGTGCGACTGAGAGATTTCCCATGCTCCCGCTCGCGGCTGGAGTCGGGTTCATGGCATATGCTTCGAATAGCCACACGCAAAGGCTTGGGTTGGCGCCGGCCATTGCGTATCAAACAGGTTCTTCCGCGCTGCCCAAGCCGGCCGGGGGATCTGCAGTCGAGAGGTGGGAAAATGAAGGCGGTCGCCTGTCGCGGTTTACGCTTTCCCAAAGACCTATTCCCTCGGCTCCCGAACCTTCGGTCACCGGATCGGATAGGCAGAAGGCCGAAATTGACTGGCTGACGCATAAACTCGCCGACGACTTTGCCCATGGACGCGTGGGAAAGCGATATAGCACCTATCAGCATCGCTCGCGCGTCATTCGCCAACTCACGGCTATATGGAAAGCTGGCCTGCCCTGCCTCTCCAGGCCAGCTTGACACGGCGCAAGGCCGGCTCAGACGCGCACCTTCTTACCATAAACATGCACAGATTTCTTCTCGCGGGAACGATTGCCGCGATTGCGTTTGTCACGCCCGCTGCGGACTCGCGAACGGCGGGGGCAAGCGGTTCGCAAAGGACCGCCCCGTGCGACAAAACGATCGCTACCCTGGCCAGCGCGGCTGCAGATGCGGTGCGATCCGACCGGTCGGGGCGCACGAACATTGGCTGCCAGGAGACGGCATTTGAGACTGGTCAGCGAATTGCCGCCGAAGCGAACCGCGGAAATTACCGGCAGCGATGCCGCTGGCATAAGCAGATGCTTAAATCCGCGAGCATAAGCATCTGACCGATGGCCCAGCGGCGTCAGCCATGGCCTGCTCCTTCGAGCAACGAAGGAAAAGATCATGCCACAGGTGCAACAATTCGAACCCGAAGAATTTTCCCGAGCCGCCGCTCGCTCGCGTCGCAGTTGGGATCCTGTCGTGAAAATCACCCATTGGTCGATCGTCACCGCAATCATCGCCAATGCGCTTGTTACCGAAGAAGGGTCCGGAGCGCACATCTGGGTGGGCTATGCGCTGGCCGCGGTCTTCGCGCTGCGCCTGCTGTGGGGTTTGATCGGTCCGGCCGAAGCTCGCTTTTCGGCTTTCCCGCCGAGCTTGCGCCGGGCTGTGGGGCATCTGAACGATATAAGGGTCGGCCGAAAGGAGATCCATCGCTCGCACAATCCGCTTGGCGCATTGATGGTCTACGCTATCTGGTGCGTGCTCGGCGTCATCATCGCCAGCGGAATAGCGATGGCAGGCCCACCCTCGGGCGCGCTCCCCGGCTCTGCGGATCAGGCGGGCGAGGTCAGCCGCCATTTGATCGCCGAACAGGGCGACCATGAGGACGATGACGAGGTGAAAGACGCAGAGAGCGGCGAAAGCGTTTGGGAAGAACTGCATGAGACCAGCGTCAATCTGCTCTATATTCTGATTGTCCTGCATATCGCCGGAACAGTCTTCGAGACGCGCCGCAGCGGCCGGGAAATCCTGTTGGCCATGTTGCCCGGACGCGCGTAAACCGTGACCATGCGGGAAAGACGAAGAGCGCTGGAACGCCGGGCAGTCGCCATCACCTTCCTTGTGGCGCTGCAGACGCTCGCGACGATCTTCTTCGTCGCCGACGTCGCAGGCGACATCGCCGCGGATGGATGGAGCATGCACCTGCTGGTTGAATCCTGCGCAACCGCCGCCCTGCTCGCTGGCGTGGTCTTCGGCACGCTGCAGCTGCGCTGGCTGGTCGTTCGCGCAAGGCTTGACGAAGCCGCGGTCGCAACCGCGCGCGGCGCGATGTCAGATCTCGTCCGGCAGCGGTTCCTCGACTGGCAGTTGACCGGTGCCGAGGCCGATGTCGCGCTCTTCGCACTGAAGGGCTTCGATGCCGCCGAGATAGCACGCCTCCGCGGCGCGGCGTCGGGAACGATCCGGGCGCAGCTTGCGAGCATCTATGCAAAGGCCGGCGTCCATTCGCAGGTCGGCCTTTTGGCGCTGATGGTCGAAGAGCTTGTCGACGGCGACGCAATCAAGCCCAGTGGAGCCATACAGCAGGGACCAGAAGATGAGACGCCACGCTGAACGCCATCTTGTCTCGCGCATCGGATGGCTGCGCGCCGCCGTGCTCGGAGCCAATGACGGCATCGTCTCGACCGCGAGCCTTATCATGGGCGTTGCCGCATCGGGAGCACCGCGCTCCGCAATCCTTGTATCGGGTATTGCAGGGCTAGTGGCCGGCGCGATGTCGATGGCAGCGGGCGAATATGTTTCGGTAAGCTCGCAGTCGGACACCGAACGATCGGACCTCGAACGCGAGAAGCTCGAACTGGCGGACAGCCCTGCGGCCGAACTTGAAGAACTGGCGGGCATTTACCAGGCACGCGGCGTCGATCCCGATGTCGCAAGAACCGTTGCCATGCAGATGACCGCACGGGATGCACTCGGCACTCACGCCCGCGATGAGCTTCACATTACCGATATGACATCGGCGCGTCCGATCACCGCCGCATTCACCTCTGCCGGCACCTTCACGCTTGGCGCCCTCCTGCCCGTGCTCGCTGCAGCCATGCTTCCGCAGCAGCTGCTCGTCCCCGGAGAGGCGGTCGCTTCGCTCATCTTTCTTGCCTTGCTCGGATGGGTGGGCGCAGCAGCCGGTGGATCACGGCCTCTGAGGCCTGTGGCGCGCGTCGTATTCTGGGGCGCGTTGGCCATGGCGCTGACGGCAACTATCGGCCGGCTGGTCGGAACTGCCATCTAGCCGCGACGACAAAGGCATTCGGACTTGTCAGGGTTCACCTCGCAGCACTGCGGATAGCCGGCACCACACTCCAATTTGTTCCGGCTCACCGGGCTCGCGGGGGCCGAAATCCGGCGCAGTGCTCAATTCAACGGCCTCGGCCGCGGCTCCCCCTTGCAATTTCCATTGGCGTTGCCTGCGATCAGCGCCGCACGTTTGCTGCAGCGATATTCCCATGGATCACCGCAGCCACGCGACAAGGATTATCGATCAACCCTTCTTCGAGCGCCATTGCGACAAGGTGAGCACGATTGCGGGATCGAGTCTTCAGTTTGAGATGATTGATGTGCGATTCGACGGTACGCGAATTGATCGCGAGCGTGCGTGCGATCTCCTTGGCGGAAGCACCTGACGCGACGAGCGTCAGCACCTCCAGTTCGCGCGGCGTCATTGGCTGCATGAGCATATCCAAGATGATTTACCTCCGGCGATCGCTCTTGCTGGGTCTTCAGCAAATTTGCGATCCTGGGCAGGCCCACGTGCGGGAATTGCGATTTCCCTTCATCGACGGCGATTCGAAGCGCGTCGATTAACCCTGTTATCCCTTGAATGGGTTTTATTCAACGCAAGAAGCCAGACCTGAGCCTGGCATCGCCAGATCCCAAAATCACGCTTTGACGGTGTCTGGAAATTAAAACGCATTCAGCGGCCCGATGATCCACCACATTCATATTCAGAAAAACTAATTATGCTTACGTAAAAATACAGATGTATTAGCCAAGCTTGATCATGAATTAATTTAGTGACATACACTCCTATCGGACAATTATATCAATAATGTCATGCAGAATTTCAATAGCAAATGAATTGCTAATTATTTTTTGCACATCATTTATCCTAAATTGCTATAATATTCGATTCCGAACCTAAATTAGTTCGGATTTCTGTTCGATTTTCGGGCACAGGAAGCCGGATATTCCCGGCAGTCAATAGGACAAGAGGAATTATTTATGCGTATTTCATGGCTCCTCACGACAGCGGCCATCGCCTTGACCGGCATTGCTGCGGCTCCGGCATCAGCTGAATCGCTCAGCGTCCAGGGCGTTGTAGCTCCATACTGCAACGTCAATCTCACCAATGTGTCGAGCGGAACCGCGTCGATCGCCTTCACGGACAATCAGAAGGTGGCGAATCTGCGGCTCTCGTGCAACGCAGCCTCGGGAACGAAGATGGTCACCGACCCGCTGAACGGCGACCTGCTCAGTTCCGCGGGCAATCGCATCAATTATGCGATGACGCTGAAATCGCCGACCAACGCCAACTTCACGATCGATGAAACCGATACGGCGCCAGGCAATGCCGAAGCCGTCGGCCTCTTCACGCGGCAGCAGGCGGGCTACGCACAGAGCGTTGCAAACGGACTCCCCCTCGAGCTCTGGCTCAACGTGAATGTCGAGAACGCCAATACCCAGCCCGACTTCTCGACCCCCAACGTGTTCCCGGCCGATGCTGCACCTGCCGGCACCTACACCGAAGTGTTCAGCTTCACCGCTTCGGCCATCTGAGCCACCCCGTACTGCATGGGGCCGCTCTCACGAGCGGCCCCATGTTTCCGGTCATTTTGGGAGCGCGGCCATGCGGATCGTCCATTCCTTCCTGCTCCTGGCCTTCTGCCTTTCAGCGGGCGCGCCTGCATATGCGCAGGGATATCAAATCCAGCCCATGCTCGCGACAATTCAGCCATCCGGCCCGGATTCTCGACTGACTCTGTTGATCAAGAATACCGGCGAAGTCCCGATCACCCTTGAAATTCTCCCGTTCCGGGCGACGGTCGATGAAGCAGGAATGCCGAAGCGAAGTCCCGAAGATGATGATCTCCTGGTCTACCCTGCTCAAACCGCAATTCCCCCAAATCGCGAACAGACGGTGCAAATCCGATACATTGGTGATGCTGCATTCACCGATGCACGGATGTACGGCGTACGCGTCGCGCAGTTGCCGGTCGATTTTCGCACCGGCGCCGCGTCGGAACAGGCCAACGCGCAGGCCGACGTGAAGATGAGCTTCAACTTTCTCAGCCACATCATCGTTTCGCCGCCATCTGCAAAGGCCGAGGTCTCTGTCGAGGTCCTCGGTCGCAGCGTCGAAGGCGGCCTGGCGCTACGGCTGCACAATCCGGGCGCTGGTATCGCTGTTCTCAACTCCGCGCGCTGGACGTTCACGGACGCGGGAGGCAAGAGCGTCGAACTCGACACCGATCACATCCTCCTGGGTGACTTCTCCGCGCTAATGCCGCGTCAGGACCGTCTCGCGTCAGTGGCTGCAAAGGATGTGACGGGTCTTGTCGGCGCCATAACATCAAAAGTGGAAATACCGTGAGGCATGCGACACTGGCTGCGCCACGGTTCGGTCTGCCTGTGCGGATCGATGCTCAGCCCGATGGCCTGCCCGGCAAGCGCATCGACTCAAGCTTCGCCGCCCATTTCCGCAGCGGCAGCGAACAACGGCTCGGTCATAGGCGACGGCGCGCCCGCTTCGGCCGCGACGGGCAATGTGAAAGTGCCGCTCGACGTGCCGCTGACGCTCAACGGCAAGTTTCTGGGCACGATTTCCGTCGCGGTTGATCCAGATGGGGATGGAGAAATTGACGCAAGACGCCTGCTCGAGCTTTTCGGACCCGTCATCACGGCAAAGATAAGGTCGGTGATCGAGGGGCGCATCGCCGGACGGAGCATCGTGCCCATTGCCGCACTCGCGGGCGATGGTCTCGATATCGCCTTCGACACGCTGAGCTTGAGCGTGATTGCGACTTTACCCACCGATGCGACCAGCGCGACCGCGGTGCGAATAGTCGAGCGCGAGGGCGCTCCCGAGCCCGGGTCCTTCGATCGCCCTTCCGGCTTCGCCTTAGGCGCCAACATTTCCGCGACCCAGCGCTACATTCATAATCGCGGCCAGGGCTTCCAGCCTCTCAGCGTGGACGTCGACGGGATCATGAATATCGGGGGCTTCGACGGCGTGACCTTTACCGGCGGAATCCGCTACGATGGCAATAATCGCGGCAATCGGTGGGAACGCAATGAAATCCGCGCGACGCGGGATTATTATGAGAGCGCGGTTCGGGCCACAGTTGGCGAATTCACCCCCGCCAGCACCTCGTTCCAGGGATCCGGCCGAATCCTTGGTTTCGGAGTGGAGCGCGCGTTCTCCACGATCCGGCCCTTTCAGAATGTGCGCCCGATCGGTCGCCAGAACTTCGTGCTCGATCGCGAATCCAGTGTGGAAGTCTATGTCAACGATATCCGCGTCCAAACACTGAGGCTCGCTGCAGGCCGATACGATATCGGTGACTTTCCTTTCGCTGCCGGGTCGAACAGCGTGCGCCTCGTCGTTGATGACACGGGCGGGCGGCGCGAAATTCTCGATTTCAATATTTTCAGCGGCGCTGACCTTCTCAACCCCGGCGTCACCGATTTCGGGGGCGCGGTCGGCCTGCGCGAGGGCGAGCAGCGTCTTCACTACGGATCTCCGGCCGCGACTGGCTATATCTATCGCGGCATCTCGAACAATCTCACCCTCGGCCTGAATGCGCAGGCGACCAGCTTTTCGATACAAGCGGGTGGATCGGCGCTGTGGGGGTCGCCACTGGGCTTTGTGCAGATCGAGGCTTCGACAAGCCGGAGCCTCGACGGCCATGGATTCGGCACTGCGCTTTCGGTCGACTATCGAGGCGAGTTTTCATTACTCCGCGACAGGGATTTGCGGCTGAACATGTCGTCGGTGATGCGCAGCGCCAATTTCCAGGATGCCTTCACGAGCGAAGCCCGCAATCTGCAGGCCTGGCAATCCGCCGCACAGGTCCAGTGGCGCGCGCCATATGAGATAAGCTTGGGCCTTGGTTATGGCTATACGCGGATGCGGGGTGACAGCCGCAACGTCCACCGGTTCGACGCGAACATAGGGCGCACCTTCGGACGTTTCAGCCTCAACGGGACGGCATCGCACAGCACCGACGATCGGGGCAGTGACTGGCGCCTTTCGGTCGGTGTGTCGGTTCGATTGGGGCCCGGGTGGTATGGCGACGCGAGATACGACAGCGGCACCCAGCGCAAGGAGATCGAAATCAGCCGCGCCTCCGAGGGCCGGCTCGACGAGCTCAGTGGAAATCTGCGCTTCACAGACGAACGCGACGGGACGGCTCTGGCCGGGCGGCTGGCTTATATCAACAATCGTTTCGACCTCGTGCTGAATCACAATCGCCTCGGGTCACGCAGCGCTGATGGACCAAGCTCGGCCATTTCCGACTGGAATTTCCGCGGCTTTATTGGCTTTGCCGAGGGCGCAATCGGACTTGGACGAACGGTAAACGACGGCTTCATAGTCGCGCCCGTCCACGAAACACTTTCGGGTAGCCAGGTGAGCATCCGGTCGGGCGAGCGCACCGTTGCCAGATCGGGCTTGTTCGGCCCCGCCCTGGTACCCGTCAACCGGGCCTACGGCAGTAATCGCTATGAAGTCCGGGTTGAGCCGCTTCCGATAGGCTATGACATCGGCAGCGGAGTCATCAACATATTCCCCGGCTTTGGTTCAGGCTATCGCGCAGAAATCGGCAGCGACGCCTCGCGTATCGCGACGGGCTATCTTGTCACTCGGCAAGGCCCTCTCTCGCTCGTCGGCGGAACGGTCCAGTCGGTAGACGACGCCGCGCAGCAGCCGCGCCCCTTTTTCACCAACCGCAACGGTCGCTTCGTTGCAGACCGCCTTGCTCCCGGGCGTTACCGGCTCGTCGTAGGTGGCAAAGTCGTAGGGGAGTTTTCAATCTTGCGAGAAACGAAGGGATTAATCGATGTCGGCACGCTCGCGCAGCCTTGACTTCGCCGCAACCGCAATTCTGTCACTCTCGGCGATGGGCGCGAATTCCGCTGCCGCGTGCGATGCACGGATAGTCGAACGACCTACCGCGCTGAGGATGGATTATGATCCTTTCGCGAGCGTCGAGGCTTCGGGGCATATAGGTTTCGGGATCGAAAACCGCTCGGGCGAGGCCTGCTCGATGGATCTCGCGCTACTCGGGGGCGATCGCCGGACAATCGCCGAAACGCAAATCGGCGCAAGCGGTGTTCGCGTCCGGTTCGTCGCAGGGATCGGCGACACGCGTCTCGCAGCAACCAGTGCCCCCGGCCTCTGGCGGGTGCGTCTCGATCCCGGCAAGGTACAGCAGGTCGCACTGGATGTGATCGTAATCCGTGACGCCATCGCAGAGGCTGGGGAACATTCGGTTACGCTCGGGCTGGAACTTCGCGAATCCGGGGAGCTCGCCTCCGCTCATGGGCCCGATCCTGTCACGCTAGTGCTCGTATCGGCCCCGCGCGCTCAGATGAATATCGCCGGGGCGGCAGGCGCATTCGGAGAAGGCGGCGGCGTGAGCCGCGTCGATTTCGGCGAGATGACCGGCGGCGACCAGCGCCGTGTTTTTCTTCAGGTCCGCGCCAATATCATTGCGCGGCTTACGATCGATTCGATCAACCGCGGATTGCTCAAGCTCGCAAAGGATGACGCCGCTGAAAACGCAATCCGCTACACCGCAACCTTGAACGGCACCGCCATTGATCTGCGCCAGCATTTCGAAACGCGGCTGAATTTGCCTCGAACCATCGCCGGATCGTCGCTGCCCTTCGATTTGCGCCTTGGTGATGTTGGCGCACGTGTCGCCGGGACTTACACCGATTTGCTCACCATCGAATTCAGTCCCCTTTAGCGGTAAATTATGTCCCTCCAGCGAGGCGTAAACCTTGCAAAATCTTGCTTTCCTCACCATATTCCTTCAATCGCGGTTTCTATTTTGCATGGCTGCGACCGAGAGACGATCGTGCTCCCGCCCACGGGAAACGGACATGGATCTCAAACAGCCCCTTCATCATCACCCTTTATCCCTTACGGCGATCGCACGCAGGGGGCGTGAGAGCCGAAGCGTGCCTGCCTTTGATCTTCCCGGCTATCGCGTGAAATGGATTACCAAATTTCGCGACATTTGTGATTTCGCCGATCCATGCTCCAATCCAGCCCGCGACTGGGACCTCCTTCTCTTGGCTGAACGGCCTTCGGTTCGACCGGATTTGGAATCAGCGGACCGTGTCGGTGACATGATCATGGCCGACATTCGGTTTCACATAGCGCTGCAAGCAGAATTTCCGCCCCCCCCATTGTCCCCGTTCAACGACATATTCGTCGGGTTGGTGGAAGTGGCGCAATATATCCGGATGATCGCGTCCGAGATCGGTCTGCCGACGGCATGCGAAAAGGCCACCCTGGAGGTACTCCTCGACACGATGTTGAAGATCGAGCTCGATGGGACCGACCGCGCGATCAGTTGTGACGATATCTGGCTGTCGCGCGAAGCAGGCATGGTTCGTGGCACTAACGTGCAATTCACCGTCGGGGCCTCGCAATGCGCCAATATTCATGACGCGCGCGCTGCGCTTCTTCTTCAGCGCATTCTAGGCCGCGACATTCAAGCAAAAGCTGTCATATCCAATCGAGAACGGATTGTCTCGCGGGCGACGCTGGCCGCCGAAAGCCGTTATGGCGACATATCTGCACTGTTCGCAACGGGCGAGGAAGGCAAGGCCACCCGACTTGGCAACTCCTGCGCCGCGGCTATCTGGCACATCGTCGCTGATCGGCTCCATATGCTCCACGAAATCGCCAAGCCCATCCCCCCTGCCCATCCCATCGTAGAACCGCGCCTGTGAGGCCCTGCTCTTGATGGTCTCCTCCCCCCGTGCGATCCAAGCGGCGCGAAGCGATACGACCCTCGCCGATCCCGACTTTGGAGGGTAGCGAGCGACAAGAGCACCGAGATATTGATTTGCGCCTGACGTGACCCCCATTTTCTCCACCAGTTGAAGCTAGAGTCCGACCTGAAGAAGGGACGGACAGATGAAGCGGAAGCAGTTTTCGGAAGAACAGATTATCGGCATCCTGAAGGAGGCCGAGGCGGGCGCGGTGGTCACAGACCTATGCCGTCGTCACGGCATGTCGAGCGCGACCTATTACGCGTGGAAGGCCAAGTTCGGCGGACTGGAGGTGTCCGACGCCAGACGGCTTCGGGCGCTGGAGGAGGAGAACGCG
>QFCS01006364.1_pt1 | contig 21005 bp, 23 predicted proteins | sample 3576561 | NCBI WGS metagenome assembly QFCS01 | reverse complement strand
GGTCGTGCATTGCGCCTCGCTGTTGCCTGTTGGAGTCGCGCTTTCGCGCGACTCTCGGTTTCGTTGCGCTCGAAAGCGATCGATCAGGCGTGCGCCTTGGCCAGTTTTTTCGCTTCGCCGCCCGGTGTCTTGACGACGGTTTTCGTCATCATGGCGATTGCCTCCTCGCGGATGACCTTCCGGTTCGGCGGCGGCAGCTTGTCGCCACGAAGCTGGTCGTACGGTACGACGACCCAGCATGCGCAACCCCAGATGCACTCGCCGGCCATACCTTCGAAGCGGATCGCGGGCTCGGAAAGCATCGGCCCGATATCGACAAGCCATGCATGCTCGTGCAGCTTGGTTTCCCAGTCGAGCTTGTCGTATGCCTTCTGGCTCTCCCAGAATGCATGGAGGTCGGTCTTCGCGACGCCAGGCATGATGATGTTGGCGTAAGCCGTCAGAACATCGAAGAACTCGTGATTGTAGGTCTGGTAGGTCGAGTCACCTTCGAGCAGGTAGTTTTTCGTGACCAGTTCCTTGATGCCCTTCTCGATGTTGTCGAAGCCCATGTCACGCGACGCGTGGATGTGGACTTCGGCGTAGTCGGTCTGGAACCCGTCACGCAGGCCGCTGAACTTCGGAATGAAGTCGATCCACTGAGCGAGGGCCGCCTGCCACTTCGAGGAGGCTTCACCCGGGAGCACCTGCACGCCGGGGTGCGTCAGCTTCGCGACGTCGAACAGGGTCCAGTTGCGGGACTTCGACGAGAGTGTTTCGTGGGGAGCACCTGTGAATCCAGCCGGGCGAAGTGCGCGGAACAGGATACGACCGTAGTCGGCCACCGCGAAGCGCATGAAGGAATCGGCGACGAAGCGGTTGGTCACCATCTGACGGAAGTTCTGACGGACTTCCTTTTCGCCGGTCGTGGTGTAGGCGGTCAGGCGGTGCCAGCTGTGCTCGGGATTGACGACGAAGAAGCCGCCCGTGAACGGATTGCGGTAGGGCTCGCCCCAGACGGCGGTGACGCCGGCGTTTTTGTCGTCATCGAGCATGCAGTCGAGTTCGTTGAGAGCGGTGTACTGTCCGGGGCCGTTATGGACCTCTTCGCCGTCACCGACATGCGAAAGCTGACCGACGCCGATAACCGGGATACGACGACCGAACTTGAGGTTCGAAAGGTGACGTGCGAGATCGACGACGATACCGCTACCTGTGCCGCCGGCAATGCTGAACGGGACGAGAACCATCGAAGGCAGTTGCGCCTGGTCCACCGTCTCTACGAAGCTGCGCAGCGCAACATCCATTGGACGATCGCCCGCATAGTATGCATTCGCGTAGATACCCTTGGCGACGAGGCGCGGGAAGTGATTGCCAGCCTCGGGCATCTGGTACTTGTGCGACACATAGGACTCGAAGTTCGGGTTCCAGTAGTATCGCGGATACTCCAGTTTCAGGAATTCGCGGGTGCGGTTGAGGCCTTCGAAGAATTCCTGCTTTTCCGGAACGGCTAGCGCGATCGCCTGGAAGTTGAAGCGCTCGGCAGAGACGCCCCGGGACTGGAGGCGCTGTTTGAAGGAGTTGGCGTAATCGATCGCCACGCCCATGTCTTGATCGCCGATGTCCACGATCATGACGGCGCAGGTCGCGCGGGTGTCCGAAGCCAGAAGGTCTTCGATTTCGCCCGTCCGGAGCAGTGCTTCGATGTAGGCCGCACCGGTGCGGCCGACGCCGATAGCGTGGATGCAATGTGGCGACTGGGTGCCCGTCGCACTGTGGTACATGGATGATGATGCCATTTTATGTATCTCCTCTGGTTTTCTTCACTTCGTATCGGCGCGGTTATCGGAGCCAGGTGGCGTGCCTCTTCATTCCGCGGATTGGTTGCAGTTCACCACCATCAACAACGGATATTGAAGGTCTCCGTCTGATCTAGAATTCCGAGGTCCCGAAGGATGTGTGCGACCGAGCTCGCTCGTTCGTGTGCGACGTAGATCATGTAGTCCTCGACGAAGAGCCCCGGGTCGCGTGAGATCACCCCGCTCTCGATGAGCTCGACCCCCGCTTCCAGGTTCTTCCGCTGGAGCGTCGCGCTCCAGATCGGGCTTTCGATATAGATGGCTTCGTCATCCACACGGGTTATGTTAACGAACTTGCCGCCCCTTATAGTCGGGACCTGGTATCCGTTCCCGTACTTCGCTTTCACAACGCTCCAGTCGAGTGCCATTTCGCGCCTCCGTTACTCGTACTCGCCGCGCAACTGATCGCGTGGCACGGCAATCCACTGCTTGCCGCCGCCCAGACCCGCTCCCGCCATGCCCTCGAAGGAGCTTGACGGTTCGCAAAGCAGAATTCCCTGATCGAGCAGCAGGGCGTGCTCTGAATGGCGGTCCTTCAGATCGGTAGCGTCGTATGCATCTCGCGCACCCTCGAAAACCGCCAGATCCTTGAGGGCCAGCCGGGGAAGGAGATATTGGACGACGCCGGGACTACCTCCGTCGGTCGCACAAGTCGGGGCTTCAGGCTGGAAGGCGGAATCCAGTGCCTCGGTCCAGGCATGCTTCTCGGTTTCGGCTATTGTCGCCGAGGTCCTCAGCTCCAGGAATTCCGGTTGGTAGTCATTCAGTAGTCCGAGATCGGCTCTGAGATCCCGGTTCGACGAGCCGTTGCTATCCGCCGCCGAACCGATCATGTGGATCCAACGCGCTCCCCATGGAGTTCTGGCCGCGGAATGCTGCGTTGATGGCGCGGCAACCCAGTTCAGAAGCCGCAGTGATTCCCAGAGGTTCGCACCCCTGCGTTCCGTCAGGATGTTGGCCAGGCGCGTGCTGACTTCCTGGCGCGCTTCCTCAGGGCCGAGGTTTGCGGATTGCGGTATGAGCATGAAGCCCGCGGTAAAGGGGTTCTTGAACAGGTCGCCGCATGAAAGCGTGATCCCCTTGTTCTTGGTCTCGTCACACAACACGTCGAGTTCCGAGAACACGGTGTGCAGACGGGCGAGCTTTTCGACTGAAACCTCGTCTGGATGCGGGGCGATCCCGACACCTGTCACCAGCACGCGGCGTCCGAAGTGGAGCGAAGAAAGGTGTCGGGCCAAATCCATGGCGATGCCGCTTCCGGTCCCGCCCGCAAGTCCGAAGACGATGCAAACGATCGAGTCACCGCCCGTCTTTTCAACGCTGGCGGCAAAGCGCTTCAGCGCTTTCTGCATCGGCCTGCCATCGTCATAATACGCGCGGCCATAGATAGCCTTGGACACCGCGCGGTGGACTGAACCGTCCTTGGCGCGTAGGGGCACGTCGGACGGCAGCCACGAGGTGGAACCCTCGTTGGGGTGATACAGCGGGTATTCGAGTTTCAGGAAGTCGGCGTAGTTCGCGATCGAAGACTGCAGCTCGTCCATGACAGGCAGTTCGAGGGACGCCGTTTCTATCTGCGAACGCCCCTCTGGAAACCTCGAAGCGGCGGCTCTCACCTTCTCCAAGTTCCCGACACCGATGTCGACGGCAAGTGCGGTGAAGCGAGAACCCTCCTTGTCCAGAAGGTCGGCTGGGGCGGATTTCAGGAATTCCTCGATTACGCTTGAGCCCGCGCCGCCGACGCCGACGAGATGAATGCCAAACGGCAATTCGGCGTGGTCCTTGATGCGGTGCACCCCTCGGCGAAGTGCGTCAAGTTTTCGCTGCTGCAGCTTGGCTTCGGTAGTGCCGATTGCCGGGAGCGGCCGACCGCGTTGTATATCAAGGCCTACATTCGACGACATTTCAACAACCTCTCAGTATTAGGCACTCGGTAATACGGGCGATCGGCGCGCAGTCGGTATGTCAGACCGCGTTCGTTCCGCGGCGTGCGTCAGACCAGCGTCGCAGCATGTCGAAACCGATGCCGAGAATGGTCCAGAAGATCACGTGGCCAGCAATGGATGCCGTACGGAAGTTCCAGAGGGTGTCGGCGGGGAAGGTCTCGGAGACTTCGTTCACCGTCGGCAGTATCTGCACCATGAGGGCAATGACGGCCGTATACATGCAGCCCGCCCCCAGCGACGCGCCCCAACCTCCGAAGCGCGGCCACAGTTTCACGGCAGCCATGATCGCCAGGACCGCGGAGATCACAGAGGCGGCCATCATGAGGAAGTAGAGTTCCGTCCGCGCACCGATGGTATCGGCGCTGCCCACAGCCGGAGGGTTTGCCGGATATTTCAATCCCGGGACAACGATAAGGGCGAAGAGAGCCGCCATCGCTATGATCATCGCGGTGCTGCGCGGGCTAAGGTTGCCCAGCCGCTTGTTGGCAAAGGCAAATGCGATAGCGAATAGCCCACCCATGGCGGCCCCGTAAACGAGAACACCGGTAAGAAGACCGGAGCCCGCCTGAACGGCGCGGCTGACGAGCTCCGGTTCTGCGGCTACCCCCGCAGCCGCACTGTTTTGCTCTTCGATCGCGATGGCCTGGTCTACCCAGGGTTCTCCGTACGATTTGAAGAAGAGAAAGGTGACAAGGCCGGCGATAATTCCAGCCAACATTCCCCTGACCAGCAGTTTTCCGACCATGACCGTTTCTCCTTTACGCGGTTAGTGGCAGGGGAAGCCGAGGAGGTGGCGAGCATCGTGTACGTACTCGTGCACGTAGTTGCTCGAAGTGATAGCCATCGCCCCTTCTTCGACGCCGACGAAGTAGATCGAGAGCAACATCATGATGCCGCCAAATACTGCCCAGGGAAGAATTTGGGCAAGTGGAATGGCGTCGATTGATCCGGAGTTGAAAGCGGTAGGCTGAGTAATGGCTGACATTGTATCCTCCTTGTCAGTTGCCAAAAACGAAAACGCCCCACGCGATCCGTCGGTTGCCGACGATGCAATGGGGCGCTAAATGCCGTAATTTTTTCAGCTATGTTGCTGAAAACCATATTACATTGGGACGCTCGCTTGTCAAGTCAAGATCTCTGTAATTCCGACTTCAAATCTTTATAGAAGGGGACAGATTTTATACCTGACAAATTGCGTATGCTTATTTAAGTCTTGCCATATCTACTTATGGACGACATGCCTAGATACAGAAGCCTATCCGTGAATGCTGTTCGGATCGATCGAAAGGCGGAGCCTTTCTACCCGCTTGCCCGCCCCGATGTGCGAGCGAAGAATCTCTGACACGTCTTCCTCAGTATCGAACCTATACCAGACTCCTTCGGGATATATGACCATGACGGGACCGTGCTCGCAAACGTTCATGCACCCCGCGTGATTGATGCGAATGCGCTTCATTCCCAGTGTCATGGCCAACCGGCACATGTAGTCACAGAGCTGGCGGCCCCGTTTCGCCCCGCACGACCCTCGCCAATGGCTCGGTGGGCGCTCGTTCGTGCAACAGAAAACGTGAACCTGATAGACGAGCTCATCGGCACTCGTCGAGGTGTCAGTGTTTTCAGCTACCTGATCCATAGCGAGACCTCAGCCGGCCACACATTGCGCAAAGCCTTCGGCGAACTCCGCGCGATCCAGGTCCCTGCCGATTACCACAAACTGAGAGAGCCGCGGTTCGTCCTCACCCCAAGGCCGCTCCATGCGCATTGTGGTCAGCATCCGAACGCTCTGGAACACCACGCGTTCGCCGAAACCTTTGGCGTTGAAGATGCCCTTTGTCCGGTAGAGGTCCTCACCCCGCGCCTGTGCAATCTCGTTGAGCCAGATGGAGAAGCGGTTCAGGTCGATAGGCCGCGTTTCCTCGAGGATGAATGCCCCGACGGACGGATCGTGTTCGTGTTCGTGGTCGCCCAGGAATTCCGGATCGACATCGAGCTTTTGCATGAGATCGAAGGCCCCGATGCCGATCACGTGATCCAGGTCGATTTCTGCATTCTGGGTGAAGTGAATGCGTGCGAGCGGATTGAGTTTACGCACCGTTGCCTCGGCAGCCCTGACCTGTTCGGGAGAAGCCACGTCGATCTTGTTCACCAGTACGATATCACTGAACGCGACCTGCTCCACCGCCTCGGTGCTTTGCTCGAGGTTTAGCTTGAGGTTCACGGCGTCGACCATTGTCACAAACGCATCGAGACGAATGCGGCTCTTAACCTCGTCGGCAACGAAAAACGTCGAGGCGACAGGAGCCGGATCAGCGAGGCCCGTCGTCTCGATCAGGATGCCTTCGAGCTCACCCGCCCTTTCCTGGAGGCGCTCGAGCGTTTCGATCAGATCGCCCCGCACCGTGCAGCAGAGGCAGCCGTTGTTGAACTCGACGAGTTCGGCCTGATCGTCTCGTACGACGAGTTGTCCGTCGATGCTGACTTCGCCGAACTCGTTGACGATCACGGCGATCTTCTTGCCGTGGTTCTCATGAAGAATCCTGTTGACGAGAGTGGTCTTTCCGGACCCGAGGAACCCGGTGATGACCGTTGCGGGAATACGATCTTTGACATGTGTGGCGACGGACATTGGACACCTTTCTCAGATATTGCTGTGCGACATGCGAATAGTACGTGGGCCAACCAGACCCTATGCGAGCTCCATTTCGGTCGGGACTATAGACCCGCGGCTCTTTCTTAGCGGGCGGTCGAAGACCTCTTCCCACTGCTGCGACTGTTCCCCTCCGCCAAGCCAGCGCCGTTGCCGGAGCGCGACACGGATACAATCGACTTCCGCGCGGGTTGGCGGACCAGCATGGGCCAGCAGCTCGTTCAAGGCCGGCACGGTCGTTCCCGCATCGATAGCGAGCTCGACGCGCCGCTTTAACCCGACAAGCTCGGGCATTCCGAACCGGTCCAGAACGTTCTGAAACGAAAGATGCCATCCCAAGGCGTCCTCGGTTTCGCCGTGGCGCGGATTTGGCGGGAAGGCATATCCGAGCACAGCGTATCCATCGGGAATTGGCGCTGTCCTTGAGTGCCCGTCGCCGCTCGCCAAAAGCTTTGGAATGAAATGACGGCGACGACGGTCCCGCGTTTCGATACGGCCGAGGGCCGTATCGAATATCCATACGCAGTCGGCATCCTCCATTAAGTCCGCGAGGAGGTCACGATCCGTGTTCCGGTGTTCGATAGCGGTCAAACTCTCGGACCGCGATCGAACGCGAATGTCGGAGAACTCCGTACCCAGGCCGATATCATAGGTCTCCCTTCCCCTGTGTGCCGCAAAGATAGCGCCCGGGTCGTGGTTCAACATTGTCAGACTGTTGCGAGCGGACATCCGGGCGTCCGCTTCGGGCAGGCAAATGGCGACGGCGCAGTTCCATCCCTGCGGGTCGGAACTGAGCATCTCGAATGCGATTGCCCTCAAGCCATCGCGATGACGTAGAGAAATGCTGGAAGATTCCGTCGCCGCGACTATGTGGTCATCCGTCGCCTCGACAAAGACCCGTGGCTCCCTGGCGAATTGGCCGATCGCACCGTACGCGCCGAGGCTCACTTCACAGCCGGAGTCAGACACCATCGCCGCAAGCAGTGCGAACGGGCAACCCGACATTGCCGAAGTCATTTCGCTCTCCATCATGTCGCCTCCCTTAGCTCAGCGCACGTTTCGACGATTGGCCCAGACAAACGGAGCCACACCCATCAACAGGAGCAAACCGGAAAGGCCACCTGCGGCGGCATAGGTGCCCGGCGGCACGATTACCTGGTCGGTGTAGAAGATGTCGGCGCTGCTCGCACACAGCGAAAAGACGGGGACTGAGCTCAGTGCGGCGTCCACGGACCGCTTCAGCTGAACCGCCTCGCTCCTCGCCATGGGCATAGTTTCCATGTGCTGCAACAGTGCCCAAGCCGACGCGAGGTAAGCATGCGAGCATGTGTTGAAATTGTTCTCTTCGTCACGTAAAGCACCCGGCACGATCCCCCAAAGACAGTATGTGTACTGGATCTTCGAGAAGTTCAGCAGCCGTCTCATGCGATCGTCGGTTTTAACTTGGCGTTCGGCGAGCGCGATGATCTCCGGCCTGTATCGGGAGAGAACCTGCATGTCGGAATGCGCAATTGACGGGATTTCGACGCCGCTGGGAAGCCCGTCTTCGTGGCTTTTGGTCGAGCTTGAATGAGCGCCGGCATCTGATGGCCAGACGAAGGCCAGGAGGCCAACCGCAACTACGACAGACCTGGCTCGAACCCGGACGTCGCCGCGAGATAGAGATGCCGTGCCCATTTCGAACGCTCCTTTCCTATCGGTTCGCTAGCGTTAGTGGCAAGGAAAGCCGAGCAAGTGACGAGCGTCGTGGACGTATTCGTGAACGTAACCGCTTGAAGCGAGCGACATCGCACCCTCTTCAACACCCACGAAATAAACCGAAAGAACCATCAGAAGGCCGCCGAAGATCGCCCAAGGCAAGACGCTTCCTAGAGGGATCGAGCCCGATGAAGCCGAAGGGGTGGCTAGTGCATGCTGAAGACTGGCAGTCATATCAACCTCGCCATTCGAGACCAAAAACGAAAAACGCCCCACGCAGATCGTCCAAAAGATGACGAGTGCAGTGAGGCGCGTATTGCCGGAATTTTTTCAGCTATTTTGCTGAATATGAGCTTACATCGGCGTAGGGCGTTGTCAAGCGTTCCGAATTCGCCATCAGGGTATCCTTGGACTACCTGATCCGGCCCGCGCTTGCGTTCGCCAGTCTGCGCCCGCCGCGGGTAGGCGGCGGGAAATTCCTGCATGGGGCCGGGTACCATCCATCCCGCTTGGCTCACCGCGATGGCTATCCGAGCAAGTCGAACGACTCAACAACAGCTTTCGCTATGACACTGACTGTTACGCGGCGCTCCATCGCCTGGCTGCGGAGGAAGTTGTAGGCATCATCCTCACCGAGGCTTTTGGATCGCATGATGATCGATTTCGCCTTTTCAACCGTCCTCATGGTCCGCAGGTTCTCGTCGAGTTTCTCGATCCGCCCCCTCAATCGCTGCTCATACAGGAAATGCTCTCTCGCCATGGCGAGGCTGCCGACAGTCGATCGCGGTGTCGGCGGATAGTGGATCATACCATGGGCCGCGCAGTTGTTTATCAGCTTGAGATTGAGGGCGTCCTGCCCGCGATCTATAAGTATGAGGGCGGTGGTCGGCTCGCCCGGAAGCCATGGAATGCGCCGGGGAAGATCTTCGATCAGCGTGCAGTAAACGACATCGAAATTCTCGGGCAGTTGCACGGGAACCGGCCATACGTGGCGTACCGTGCACCTTAGCCGTTGAAGCTCCCTCAACAAGCGCTCGCCTTCGGAATCAAGCTCCGCGATCAGTGCGACGTTGAGGTTCTGTACCGCCTTGTTCTGGTTTTGAGCGACTGCGCCTTCGTCCGCCCTTCCTGACGCCGGACGCGCCGATGCGACGTGGCGCTCGTGTAGCATTTCAATTCTTCCCATCTCGCTCCCCTCTACGCCGTTGCCATACGATGCCCGCAGCGCCCGTTTCCGATAAGAAACGGGTCGGCTTTCACCGTCGTCCGGGATTCGAACAGGATGTCGAACTGGCCCTTGCGATTGGCTCGGCCGACGCGCGACCATAGGTCGGCGTGCGCGCAGTTGGGGTTAATCGATACGGTTCCCTGAGGTGCCTCGAACTCGGAACCCATCACCATGGCCCTCAAGACGGGCGTCTCGAGGGAATTGGCTCGCTCAAGTGTTTTGGCGAAAACATTGATCTGGAAGTAGGAGGACTCCAGGCACATGTTCGTCGAGGCATCATCGCCGTAGCGCTTCTGATACTTCTGGACGAACTCGTTGTTTTGATTGTTGCCGATCCCCTGGAAGTATGGCGCTGCGGTTAGGTGGCCTTCACCCACATCATGTCCCATTGCGTCGATTTCCGCCTCGCTTGTCGTAAGGCTGGCGATGGGCATGGTCTTCGGATCGAAGCCCCTGTCGGCATATGCCTGATAGAGAAATACCGTCCCGTCACCGACAACGGTGGAGAAGATCACATCTGGCTTGGCCCGCTGAATCTCCTGCATCACTGGCTCGAACTCCAGCCGCGACGCACCGAGACGGACATAGTGCTCGCCGACCACGCTTCCGCCATTGCTCGCCACCATCTCACGCATGATACGGTTGGATTCGCGGGGATAGATGTAGTCCGACCCGATGAAGAAAAAGCGGTCCCCGTAAAGCTTCATCAGCAGGCTACAGAGCTGGGAGCTGTTCTGGTTCGGCGTAGCGCCCGTATAGATCACGTTGGGCGAAAACTCGAACCCTTCGTAGAGGGTGGGATACCACAGCAGCCCGTTAAGGCGCTCGACAACCGGAAGCACCGCCTTGCGGCTCGCAGAGGTGTAGCAACCGAATATTGTCGTCACTCCGTCGACGACCATGAGCCTTTTCGCCAACTGGCCGTATGAGCGGGTATCCGAGCCGGGGTCGTAGATTACGGGCTCCAGCGGGCGGCCGTTAATACCACCGTTGTCATTGATCTGATCGATCGCCAGCAGTGTGCCTCGGAGTTGTGTTTCCTCGATGACGGACATAAATCCGGTACGAGAAAACAGAACTCCAACACGCCACGGCTCCGAAGTTCCTGTCGAATTTGTCAACAAAGTTGCTCCCGGTTTGAAGCATTCCCCAACGAGGCATTTTGCCTTCTGAATTGCACCACGAACACACTTCTAGTCTCGTCCCTAGAACAAAAAAGCCTCCCGCTACCTTCGTGATCAAGGTTGCAAGGAGGCCGTATCGCCATCGAATTTTAATACGGCGTTGTTGCCGCCATTGTCATATTTCCTTCTTACAGAATATGCCCAAAGAGCCGTGTCCGTCAATAGCGCCCTCCCGCGGCGAAATCTCTGTACGCTGTGTTGGATGTTTGTAAGTCCGCAATCCAAGGTCACGTCTGGCCCTAACTGACATCGGCGATCCGCATCGCCTTCTTGGGCGGTGCGGATCTGTATAAGTGATCGATGAAAGTACTACTCAGCCGCGAGGTAGATGTCGGTATCGACTATCTTGGCATAGGCGAAACCCAATGCAGCCATCATCGCCGCATGTACGGATCCTGCCGGGACGGTTACTCCGTTGAATTCGAGGTCGCGGGTAGCGCAAGCGTCCTGAATGACGGTGGTATTGTATCCGAGATCGCTTGCAGCCCGCGTCGCGGCATCAATACACATGTGGCTCATAGCACCGACGACAACGACGTCTTCGATACCATTCTGGTCGAGCAGCTCCTTCAGATCGGTGTTCAAGAATGAGTTCACATGGGTTTTGACGACGACGTTTTCACCCGCCAATGGGGCTACCACGGGATTTGTTTTCACTCCCTCCGTATTAGGGACGAAGAACGGAGCCTCCGGCCCCTCGAACACATGCTGGATATGGATAACTCGGTCGCCCCTTTCACGAGCTGCACGTATCACTCGTGCAGCGTTGTCGGCCGCCTTCTCCATTCCTGCCAGTTCGTATTTTCCGCCCGGAAAATAGTCGTTTTGAATGTCTACGGCGATAATTGCGCGTTTGGACATAATTGCTTCCTTCGCGATGGTTGGACGCTCTTGCAATACCATCGACCACGCGTCACACCCATTGGCATAACGGACAAACTAAGGGCCGATTGTGACAAAGCCGCGTGACGCTGAAATAGCTATTCTCATTTATCCAGACGCGCAGCAGTCGGCAGTCCTCGCGATGACCGATCTTTTCGTAATCTCGAACCAATTCTCGGGGCCAAAGCCCTCACCTGCTCTGAGGGTCTCCCATTGGCGGCTGGACGCGGATCTCAGACCCTATCGGGTCTTTGACACGAGCCCGGAAAAGGCAGGCCAACCCGACGTGATCATTCTCCCGCCGGCTCTTGGGTCGCCCATCACTGCCCGCAGTGCCGTGCCTTACGTGGCTTGGCTCCACGAGAGGTATAGTGCAGGAGCCACGCTTGCCTCCGTGTGTGCCGGGGCGTTTCTCCTCGCCGAGACAGGCTTGCTCGATGGACGACCTGCGACAACCCACTGGACTTACCAGGAGGAGTTCGCAGCGCGCTTTCCGCGGGTTTTGACGGACATCGAAAGATTACTGGTGGACAACGGCCCGATTGTGACCGCTGGCGGCCTGATGTCTTGGACTGATCTTTGCCTACGACTGCTGGAACGGCTCCGCGGGACCGAAATCATGACGCAGACCGCTCGTTTCTTGTTGGTAGACCCGCCGGGACGTGAGCAGCGGTACTACCATGTATTCAGCCCGCGGTTGCTCCATGGAGATGCCGCCGTATTGAAAGTCCAGGAGTGGCTGCGAAGCGACCACGCGACCGATGCCTCCGTGGATAGACTTGCCTACATAGCAGGGCTAGAGAGACGCACGTTCCTCCGACGATTCAGAAAGGCGGTGGGCATGACGACGTCTGAGTACATACAACGTTATCGCGTCGGCAAAGCATGCGAGCTGTTGCAGTTTGGCCGAGAAGGTATCGACAAGATTGCATGGGAAATCGGTTACGAGGATGGAGGTTCTTTCCGAAGGATTTTTCACCGGTACGTCGGTCTGACGCCTGCCGAATACAGAAAAAGGTTCGGCAGCTTTGCCCAAGTGGGCAAGTGATCGGGCGCGCGTCGAGTTTACTAGGTTCCACAAAACGTTTGTCGAATGCGCTCTTCCTCGAGGGGCGGTGCAGCGTAGATTTCCTGCCCAGGCTGGTCTTCATACGGTTTTGAAACAACCTCGAGCAATCTCGTGAAGGGCAAAAAGTCGTCACGCTCAACGGCAGCCCGGATGGCCACCTCAACCAGATGGCTTCTCGGAATAAATTTTGGATTTGATTTGAGCATCCTGTCCCGTAGCTCGCTGACATCGACATCCTCACGCCCCAGCCGCTCCCGCCAACGCGCGCACCAATCTTCGAAGCCATCCGCGTGAGACTGGCCGGGCTGCTCGATTTGATCGCTCAAGCTTCTAAGGGTCAACGTAAAATCGGACGAAGTCTGTTCCATGAGGCTGAGAAAATCCGTTATGAGCCGGATGTCTCCTTCCTCCCGTTCCGCTAGCCCTAGCTTCGCCCTGAAGCCGGAGTAGAACACTCGTTCGTAGTGATAAGGGAAACGAGCGAGGGCCTCCTCTGCCAGCTTGATCGCATCCTCACGCGTCGGATGGATGAGCGGCAATAGTGCTCCGGCAAACCGCGCCAGATTCCATAGCGTGATACGGGGCTGGTTGCCGTATGCATACCTGCCACCACTGTCTATCGAACTGAACACGGCGTCGGAACGATATTCGTCCATAAACGCACAAGGACCGAAATCGATCGTCTCGCCGGAGATGGAAACGTTGTCGGTATTCATCGCACCATGTACGAAGCCGACCAACATCCACCCGGCGGTAAGCTCAGCTTGTCTGGCTATGACTGCCTCCAACAACGCCAATCCGGAGCGACGGCTGAGGGGCAAGCCAGGTTGAAAATGTTCGAAAACGTGGGAGGCCAACAACTCCAGTGCCTCGACGTCCCGACGCGCGGCGAAGTACTCGAACGTTCCAATGCGAACATGGCTTGCGGCCACACGCGCGAGTACCGCACCCCTCAGATCGGTTTCTCGACGGACAGGTTCCCCGTGGGCTATGACTCCGAGCGCTCTAGTCGTGGGCAAGCCAAGTCCGGCAAAGGCTTCAGAGAAAACGTATTCCCGGAGAATCGGCCCCAACGCGGCGCGTCCGTCCCCCGCACGGGAGAACTTGGTCGGGCCCGAACCTTTGAGCTGTATTTCTCGGCGTCGACCATCGCGATCAAGGACATCACCTACGAGCATCGCTCGGCCATCTCCGAGTTCCTGAACAAATTCACCGAACTGATGGCCTGCGTAGGCACTTGCTATCGGCTCGACATTTCCAGGGAATGCGTTCCCGGCAAGCATCGCCGTCCCGGCGGAACCTCTTAAAAAAATCACATCCAAACCGAGCTCGGACGCCAGCTTCTCGTTGAGCACGACACATTTCGGGGAGGTTACCGGTCTCGCGGACAACCTTTCGAAAAATCGCTCAGGCAATGCCGCATAGCTATTTCCCAGCCGCGGAGCGGCCTCCCAATCCTGCTCAGAAAACATGGTGTGCCTCATCTTTCGGCGGTCAAGCGGCGACACCATATTTACGAGATATCTTATTTACAAGCCGCAGGAGACCGCACGCCTTCTCTCGCCCGATTGTTGTCAGCTATCGCCTTCCGATCCCCAGTCCGCCATTGCGAGAAGGATCGGAATCAGCGTCCGCCCTTTTTCGCTGAGACTATATTCGACGTGTGGCGGGACCTTGTCGAAAATCTTTCTGTCGATGATACCGTCGGATTCGAGCTCTCGGAGATGCTGGGTGAGCATACGGCGTGTGGCCCGCGGAATTAGGCGGCAGAGCGCGTTGAACCGCTGCGGTTTCTCCAAGATGTGAAACAAGATCAACGGCTTCCATCTACCGCCCAAAACTGAAATTGTTTTCTCGACCGGGCAGCGGTCTGGGCACTCCAATGGTTGCTGCACGGTATCGTTTTCCATACTACGTTCCAAAATTGTACGTACTTTCAATATGATTCCCGACATGCCATCTCGATGTCCAGGCCAAACCCACTGGAGATCAGCATGAATAATACGGCCCCTCACTGATCAAAACCCATTGGCCCATTCTCTGCGTCCGATCGACATGACGCGCCATGGCTGGCTTTCGAGCCGCCGCCAGGCATCGCAGCAATGATCGACGATGTCGTCGTATGATTTGAACACGCGGTTTGATAACCAGTTGTCGCGCATGAAATGCCAGAGGTTTTCGACCGGGTTGAGCTCCGGCGATTTCGGCGGGAGTGGCAGAATGGTGATGTTTTCGGGCACGACGAGATTGTTGGACATGTGCCAGCCTGCCTGATCCATGATGAGGACAGCGTGCGCGTCGAGATCGACGTGACGGGCGATTTCGGCCAGATGCTGGGTCATTGCGTGGGTGTCGCACCATGGCATGACCAGCGCGGCCGCCTTGCCGAGCTTCGGGCAGATTGCGCCGAAGATGTAGGCCGACCTTGTGCGCTGATCGTGCGGTGCTGAAGGCCGTGTTCCTCGCCTGGCCCATCGGCGGGTGATCTTGTTCTTTTGCCCGATACGAGCCTCATCCTGAAACCAAATCTCTATGCGTTTTCCTCGGGCGGCTCCAGCGGCAATCTCTGCCACTGCGGCGGGGAAACTTTTTTAAAATCCTCAATGGCTTGAGGGTCTTGCGCGTGATGTTTGGGTCGGACAGCCAGCTTGCGATAGCCCATGGACCGGACTTCACGGCTCAGCGTTTGCTCGCTCACCGAAACGCGAAACTCTTCCCAAAGCCATTGCGCCAGATCGCACAGACGCCAACGAACAACGCCGTCGAGATAGGGTGTCGGCCCACGCTCGATTGCTTGCGCCAGGGCCGCACGCTGCTGATCGTTCAACCGCGACTGTGGACCGGGAGCCTTGCCATTGATCAGGCCTTTGGGACCGTGTTCGTTGAACCGCATGACCCAGTCCCGGACAATTTGGAGCGTGACGCTGCCGAGGCGGGCGGCATCGGAACGCGAGCCTCCATCGTAGATCGAGGCGAGTGCCAAAAGACGTCGTGCCTGAGCGGCATCCTTCGTCTGCCGCGCCAGCCGCCGCAGACCGTCTCCATCAAAATCCGCCCGTAGTGAAATCCCTGATCGCATCGCAGACCTCCGGTTTGCACCAGAGATTCAGATTCACCGCGTTTTGGGAAGACAAAAGAGTCAAGCTCAGCGAGGCGGCGTATAAGACCGTCGTTGTAACCTCGATTTTCGGCAGGCAGCAAGCCGCTATAGCCAATGAATTTTATCACCGCGGATGGGTGGTACGCGGAACTGCACGGGAAGCCAAAGCACACCCCTTCGCCGATGTCCGCACGACTGAACTAGCTCCCGGGTCGAGTTTGACGGATGCTTTCCGGGGGGCGGATGTTGTGGCGTATAGTCTGGTGCAGGATCACCATCCCGGCGTCATGGTAGATACGGCCAGATCTGTTGCGGAAGCGGCGGCGCAAGCGGGTGTCGCCCATATCGTGTTCAACCTGGCTGGCACTATCGACGAAGGTTCGGACCATTCTCCATCGCATGAGATGCGCGCGGCGCGTGCAGCGATCCAGAACGGCAAGGTGCCGTCGACGGTCTTCCAGCCGACCGTTTACATGGACAACATAGTCGAACCATGGAGTCTCCCAAGCATTCTCGGCGGTGCCTTCGCGTACCCTGCACCGGAGAGTGCACCTATATCCTGGCTATCGCATCGCTCGTTGGCTGCATATGTGGTCGCGGCCGCTGAGAGCAAGGAAGCGGTCGGAAAGGAGTACCGCATAGGTGGGCCTGAGGCGGTGACCGGGACGCAGATTGCCGAAATCCTCAGTGATCACCTCGGGATGCAGGTCGTCTACCATCGTTTGCCGCTGGACATAATGGCTGCTGGCTTGAACGATTCGATGGGATCGCCGGCAGGAGATCGCATCGTCACACTTTATGCTCGCCTGGATCGGGAGCCGACGTTTATGGACCTGGGTTTAACCACAGGAAAGGTACTTGGGGTGACGCCCGAGAGTTTTGCCGACTTCGTCGCGCGTCAAGATTGGCAGGCGCTGTAATTAAGTACCAGCTGACGTAGGGGCCGCGATACTCGCTGTCAGCTGGCACATACCAGTTTGCCGCTTCTCGCACCACCCCGGCGAACCGGAAGGTCGAGGAGCCGTCTTCGCCTGGTGACGACATCGAACTTGGTTCGTCGGGACCAGGTTCCTAGTTCCGTTGTCGATCATCTTCATGGACATCGATCAGCACACGCCGCCAAGACTGATTTTGTACAGCGACGCAATCATACGGAAGCACATTCCCGAGTCGGGAATGCCCTGGCTTAATAATGTGGCCGTCATATGCGTTCATTCAAGCCGGTCTTATGAGCCGATGCACTCCGCAAACCGGCCGTTATAAAAGACGTTTGCCCTATGCAAACATTTTCTCGACAAGGAAGGCTATGCCCTCAATCCTCGTCACGAAGGCGCGATAGCCTATAGTTCACGACTGTCGAGGACTTCTGCCGTCCGCGACGATGCATTGTTTCTCCGGGTTGCGACCGTGCAGTACCGCCAGAACGGTATCTGCAGCAATCCGATTGGTGCGCTGCAAGCCTTCTTCGCTTGATCCAGCTGCATGGGCAGATCCGATGACATTCGGTAGGTCGAGCAGGTTCTGCGCCGCGCGCCGCTTTGAGGCATCGACTTCGCCTTCGAAGACGTCGAGGCCCGCGCCACCAAGCCGCCGCTGCGCAAGCGCGGTGTAGAGAGCATCTTCGTCTATGAGGCCGCCACGGGATGTATTTACGACGATAGCAGTGGGCTTCATCATCGCTAGGGCCTTTGCATCGATAAGATAGCGCGTGTCGTGGTTGAGAGGCAGATGGAGGCTGACGAAATCACTTTCGGAAAGTATCTGGTCGAGGTCTACGAATTCCACACCCAGCTCTTCAGCCGCAGCTTTATCGGGGAATGGATCATATGCGATGACGCGGGCGTCGAAACCCGCGACGCGCTTTGCGACGGCCCTCGAAATACGACCGAAGCCAATCAACCCGACCGTCTTTCGATACAGTTCGCTGCTGGTGAGGGGCTGCCACCTCCCGTTTTGTAACGCTTGATGTCCCTCCCGCAACCGCTTGGCAACACCAAGCATCAACGCGACTGCATGATCTGCAACAGCGGGCTCGTTTCCCCCCGGGGCGATCGTCACGACGCGGCCGAGTTCCTTTGCTGCGACAACGTCTACGGTATCATAGCCAACACCGCGTCGCGCTATGACACGGACGCTGGGTCGAGACGTCAGCAACTCCCTGGTTACCGGAGCGGTGCCGACGATCCATCCGTCGACACCCTCCAGGAGTTCGCCAAGGCGGACCGGATCAAGCACGTCATCCTGCACCTCGTCCGCCAGTCCCGTCCTCACGACTTCGCAGCCCTGGTCGTGCAGATACTGTTCTGTGGCGTGGTCGAAAAAGCGAGTAGATGCCAGAATTCTGAATGTCATGATCTCTGTCCTAAGCAGTTCGCCGCTTACTGCTGGCGGGCAATGTCCACGAGTTCCTTCGTGGCCTTGACGTTGTCATTGAAGTAGGTGGTGAACTCCGCGGAGTTCATCGGCTTGACTGTGAAGCCGCCTGCTTCAAGTTTGCTGTTGTGTTCAGGGTCCTTCATCGCTTCCAGGAAGGCCGCCTCGAGTTTCTTGATGATCTCGGGATCGGTTCCAGCCGGCGCTACGATACCACGAGACGAAGAAGAGAGGATCGAAGGCTGCCCAACGTCGGCCGTCGTCGGCACGTCCGGCAGGAACTTCGAGCGCTCCTTGGACATCACCGTTAAAATGCGGAGGTCCCCGGACTTGGCGTATTTCAGGAGGCCGCCTACGTTGTCGAAGCCAACGTCGATGTTTCCGGCGAGGACTTCCTTAATCTGCGCCGCGGTGTCCGCAAGGTGTACAATGCGGAACTGGACACCAGGCACGGCCTTCTGCGTCGCCAGAATGGCGAGATGGTCGTCCCCAAGGATACCCGTCGTGCCCGTGCGGATGGTTCCAGGCTTTTCCTTCGCTGCCTTCATGAGGTCGTCGAAAGTCTTGTATGGGCTATCCGCTCTTACGAAAATCGTGCCCGGATCAACGACTTGATTCACGATGGGTGCGAAGCTGTCGGCTTTGAACGTGGCCTGACGCTCGGGATCGGCGATGATCGAGCTGAGGTTGGGAAGATTTACATAGCCGATGGTGTAACCGTCGTTTCGGCTCGTCGAAAGCTGTGTCCAACCGAGTTGGCCGCCCGCGCCCCCCTTGTTGAGGACAACAATCGACTTGCCAAGGTGTTTCTCGGCGATGGACGCCAGCACGCGCGCGCCAATATCGGTCGTGCCTCCTGCCCCAAAAGCCACAATAAGCTCGACGGGCTTGCTGGGGTAGTCCTGCGCGGTCGCCATCGTTGCGATGGTCGTAGCCGCGAGCATAAGGCCTAATGCGAATGTCTTTTTCATATTAACTCCTCCGGTTGTGAAAAAAACTTGTTAGTCTGCCTCTCCCTCGCGGATTTCCTTCGGCGCGAGTTTGAAAACGGATACCGACACAATCAGCACGGCGACGATTAGCAGGCCGCAGGTGACGGGGCGGGTCAGAAATATCGAGAAATCTCCACCGGACATTTCGAGTGACGTGCGGAGTGACTTCTCAAGTTGAGGGCCAAGGATCAGGCCAAGGATGGCGGGGGCGATCGGAAAGTCGATCTTGCGAAGACCGTATCCGATGACACCGAACAACAGCATGCTCCACACTTCGAAGGCGCTCTGATTGATGCTGTACGCGCCAATGATGCAGAACAGGAGCGTCCCGACGCAGATGTACTGGTAGGGGATTTCCAGGATTTTTGCCCACAAACCGATGAGCGGTAGGTTGAGGACGAGAAGCAGTACATTGCCAACGAAGAAGCTCGCGATAACCGTCCAGACGAGATCAGGCTGCTCGGTGAAAAGAAACGGACCGGGCGTGATGCCGTTGATGATGAAGGCTCCCATCAGGATCGCGATTGTCGGCGAGGACGGTATGCCAAGTGTCAGCAGCGGAACCATCGACGCGTTGGCATACGAGTTGTTCGCGGTTTCTGGCCCTGCGACGCCTTCGATTACGCCCGTTCCGAACTTCTCCGGGTTTTTGGAAACACGCTTTTCGATGACGTAGGAGATGAACGTGGGGATGATGGAATTCACGCCGGGGATAAGGCCGAGCACAAATCCGATACCGGTCCCGCGAGCGATCGCCCCTCTGGCGCGACGCCACTCGTCCCGCGACGGTAACATCCTGCTCAGGTTGGTTTTTACGACATCGCGCGCATAGCCTTCGGACATCGTCAGAATCTCCGCGACTCCGAACAGGCCCATGACCACCGGGATGAAGTCGACGCCCTGGAAAAGTTCAGGTATTCCGAAGGCGAAACGGGGCGCGCCACGTACCGGGTCTATGCCGATCATGGAGATAAGCAGGCCCGCCAGCATCATCAGCACGCCACCCACGAGGGATTTTCCTGCGAGGCCCGTCACGAGACACAGGCCCACGAGCATAAGTGCGAAGAATTCCGGCGGCCCAAAAGTGAGGGCAAGACTCGAAAGTGGCTTGGCAACCGCGACGAGAGCCGCCGTCGCAGCGATACCGCCGATGAATGAGCCGATGGATGCGATACCGAGAGCGGTTCCTCCACGCCCGGCTTTTGCCATCTGATGACCTTCGATGCAGGTGATTACAGATGCGGCTTCGCCCGGAACGTTCAGCAGCACCGACGTAATAGTGCCACCGTACATCGCCCCATAGTAGATGGCGCTTAGCATGATGATCGCGCCAGTCGGGTCGAGATTGAACGTCAGCGGGATAAGAATGGCCGTTCCGGCCGCCGGGCCAAGCCCGGGCAGCACCCCAATAAGCGTTCCGAGCACGCAGCCCAGCAGGGCGAATGTCAGGTTTTCGATGGAAAGGGCGGCCGAAAGGCCGTTGAGAAGTAGGGAAAAGGTGTCCACAGCTTAACCTCAGATCCCGACAATGCCGACCGGAAGGGCGACGTTGAGCCAAAAGTAAAAAACGTGGAAAACCCCGAAGCTCATCATCAGCGAGACAATGCCGATACCGAGAGGTGAGCGCGCGCCGAGAATCAAGAGCATCGTCGGAACAAGAAAAAGCATGGTCAACGTGTAACCGAGGGTCTCAAGCGCGAATGCGGCAATCGCTACAAGCAGGACAACAGATATGACCTTGCGTAGCCCCGAGAACGGTATCGCGTCGAGTTTGAGGTCGCGCTGGCTGCGCCATACGCTAACGAAGAGCACTATTGCGAGAAGCAATCCGGCAACACTTATCGCGAGCGGAAAGAAGCCAGGACCGGGTCCGAGTTCATCGCCAATGGGAAGTCGGGTGGACTCCACCAGGAAAACTAAAAATAGGATAGCAAACCCTACGGTCGCCACCAACCAGCCTTTGCGCATTGTTTCCTCCCAACATCACTGGACTCAAGTTGTTTTTTGAGCCGAATATGCCCCCGCGTATTCGCCATTCCGAATCGAGG
>QFCS01000567.1_pt1 | contig 21076 bp, 19 predicted proteins | sample 3576561 | NCBI WGS metagenome assembly QFCS01 | reverse complement strand
GTGCCCAGGCGCTCCATGCGCTCCAGGGCCATGCCGCAACCGCGCACCACGCAGGTCAGGGGTTCCTCGGCCACCAGCACCGGCAGGCCGGTCTCCTCGGCCAGCAGGCGATCCAGGTCGCGCAGCAGGGCACCACCGCCTGTGAGCATCATGCCGCGCTCGGCGATGTCGGCTCCCAACTCGGGTGGCGTGTGTTCCAGTGCCATCTTCACCGCCGTCACGATGTTGTTGAGCGGGTCGGTGAGGGCTTCAAGGATTTCGTTGCTGGAGATGGTGAAGCTGCGCGGCACGCCCTCGGAGAGGTTGCGGCCCTTGACTTCCATTTCCTTCACTTCGCTGCCCGGGAACGCCGAGCCGATCTGCTTCTTGATCGCTTCGGCGGTGGGTTCGCCGATCAGCATGCCGTAGTTGCGGCGGATGTAGGCAATGATGGCGTCGTCGAAGCGGTCACCGCCCACACGCACGCTGCCCTTGTAGACCATGCCCCCCAGGCTGATCACGCCCACTTCGGTGGTGCCACCGCCGATGTCGACCACCATGGAGCCGGAGGCGTCCGACACCGGCAGGCCGGCACCGATGGCGGCGGCCATCGGCTCCTCGATCAGGTACACCTCGGAAGCGCCGGCACCCAGCGCCGATTCGCGGATGGCGCGGCGCTCCACCTGGGTGGAGCCGCAGGGCACGCAGATGATGATGCGGGGGCTCGGCTTGAACATCGAGCGCGGGTGCACCATCTTGATGAACTGCTTGAGCATCTGCTCGGTGACGGTGAAGTCGGCGATCACGCCGTCCTTCATGGGGCGGATCGCCTCGATGTTGCCCGGCACCTTGCCCAGCATGGCCTTCGCTTCGTGGCCGACCGCCTGGATGGTCTTCTTGCCCTGGGGACCGCCTTCGTGGCGGATCGACACGACGGACGGTTCGTCGAGCACGATGCCCTTGTTCCGCACGTAGATCAGGGTATTGGCGGTGCCGAGGTCGATGGCCAGGTCGGTCGAGAACTGCCGACGGAAAGCTTCAAACATGGTGCATGGGTCCTGTGGGGCACGGGCGCGGCTGCGCGCGCTCGTCGCCGTATATGGGGCCGGGTGGTTGGCCGGGCATCGGTGCTAAGTGATTGATTCCAAGGCGAAAACCGCAACGGAACGGGCGCCGCCGTTAAACCTTGGATAATACCGTATCGCCTGTGTACAACTGCACGCAAACAGGGCGCAATTTGTTCGGTTACAAGCCGTTTCAGGGCGAAAACCCTGCAGATGGTGCCTTCACCTCCCCTCCGGAACCCTCTTTTCTGCCATGTCCCTGACCTTGTCCGACATCGGTCGCATCGCCAATCTCGCGCGGCTGGAGCTCTCTGGCGCGCAGAGCGAAACCATGCTCACCCAGCTCAATGGCTTCTTCGACATCGTCGAGCAGATGAATGCCGTGGACACCACCGGCGTGGAACCGCTGGCCCACCCCACCGCCGTGATCGACCACGTCTCGCTGCGCCTGCGCCCGGATGTGGCCAGCGAGCCCGATGACCGTGAAGCCAACCAGAAGAGCGCGCCCGCCGTCGAGCGCGGCCTGTTCCTTGTGCCGAAGGTGATCGAATGAGCGAGCTGCACACGCTGGGCGTGAGTGAGCTCGCAGCCGCCATTGCCGACAAGAAGACCAGCAGCGTCGAAACCGCACAGCACCTGCTGGCACGGGCGAAGCAGCACGAGGCGCTCGGCGCCTACCTCGCGGTCAATGAGGAGGCCACGCTGGCCCAGGCCAGGTTGGCCGACGCACGCATTGCCGCCGGTGAGCGAACACCCCTGCTGGGTGTGCCGCTGGCGCACAAGGACATCTTCGTCACCAAGGACTTCGCCACCACCGCCGGCTCGAAGATGCTGGCGGGTTATCGGAGCCCGTTCGACGCCACCGTGGTCCAGCGCCTGGCCGCGCAGGGCGCGGTCTCGCTCGGCAAGCTGAACTGCGACGAGTTCGCCATGGGCGGCAGCAACGAGAACTCCGCCTACGGTCCCGTGCGCAACCCCTGGGACACCGCGCGCGTGCCCGGGGGCTCGTCGGGTGGCTCTGCGGTGGCCGTGGCCGCACGGCTCGCGCCGGCGGTCACCGGGACCGACACGGGAGGATCGATCCGCCAGCCCGCCAGCTTCTGCGGCGTCACCGGCATCAAGCCCACCTATGGCCGTTGCTCGCGCTACGGCATGGTGGCGTTTGCCTCCAGCCTCGACCAGGCCGGCCCCATGGCCCGCAGTGCGGCCGATTGCGCCGTGCTGCTCAGCGCCATGGCCGGGCCGGACATCGACCGCGACTCCACCAGCCTGGACCATCCGGCCGAGGACTACACCGCATGGCTGGGCCGGGCGCGCGAAGGCGCGACCGCCGCACAACCGCTCAAGGGCCTGCGCATCGGCCTGCCGGAGGAGTTCTTCGGCGAAGGCTGCGCGCCCGACGTGATCGCGACCGTGCGTGCCGCGCTCGCCGAATGCGAAAAACTCGGTGCCACCCTGGTCGACATCTCGCTGCCGCGCACCGAGCTCTCCATCCCGGTCTACTACATCATTGCCCCCGCCGAGGCGTCGAGCAACCTCAGTCGCTTCGATGGCGTGAAGTTCGGCCACCGCGCCGCGCAGTACGGCGATCTGGTCGACATGTACAAGAAGTCGCGCAGCGAAGGCTTCGGGCCGGAGGTGCAGCGCCGCATCATGATCGGTACCTACGTGCTCAGTCACGGTTACTACGACGCCTACTACCTCAAGGCCCAGCAGATCCGCCGCCTGATCGCGCAGGACTTCCAGTCCGCGTTCGCGCAGTGCGACCTGATCGCCGGCCCGGTGGCACCCACTGTGGCGTGGAAGATCGGCGAGAAGAGCAACGACCCCGTGGCGAACTACCTGGCCGATATCTACACCCTGTCCACCAGCCTGGCCGGCCTGCCCGGCATGAGCGTGCCCGCCGGTTTCGGCGAAGGCGGCCTGCCGGTGGGACTGCAGCTCGTGGGCAACTACTTCCAGGAAGGCCCGCTGCTGCAGGCTGCCCATGCCTTCCAGCAAGCCACCGACTGGCACACCCGCGTTCCTCAAGGCTACTGAAATGAGTTCCAGCAAATCCCTTCTGGTGGGTGGCTACGAGGTGGTCATCGGCTTCGAGACGCACGCGCAGCTCGCCACGCAATCCAAGATCTTCAGCCGCGCGCCCACCGCCTTCGGCGCCGAACCCAACACGCAGGCCTGTGCGGTGGATCTGGCCTTGCCCGGCACGTTGCCGGTGATGAACCGCGCCGCGGTGGAACACGCCATCCGCCTGGGGCTGGCGCTGGGCTCGCACATCGCCGAGCAGAGCGTGTTCGCGCGCAAGAACTACTTCTATCCCGACCTGCCCAAGGGCTACCAGATCAGCCAGTTCGAGATCCCGGTGGTGCAGGGCGGCGAGGTGTCGTTCTTCCTTGGCGACGAGAAGAAGACCGTGCGTCTGGTGCGTGCGCACCTGGAGGAAGACGCGGGCAAGAGCCTGCACGAGGATTTCATCGGCCAGAGCGGTATCGACCTCAACCGCGCTGGCACACCGTTGCTGGAGATCGTCACCGAGCCCGACATCCGCTCCAGCGCCGAAGCCGTCGCCTACGCGAAGGAGCTGCACAAGATCGTCACCTGGATCGGCATCTGCGACGGCAACATGCAGGAGGGCTCATTCCGCTGCGACGCCAACGTTTCGGTGCGCAAGCCAGGGCAGCCCCTGGGCACGCGCCGCGAGATCAAGAACCTGAACAGCTTCAAGTTCATGCAGCAGGCCATCGACTACGAGGTGCGCTGGCAGATCGAGCAGATCGAGGACGGCCACGCGATCCAGCAGGCCACGGTGCTGTTCGATCCGGACACCGGCGAGACCCGCGCCATGCGCACCAAGGAAGACGCCGCCGACTACCGCTACTTCCCGGACCCCGATCTGCCGCCCCTGGTGATCGCGCGCGACTGGGTGGAGCAGGTGAAGGCCGCGATGCCTGAGCTGCCACGTGCCATGGCCGAGCGCCTGGTGCGCGACTACGGTCTGCCCGAGTACGACGCCACCACGCTCACGCAGAGCCCGGCGATGGCGGCCTACTTCGAGACCGCGGGCAAGGCCAGTGGCCAGGCGAAGCTGGTGAGCAACTGGATCATGGGTGAGGTGTCGCGCCGGCTCAACGCAGACGAGTCGGACATGGCCCGCGTGCCGGTGAGCGCCATGCAACTTGCCGCGCTGATTGGCCGCATCGCGGATGGCACCGTGTCGAACAACGCTGCAAGGCAGGTCTTCGATGCGCTGTGGACGGGTGAGGGCAGCGAGGTCGACGCCGTCATCGAAGCCAAGGGCCTCAAGCAGATGAACGACAGCGGCGCGCTGGAAAAAATCATCGACGAAGTGATGGCCGCCAACGCCGAGATGGTGGAGCAGTTCCGTGCCGGCAAGGAGAAGGCCTTCAACGCCCTGGTGGGCCAGGCGATGAAGGCCAGCCGCGGCAAGGCCAACCCGCAACAGGTCAACGACCTGCTGCGCCAGAAGCTCGGTTGATCAGCGCGAGGGCGTGGTGCCGCTGCGCGTCACACCAGCGGCCGTCCAGAGCTGGCGCAGCTTGACCAACTCCTCATCGAAGCGGGCATTGATGCGCTGCTTCTCCTGGACCTGTTCGTCCAGGAAGCGCTTCTGCACCAGCACCTGCTTCTCGTTGTCCTCGATCTTGCGCTTGAGCCAGTTGGGTGCCTTGCTGGCATCGCCCTGGTAGAACTCCAGCTCGGCGTCAATGTCCTTGCGCTGGGTCGCCAGCGCCAGTTCTCGCTTGTGAACCGCACCGATGACCTCGTCGACCTGCGCCAGGGCGTCGGCACGCTCCTTGTCATGCACGCCCTGGTTCGGATAGCGGATCAGCAGCGCACGCTCGCGCCGGCGCTCTTCCAGCAGACGGGCCCGCTGCTCCTCTTCGGCCTTGCGCTGGGCGTCCACCCTGGCGCGTTCATCCGCGGTGTAGCTGGGGGGCAGCGTCTTGCGCACGGTGCCGCTGTTGCCGAGTTGCTGCTGTTCGCGGTCCAGACACGCGACGATGGGGCGGTCCGAGGTGTGGCGCCGTCCCTGGCTGTCGACGCAGGTGTAGATGCCGCCGCTTTGCGCATTCGCCGTCCCCCAGAGGCCCGCGCCGAGCAACAGGACACCGCCAACGGTCCACAGGGGCGGGGACAGGATAGGGCGTGGTAAATGGTGCGCGGGCATCGTGGAAGGGGTGGTCAGGACACGCCGTAGCGCTGTCGATAGGCCAGCACCCTTTCGCGGTGCGCGTCGGCTTCACCGCCAGCATGAGTCGTCAGATACTGCAATAAATCTGCCAGCCTCGCAATCGTGCAAACCTGCATGCCGAGTTCGCGCTGCACATACTGCACGGCACTGTGGTCCACATCACGCACAAGCCCGTCAGGCCCGACTTCGGTGGCCTTCTCCTGGCGGTCCAGCGCGATGGCGATGGCGTGCGGCGTGGCGCCGGCGGCGCGGATGAGCGCGATCGATTCGCGCGCGGCGGTGCCGGCGGACATCACATCGTCCACAATCAGCACGCGGCCCTTGAGGGGTGCACCCACCAGCGTGCCACCTTCGCCGTGGTCCTTCGCCTCTTTCCGGTTGTAGGCAAAAGGCACGTTGCGACCCAGCCGCGCGAGTTCGATGGACACCGCCGCACCGAGAGGAATGCCCTTGTAGGCGGGACCGAAGATCATGTCGAACCCGATGCCGCTGGCCACGAGGGCTTTTGCATAGAATTGCGCGAGCCGGCCCAGCTTGGCGCCGTCGTCGAACAACCCGGCGTTGAAGAAATAGGGGCTCAAGCGCCCGGCCTTGGTCTTGAATTCACCAAAGCGCAGCACGCCGGCATCGACACAAAACTGCACGAATTCCTGCGCGAGCGCAGCATCCGGCGCGCCACCATGGGCCGCGCCTGTATCCAACTCCATGGAGACGTCCTTGTTCAAACTGACCAGCCTCAACCTCAACGGCATCCGTTCCGCCACCACCAAGGGCCTGGAGAAATGGCTGTCCGCGCACCGGCCCGATTGTATTTGCGTGCAGGAAGTCAAATGCCAGGCCAGTGATGTGAGTGGCCGCTTCGAAGAACTCGCCGGTCTCAAGGGGCATTTCCACTACGCACAGAAAAAGGGCTACTCCGGTACGGCGGTGTACACCCGGCATGAACCCAGCGATGTGCGCATCGGTTACGGCTCGGCCGAATTCGACGCCGAAGGGCGGTTCACCGAGCTGCGGTTCGACACGCCCCAACGCAAGCTCTCCATCCTCAGCGTGTATTTTCCGAGCGGGTCCTCGGGGCCCGAGCGGCAGGAGGCGAAGTACCGCTTTCTCGACGGTTTCTATCCGCACCTGCAGGCGCTCAAGGGCGAGCGCGAGTTCATTCTCTGTGGCGATGTGAACATTGCCCACCAGAACCAGGACCTGAAGAACTGGCGCAGCAACCAGAAGAACAGCGGTTTCCTGCCGGAGGAGCGCGCCTGGATGACCAAGCTGCTGGGTGAAGCGGGCCTGGTCGACGTGTACCGGCGCCTTCAACCCGACACCACGGACGCCTGCTACACGTGGTGGAGCAACCGCGGCCAGGCCTATGCCAACAACGTGGGGTGGCGGCTCGATTACCACCTGGCCACGCCGGCCATGGCCGCGCTGGCGCGCACCGAGTCCATCTACAAGGACGTGAAGTTCTCCGATCACGCGCCGCTGACGATCGAATACGACTTCACGCACTGACCCAGGGAGCTGCCCATGTTCCCCACCGACATCCTGCTGGCCTACGCGGCCGCTTGCATCCTGGTCGTGGTGTCGCCCGGCCCCGACAACATCCTGGCCATCGGTCGGGGCCTGAGCCAGGGGCCGCTGGCGGCCGCTCTCTCGGCCTTCGGCGCGGGCCTGGGCATCATGTTCCACACGCTGGCGGCCACCTTCGGGCTGTCGCTGATCATCCAGGGCTCGCCCGAGGCGTTCTGGGTGGTGAAAGTGGTGGGCGCGGTCTACCTGCTGTGGCTGGGCTGCAAGGCGCTGGTGGCGGGCAACCTGATTTCCTTCCAGCCGTCGGCGCACCTGCCATTGCGCCGCGTCCTGCTCACTGGCGTGCTGTCCAACGTGCTCAACCCCAAACCTGGTCTGTTCGTGCTTGCTTTCCTGCCGCAGTTCGTGAACGCCGAGCGGGGCTCCGTGGCGGTGCAGATGCTGGTGTACGGTGCGATCTTCGCGGTGATGACGGCGGTGATCTTTTCCCTCATGGGCGGTTTTGCGTCTCGCCTTGCCGGCTGGCTGCAGGCGCGGCCCAGGCTGGTGCGGGGTGTGAACATGGGCGCCGGTCTGACCTTCATCGCGGCAGGCCTCTCGGTCTTGTCGCTCAAGCAGCGCAGCGCGCTCTAGGCGCCGCGCCCTTCTTTTTTACGAGCCCTCCATGTTGCGCTACCAGACCGTTCCCGTCACCGCCTTCGCCCAGAACTGCTCCATCGTCTGGTGCGACGAAACCCAGGATGCGGCGGTGATCGATCCGGGCGGTGAGCTCGATGTGCTGCTGGCCGAGGTCCAGCGGCTCGGTCTTCACCTCAAGGCCATCTGGCAGACCCACGCCCACATCGACCATGCCGGTGGCACGGCCGAACTCGCCCGGCGGTTCGATCTGCCCATCATCGGGCCGCATCCTGGCGACCAGTTCTGGATTACCGGGCTGCCCCAGCAAGGCGCGATGTTCGGCTTTCCGCCGGCCGAGGCCTTCACGCCCACCCGCTGGCTGGCCGACGGCGATACGGTCCAGATCGGCCACAGCACGTTGAATGTGCGGCATTGCCCGGGCCACACGCCCGGCCACGTGGTATTCCATTCGCCTGAAGCGAAGCGGGCCTTCGTGGGCGATGTGCTGTTCGCCGGGAGCATCGGGCGCACCGATTTCCCTCAGGGCAACCACCAGCAGTTGCTCGACAGCATCCGGGAGCGCCTCTGGCCCATGGGCGATGAGACCGTTTTCATTCCGGGCCACGGGCCGGAAAGCACGTTCGGTGACGAGCGGCGCAGCAACCCGTACGTGCGCGACCGGGCTTAACCCTTGCGGGCCTGCTCGTACAGGCCTTGCACCTTGGGCAGGTTGGCTTCCAGCTGGCGGATGCGGTCCGGGCCGCTGGGGTGCGTGGACAGGAAGCCCGCGCCCGCGCCGCCGCCATTGGCCGACATCTTCTGCCAGAGGGACACGCTGGCCCGGGGCTGGTAGGCGGAACGGGCCGCAAGCTCCAGGCCTACCAGATCGGCTTCGGTTTCGTCTTCGCGGCTGAACTTCAGCGTGAGCAACTGCGTGCCCAGGTTGGCGGCCACGTCGCCCAGCTGGCCCAGGCCCAGCAACTGGGCGCCGATGGACAGCACGGCGCTGGTGGCGCCGCTCTTGGCCACGCGAGACCGGGCGTGCTCGCGCAGGGCGTGGGCCATTTCGTGGCCCATGATCATCGCGGTCTCATCGTCCGTGAGGCTGAGCTTTTCGAGGATGCCGGTGTAGAAGGCGATCTTGCCGCCCGGCATGCAGAAGGCGTTGATCTGATCGCTCTGGATGAGGTTGACCTCCCACTTCCATTGCGGTGCACGCGAATTCCATTGCGGCGTGTGGGGCACGATGCGCCGCGCGATGCCGCGCAGCCGCTGTACCTGCGGATGGCTGTCGGACATCAGCCGCTTCTTGGCGCTGGCCTCGGCCATCATCTGGCTGTACTGCTGGTTCGCGGCACCCTCCAGTTCCTCGGCTGGCACCAGCTTGCGCAATGAGGAACCTGCGCCGACGTCCACCTGCGCCGCAACGGGCAATGCGGCACCCGCCGCAGCTGCCGTGCCGGCCAGCAGAAACGCCCGCCGCGCCGACCACACATGCTCGGGCCGGACGGGATCTGAGAGGGGGGGGGACTTGAGGTCGCAGAGGAAGCACATGCGTGAATAATAGACAAAGCCGTGCGTCCGTGCTCGTCTGCATCCACGTTCATTCACACAATTTCTTCATCATGTCCGTGCCGCCGATCTCGCCGCAGACCACGACGCAGCCCGCCTCCACGGACACGCCCCCGGCGCGGCCCACCTGGGGCGATACGCTGCGGGTGTACCTGGAGCCGGCCAGCCTGCGCATGTTCGCGCTGGGCTTTTCCGCCGGTCTGCCGTTGCTGCTGGTGCTGGGCACGCTGAGTTTCCGCCTGCGCGAAGCGGGGCTGGATCGCACCACCATCGGCTACCTGAGCTGGGTGGGCCTGGCCTACGGCTTCAAGTGGTGCTGGGCACCGCTGGTGGATCGCCTGCCGATCCCGTTGCTCACCCGTTGGCTGGGCCGGCGGCGCAGCTGGCTGCTGCTGTCGCAAGCGCTGATCATGGTATCGCTGGCCGGCATGGCCCTGGCCGACCCTCGCACCGAGCTGCAACTGGTGGTGTGGTGCGCGCTGGCCGTGGCCTTCGCGTCGGCCACGCAGGACATCGCCCTCGACGCCTTCCGCATCGAATCGGCCGACGTCCAGCACCAGGGTGCGCTGGCGGCGACCTATCAGACCGGTTATCGCCTCGCCATGATCTGGGCCGGTGCTGGCGTGCTGTGGATCGCCGCGCGGGCCGAACTGGCGCCCGCGCTGCCAGCCCTGGGCTCCGCCGCGCCGGGCGCGCTGTACCAGCAGGCGGCCTGGACCACCGCCTACCTGGTGATGGCCGCGAGCATGCTGGTGGGCGTGCTGACCGTGCTGTTCTCACGCGAGCCCGCGCGGCTGGCGTTACCACCCGCGAAGAATGCGGCCGACTGGCTGCGCGGCGCCCTGATCGAACCGTTCGCCGATTTCCTGCGGCGCTATGGTCGGCAGGCGTTGCTGATCCTGGCGCTGATCGGCGTGTACCGCATCAGCGATGTGGTGATGGGCATCATGGCCAACCCGTTCTACGTGGACATGGGCTACACCAAGGACGAGGTCGCTGCGGTGACCAAGGTGTTCGGCGTGATCATGACGCTGGTCGGGGCGTTCGTCGGTGGTGCGCTGTCATTGCGGCTGGGCGTGATGCGCGTGCTCATGCTGGGCGCGATCCTTTCGGCAGCGAGCAACCTGCTGTTCGCCTGGCTGGCGGGCCATGGACACGACGTCACCGCGCTGGTGTTCGTGATCTCGGCCGACAACCTGAGCGCGGGCGTGGCTTCGGCGGCTTTCATCGCGTACCTCTCGGGCCTGACCAATGTGCAGTACTCGGCCACGCAGTACGCGCTGTTCAGTTCGATGATGCTGCTCGCGCCCAAGTGGCTCGCCGGCTACTCTGGCGCCTTCGTAGACGCTTATGACTACCCGACCTTCTTCATCGCCACCGCCTGCCTGGGCGTGCCGGTGCTGCTGCTGATCTGGCTGGCGGCACGCCTCGCGCCTGTCGGGCCGAAGGCGTGATCAGGTGCCGGCGGCGCCGTCCAGCAGCGCCTTGATGGCTGGCTTCTGCACTTTGCCGAGCGCGGTCCTGGGCAGTGCTGCCACGCGGTGCCAGCGGCGCGGCCACTTGTAGCGCGCCAGACGGCCATCGAGAAACGCCTGCAGCACGGGCACCCAGTCGGTGTCCGCACCTTCGTGCAACACCACCACCGCGACCACCGCCTCGCCCCAGCGCGGATCCTCCTGCCCCACCACCGCGCACTCGGCGACCCATGGGTGCTGCACCAGCAGGTTCTCGATCTCGGCCGGGTAGATGTTTTCGCCGCCGGAGATCAGCATGTCCTTCGCGCGGCCTACCACGGTGAAGCTGCCATCGGTGGCCTGACGGGCCAGGTCGCCACTGTGGAAGAAGCCGTCGGCGTCGCAGGCGGGCTGTGCGGGCCAGTAGTGCCGCACCACATTGGGCGCGCGCACCCACACCTCGCCCGCTTCGCCCGGTTGAATGGACATGCCCGCCGGGTCACGCAGTGTCACCTGCACACCAGGTGCTGCCCAGCCGCACGAGCCCAGGTGGCTGGCGGCGAGTTCGGGTGGCAGTGCGATGGAGAACGGGCCAGTCTCTGTGCTGCCGTACACGTTGCACACGGGCACGCCACGCGCATGGCAGGCCTGGATGAGTGGTGCAGGCAACAGGCTGGAGCCGGCCCAGATGGCGCGCAGGCTGGCGAGGTCGGTGCTGTCCCAGTCGGCATGGGTCGTGAGCGCCTGCAGTGTGGCCGGTACCTGCAGCGTGAGGGTGGGGCGGTCTTCTCGCAGGCTGCGAAGGGTGGTGCCCGCGTCGAAGCGGCTGTGCAGCAGCACCTGGGCTCCGATGGAAAGCGCAGGCAGGGTCTGGATACAGAGCCCGCCCACATGGAAGAGCGGCAGCACGGTGAGCACGGTGTCTTGCACGCTCATGCCCTGCACTTGCGAGGCGATGGCCATGTTGGCCAGCAGGTTGGCCTGGCTGTGCACGGCGCCTCGGGGGGCGCCCGTCGTGCCTGAGGTGTAGACCAGAAGGGCTGGCTGATCGCAGTTGTCCAGTGCTTCGGTGTCCATCGTGCCGTCGACGGGCAGGTCGTCCACGTGCAGCGTGGCCGGGTGGGCGAGGGTGCGTGCCGGCGCCGCAAGGGCCGTGTCGTGCACCAGCAGCGCGGGTCGGCAATCGCCCAGCACGCCGGCCCATTCGGTCGGCGAGAGCCGGTGGTTCAGCGGAACCAGCATGGCGCCGAGGCGGGCCAGGGCGAAGAGCAGGGCGATCTGTCCCGGGTGGTTCAGTCCCAGCCATGCCACGCGATCGTTGCGGTCCACGCCGTGGTGATCCGCCAGGGACCGGGCGAATGCGCGCGCATGCTGGTCCAGCTCGCCGAAGGTGAGATGTGACCAGCGGGGAGCTGGCGTGGGTTGACCGGGTTCATGCCAGAGCAGGGCCGTTGCCTGCGGCCGTTCGTCGGCCCGCTGGTGCAGCAGCGCGGCCAGCGACGCCGCTGGCAGGGCGGCGGGCTCGGGAGACCAGGGCGCTGAAGGGCTCATTTACATGACTTTACGTGACCCGAAAGCCCGCTTCACACAGCACTGACACGATCATGGCTACCGGCCCACGCCGCTACACTGAAAACCATGAACGCTCCCCTGTTGATGATCGAAGACGACAGCCGCCTGGCACAAATGGTGGTGGAGTACCTGGGCCAGTCGGGTTTCGAGGTCACCCATGCCAGCGATGGAGAGGCAGGGCTGGAACAATTCCAGCTCATCCAGCCGCAACTGGTGATCCTCGACCTCATGATGCCCGGCATCGACGGCCTCGAGGTGTGCCGCCGCATCCGCTCGCTGCCTGGCGATGCGGCCCGTGTGCCGGTGCTCATGCTCACGGCCAAGGGCGACCCGATGGATCGCATCATCGGCCTGGAGCTCGGCGCCGACGACTACCTGCCCAAGCCCTTCGAGCCGCGCGAACTGCTGGCCCGCGTGCGCGCCGTGCTGCGCCGCCGGGGCGACACCGGCAACACCACGGTCTCCCGCACGACGCCGGTGCTGCGTTTCGGCTCACTGGACATCGACCGCGACGCGCGCACCGTCCAGGTGGCGGGTCAGCCCTGTGAGCTGACCTCCTACCAGTTCGACCTGCTCGTTGCGATGGCCGAGCGCGCGGGCCGCGTGCTCACCCGCGACCAGATCATGGAGGCCGTGCGTGGCCGCGAGCTGGAGGCGTTCGACCGTTCGATCGACGTGCACATCGGCCGCATCCGCAACGCCATCGAGACCGACAGCAAGGACCCCAAACGCATCCTCACCGTGCGCGGTGTGGGCTACGTGTTTGCGAAGCAGCAGGAATGAGTTCGCTTTTCGGCTCCCGTCTGTATGTGCGCATCTGGCTTGCGGTGGTGGCCGCCGTGGCCGTGCTCACACTCGTGACGGGCTGGCTGTGGCAGCAGGCGCTGGATGAAGACCGCGCCGAACGCGAGGCGCGGGTGACGCGCACGATCATCGTGCGCGACGGTGCACGCGAGATCGTGGGCCAGGCGCCCGCGCGCGCGGTGAGCATCCCCGGGGAGGGTTGGGAGTTCGAGGTGGTGATGAAGGACGGGCAGACGCTCTACGTCCTGCTTCCCCGCCCGAACCGCCCAGCGGGCAGCAGCAACGCAGGGCGCCGCGCGCCCGAGTGGTTCCAGACACCGACGGGCTTTGCCTGGCTGCTCGGCCTGGTGGCCTTTGCTGTTGCCCTGGGTGCCTATCCCATCGTGCGCCGCCTGACCAAGCGCCTCGAAGCCTTGCAGAAAGGCGTGGAGCGCTGGGGCGATGGCGACCTGTCGACACGCCTGCCGATGCAGGGTCAGGACGAAGTTGCCTTCCTCGCGACCCGCTTCAACGCCGCAGCCGAGCGCGTGCAGACGCTGCTGCAGTCGCACAAGGCGCTGCTGGCCAACGCCTCTCACGAACTGCGTTCGCCGCTGGCGCGCATCCGCATGGGGCTGGAGCTGCTGGGCAAGGACCACGTGAGCGCACCGCAGCGCGCCGAGATTGCCCGCAGCATCGATGAGCTGGATCAGTTGATTGACGAGATCCTGCTCGCGAGCCGGCTGGATCTGATCGACGCCCGGGATGCCTCTGCGTTGGGGCCCACGGAGGAGGTCGATCTTGTGGGTCTCGCGGCGGAAGAATGTGCCCGCACGGGTGCCGATCTGGATATCGCCCCCGGCGCCACGCCTGCGCTGGTGCACGGCCAGGCCCGGCTGTTGCGCCGGGTGTTGCGCAATCTGCTGGAGAACGCGCGGCGATACGGCCACGGTGGCACCTCGGATGATGCGCAGGTTCGCCTGAGCATCCACGCACCCAGGCCATCGGGAACGGGCCGGCCGCGCGTGACGATTCTGGTGGAAGATCGCGGGCCGGGAGTGCCACCGGAACTGCGCACCCGGATCTTTGAACCGTTCTACCGCCTGCCGGGTGCCAGCGAGCGCGAGGGAGGCGTGGGTCTGGGCCTGTCATTGGTGAAAACGATCATCGAACGCCATGGCGGACAGGTGCGTTGCGAAGACCGTCCGGGTGGCGGTGCGCGCTTCGTGGTGGAGCTGCCTGTGTGAGGAGCCAGCGCCAGTGGCTATCGCCGCTGGTCTGCGAATGCGACCTTTGATCCTGTCTGCCCGGGTGGTCACTTTGGCCGAAGCTTGTTGAATTTGCAGGCGTTTTTGGACTTTTCCCGTTCGGTCGTTCGTGCATATTCCCACAAATGGGGGATGACCAAAAGGGATGTGCGGGCGCACAATTCAAGGCGTTGCTGTCACAACATCAGAACAACAGATCCGGCAAACACAACACGTCAAGAAGCGTTTGAATCTGGTCTCCCAACGACGTCCCTTCAAGGACTTTCAAAAGCCACCGCAAGGTGGCTTTTTTTTGGACTCAGGCGCGTTCAGCCTCGGTTTCGAGCGTGCTGCTGGGAGACGAGTGCAGCCAATCGACCACCTCGCAGGCTGGTTTGTAGCCCTGCACACAGGCCTGAAGCAGCGCTAGCACGGCGGTCGTGTCGTTCTTGTTCATCGCCGTCTCCAGCGACTTGAGCACGGTCTGCAGCTCGCTCCAGGGCAGCATGTCTTCCTGCGCCTTCATGATGCGCGCGTGCTGGGTGGGTTGCGGGTTGTCGCCGATCAGCAGCTCCTCGTACAGCTTTTCCCCCGGGCGCAGACCGGTGATCTGGATCTCGATGTCACCGGCGGGATCCTGCTCGTTTTTCACCTTCAGGCCAGAGAGTTCAACCATGCGCTGCGCCAGATCGAAGATGCGCACCGGTTCTCCCATGTCCAGCACGAACACATCGCCTCCTTGCGCCATGGCGCCGGCCTGGATCACCAGTTGTGCGGCTTCCGGGATCGTCATGAAGTAGCGAGTGATGTCCGGGTGGGTCAGCGTGATCGGCCCGCCTTGCTGGATCTGCTCGCGGAACAGTGGAACGACCGAGCCGCTGGAACCCAGCACATTGCCGAACCGCACCATGGCGAAGGTCGTGGAGCTGCCTGGCTCCGCTGCCATTGCCTGCAGCACCATTTCGGCCATGCGCTTGCTGGCGCCCATCACGTTCGTGGGGCGCACCGCCTTGTCGGTGCTGATCAGCACGAAGTGGTCCGTGCCCGCTGCCTGTGCGGCCTGTGCGCACACCCAGGTTCCCCAGACGTTGTTGCGCAAGCCCTGCACGGGGTTGTGCTCCACCAGCGGGACGTGCTTGTAGGCGGCCGCGTGATAGACCGTCGCGGGCCGCCAGGCCTGCATGATCTGCGTCATGCGCGCCTCGTCCTGCACCGAAGCCAGCAGGGGAACCAGTTCCACCGGGGGGGCCTCGTCGCCCGACGCCGCAAAGAACGCCTCCAGTTCGCGGTGGATCTGATAAAGCGCGAACTCGCTGTTCTCCACCAGCAGCAGCGTGAGTGGCTGGCAGGCGGCAATCTGCCGGCAGAGTTCGCTGCCGATGCTGCCGCCTGCTCCCGTGATGGCGACCACTTTGCCGTGGATCAGCCGGTTGAGCAAAATGCTGTCGGGTTTCACCGGGTCGCGGCCCAGCAGGTCTTCGATATCAAGCTCCCGCACGTCGCTCATGGTCACGCGGCCTGCGGCCAGGTCGGACATGCCAGGCAGGGTGCGCACGTGGACCGGCAGGTGGCGCAAGGTGTCGAGGATGTCCAGGCGCCGCTGGTGCGAGATGGAGGGCAGCGCCAGCAGCACATCGGTCACACCCAGGTCGGGAATCAGCTCGGCCAGTTCGCTCGGGTCGTACACGGTGCGACCATCCAGGCTGTTGCCTTGCAGCTGGTCGTCGTCGTCGAGGAACCCGATCAGCCGGTGTTCGCTGCCCCGTGAGAGTGCCGCCGCCAGTTGTCGGCCTGCCAGGCCCGCCCCGTAGATGAGGATGCCGGGCAGGTGCTCACGCTGCAGGATCGACCGGTAGAGGTCGCCCAGCCAGTAGCGCACCATCACGCGGCTGAAACCGATGGTCAGCAGCAGCAACAGAGGCTGGATCACACCCACGGTACGGGGCACGCCGGGGATGCCGATCACTGTGAACACGGTGACGTAGAACAGCGCGTACAGGACCATTGCCTGGGCCAGACTGACCATGGCGTTCCAGCCGGCGTAGCGGAAGATGGCCCGGTACAGGCCAAAGCGGATGAAGAGGGGCAGTGCGATCAGCACGGAGCCCATGATCGCCAGTCCATGCGCTGGGGTGAGCTGCACCCAGTCAAGACGCAGGCAGAGCGCCAGCCAGACGGTGAACGCGCACAGCGCGATGTCCACGAGCACCGCGAGCAAGCGCTTGCCCACGCGCGGCATGTGCAGAAGCGTGGCGGCGGCTTGGCTTCGATGATCCCTGTTTTGCATTTTTTTAGTGGGCCACACCATCACGGCGCAGCACTTTGACAAACGTCATCCAGAGTATGCGGATGTCAAACCACAGGCTCTGGCGCCGCAGATATTCTGCATCCAGCGCGACCTTCTGTGGAATCGGCAGTTCGTCCCGGCCGTTGACTTGTGCCCAGCCCGTCAGTCCGGGCACCAGCTGGTGCACCCCCTGTTCGGTGCGCAGGGCGATCAGGTCGTCCTGGTTGAACAGCGCCGGGCGGGGCCCGACGAAGCTCATGTCACCCTTCAGAATGCTCCAGAGCTGGGGCAGTTCGTCCAGGCTGCTCTTGCGCAGGAAGGGGCCGATGGGCGTGAGGTAGCGCGAAGGATCGGTGAGCAGGTGGGTGGCCACGGCAGGCGTGTCGGTGCGCATGCTGCGGAACTTGGGCATGCGGAAGATGCGGTTGTGGCGGCCGACACGGTCGGACCAGTAAAGCGCCGGGCCTTTCGAGGTGAGCCGGACGGCAAGGGCGGTGAGCGCAATCGGCACCATCAGGATGATGCTGGCCATCAAAGCCAGGAACACGTCGAAGAGTCGTTTCATTTCTCGAATGCCTTGGCGGTGTCGCGCAACCCTTTTTCAACCGTGATTTCGGGCTTCCATCCAGTCACACGCGAAAACCGGGAGGCGTCGACCTGAAGAGGTGCTGCCAATTTGTCAAATAGGGCCCGGCGTCCCAGGAGAAATGCCGCGATCTTCAACAGCAGGACGGGCACGTTGATCACGCGAGCTCTGCTTGCATGAAGTGAGCCGGCGAGGATCCGTACGACTTCGCCAACGGTGATATCACGCGCATCGGCCACAAGGAATGTTTCCCTATCGAGTCCGGGGTGGCGAGCTGCGGTGATCAACGCGTCGGCCAGATTGACGACGTGAATGAAGCTGCGAGGCGCATCCAGGGCTCCCAAGGGTATCCAGCGCGATGTGGCGGCCAATCGAACCAGTTTCCTGAAATTGCCCGGGCAGCCGGGGCCATAGACCAGAGGCGGTCGAATGATTGTCAGTTCGGTTGGGCTTCCTGCCAGCAATTCGCCCAAGGCCTGCTCCGCTTTCCATTTGCTCACAGCATATGGTTCGGTCGGAGCGGGCTCGTCGGTATCGAGAAAGGGCTTCGCCGAGTGGTTCCCGTTGACACCGATGGAGCTGACGAATACGAAACGCTTGACGCCAGCGGCCATGCAGGCGCGTGCCGCATACAGTGCCGTATCGATGTTGGCGGCTTCAAACAGAGCTTCATCCTGGCCTGGATGAGATGCCTGATGGGCTCTTCCCGCCAGATGGATCAATGCCTCCACCTCGGAGAGATGGGCGGCGAGTTCGGCTGTGCGGGCGTAGTCGGTTATCGCCACATTGCGCGCACCAGCAATCTCCAAGGGCTGGCGCGAGATCGCTACCGGCGTCTCCCCTGCCGCCAGCAAGCGGCCAATAAGAACCCGGCCGATAAAGCCGCTGGCGCCGGTGACAGCAATTTCACTCACGGGGCATCACCAGAAAAAGCACGGCCAGCATCAGGCATTCAGACAAGCACCGACGGCACTCTCGTGCACGCAGAATCAAACGCATGCGGTCCACCACGTTCAGGCGCCGAAGTGACTTCACCACGTCATTGGCGACGCCTGTCGCATCGGCAATCGCCAGAACATCCCTGCGGTAGGCGCCTGATCGTACGAGTTTCCACCGGTTCATCGCTGCACGCCATCCGGCATTGACGCCAATCTCATTGTGTCCATGTTGTCGATACAGCATGAGCGCCTGGGAGTCGATGTGCCATCGGCCGCCGGTGGAGCGAACAAATGCATATATGAGCCAGTCATGGACCCAGATCGACTGCAGGCGATCGAAATGTTCCATCACGAACGCCTTGAGTTTCAGGAACACGTGCCGTGGCAATACGAAGGTGCACCCCGGCCCCGGAGACTCGAACAGATGATCCATGGCCCGCTGGGGCTGAGCCTTGTCGATCAATTGCCGGCGGCCGTCGGGCCAGACCGCAGTGACATTGCTGGAGTAACCTTGTGCCGCCATCGCATTCAAGCACTCGATGCCCCGAACCAGTTTGCCTGGAAGCCAGATGTCGTCCTGGTCGGACAGCGCGAAAAAGTCTGCGTTGCCTGCTTGAGCATCCCTGATGAGACGCAGAAAATTCCTGTGAGCACTGCCAAAGCGTCCGGTCGCGGGCGGGAGAATTTCAACCGGTGCGCTCGATGCCCATCGCTGGAGCACTTCCAGGGTGTTGTCCGACGAGCTGTCATCGCTGGCCACGAGTGATACACGAACACCTTGCTGTCCCAGGACGCTTTCCAGCTGCTCGTCCAGCCAGGGCGCACCGTTGAAGGTGGCCAGCAGCACGCGCACGTGCGGGGTCTGTTCATGGAGCGAATCGGGCCGCGGCATGGTCACTTCTGGGCAACCACCACGTGCTGCGGGATGTGTGCGACGTAGTCCCGGCTTTCCTCGAGACGCGCCGTCCGAAAGCCAACCTTCCGCAGGTCTTCAAGAATCTGATGCCTGGAGTGATGCCAGAACACGGGAACTGTGCCGACGCCCGTGACCTGACTGTCGTGGTACTCCTCTTCCTGAAGCCACTGCAATGAACCGTTTGAAGTAAGGCGGCAGATGGCTTGTGTGTGCACGGTGTCAAAGAATGGCACGGTCATGACAAACCAACCCTGCGGACGAAGCACTCTGAAAACCTCCGAAAAACCCGCAAGATAGTCCGGCACATGCTCGAAGACTTCCGTGCAGGAAATGAGATCAAACGTACCGTCTGCGAACGAAAGCCGTTGTACGTCCTCGTTGCGCACACCGTCGACCACCTCACCCAAGGCCGACGGGCCAAAGTACTCAGAGCACTCGAAGTTTGCAAACCGTTGCTTGAGGTATCGGTGCACCGCGCCGTGATAAGACAGCTCATAGACCGCACTGGACTCGGGGTTGAGGGCCAGGCGCTGGATTTGAGCCACGGTGGCCAGGGAAATGGCCGTTGATTTGCGGCTCAGGCAGCGGATCGAACGCGACTCCGGGCCAGAAACAAGAAACCGCGTTTTGCGCATGCAAGACACACAGTACCGTGAGGGTGCTGAAAACTGACCCTTGACGACCGAGCCAAGAATCTCGGAAAGATATTTGGTGTATTTGTTCACGTGCTGCTCCTCGGGGCGGGTTGATCTGGCAGAGGACGCGATGCGTCGCAGGTCGAGGTCAATTGGTTCATGCAGCGTTCGAGCGTGAGTTTCATCGACTTTATCCGCCTGTTTGCATCGGGGTGGTTGCGAGCGCAGCACATTCGCATGATGCGCAGGCGTTCGCGTGGCAGCTTCATGGACAGCGTCAGAAATGCGGTGCTGGGGAGACCGATGGCGGCAGAAATGGGCAGGGTGTCGGACAAGGTCATCAAGGGGCCCAGTACACGCACATCGAGCGAGTCAGGCAGTTCAAGCCCAGCGAGCCCTCCTGACAAAAGCACAGGACGGTGTCTGGCAATGGATGTGATCGTGCGCGCATAGAGGCGCGTCAGATGCGCTGTATCGAAAGTCGTTTCCTTGGGTGTTTTCACGATGACCAGTACAGGCGCGCTGCTGTCGAACCGGATGCGCTCTCCCCAGGGTTCGATGCACTCCGTGAAAGGGATTTCATGGATCAGTGGCTGGCGGCTCAGGCTTGGAAACCCGACATGTCCAACGTAGTTGCTCGCGTCCTCCATGAAGAAGCGGTGGATCGAATCACCCAGGCCGTCGCTGTAGGTGAAGTAGCGCACGCGAAAGAACAGCGCAACGAGCATGCGGATTGCGCGCGAGTTGGATCTGGGAATGCCGATCAGCAACTTCGGTTGGGCAAGGAGGTGTCTAGTTATCACCCAGCACGCGTTCATCAGAGACCATGGGCTCCGGGCCTTGACCCGGAGCGAGACCATTGATGTGACGCCCGGGTACTTTGGCAGCGCGTCCTCCCGGAAAAGGTACTGGGCGATTCGCTCGTAGTGTCCGATGAGAGAGACCACGATGATTTTTTTTTTGCCTTCTTGTTCAAAGGGCGACGTAGCCATGCAGAACTCGATTAGATGGATGGCCGCACGGTACTTGGGTTCTTTGACCTAGATCGCGCACTTAAAAGTTCGAATGTTTCTATCAATATGATCAACGCAATGTAGGTCATGAGCTTCTCGGTGTCGGATACTTTTTCTCCTAGAGTCTCTATCAGTATCAACAGCAGCTTGAGTTTTAAAAAGTTCTTCAAAACATTTGAATGCTTTTGCCGGCAGTTAATTAATGTGCGCGCCGCGAATGTGCCCAGTAGATATGCGAATATCATCAAAAATAAGGAGCCGAATATGGGAGCGTTCACTATTAGGTAAGTTGCCTTGAACTGTGCATCCCACGTTCCGTCCATAACAGCCAGTGTACGTTCGAATGGCATGCCTTCAATGACCCCATTTGGCTGAAACCAGAGCCATGCTTTGCCCTCCCATGATAGTGGGGCCGCTTGTTCGAAAATTCGCTCGACCAGCTTAAATGCACTGTACCGATACGCTACGTAATACGTCGCTAGCAAAGCGATGAGAATGGCAGTGGTGGTATAAATTGCCAATAAAAAGCATTTGCCTTTTGTGGTTAACCAAGGTAGAAATACGTAAAGATTGAGGAGCCCACAAAAAATTAAAGGAATATATTCGTCTTGCGCTATTCCTTGTGGTGTGCCAAGGGCGAAAATAGCCAATGATAAAAGGGCGACCGCGCCG
>QFCS01002414.1_pt1 | contig 21082 bp, 23 predicted proteins | sample 3576561 | NCBI WGS metagenome assembly QFCS01 | reverse complement strand
CTCCGACAAGGGCGCGGGCTGCCGGACCTTCCACCTCACGCTCGGCGACGACGGGGCCGGCTCGTGGACCGAGCTGGAGTTCGAGGGGAGCGGGGAGGGCCTCGAGATCCTCGTGGGCTCCGCGATCAACGAGGACGCCCTGTCCCAGACGTACCCGGTCCCGTCGTCCGCCGAGGACGGCGACTACCTGCTCTGCCTCAGCGACGCGAGCGGGTGGGACCGGTGGCCGGACCTGCTGTGCGGGGAGTTCTCGCTCTGAGCGGCCCTACACTTTCCGGCGTGCCGTCCCGCAGCAGATCCGCCACCTACGCGCGCCGCCGCAAGCGCCGGATGGCCAAGGTGGAGCACGACCTGACGGACGCCCAGTGGGCGGCGTTGGTGGCGGCGTGGGGCGGTTGCGCGTACTGCGGCGGCACCGAGGGCGGACTGCAGAAGGACTGCATGCTGCCGATCTCACGCGGGGGCCGCTACACGCTGCCGAACGTGGTGCCGGCGTGCCGCGGCTGCAACGCCAGCAAGTGCAACGCCGAGGTGACCACGTGGATGCGCCGCAAGCGGCTCGACGAGGGCGCGTTCCTGGTGCGCCAGGTCGAGATCGCCCGCAGCCTGACGGCCGACGTCGGCGACTGACCGCGCCGACGTACTCGCGCCGCCGCGGCCCGCCTGCAAAACTTCCTGAAGAATTCTCCGTCGAAGGTGTCGAATCCCGCCCACCACCCCGACGTCAGGGTGAAAGGCAGGAACACACCCACCGAGAAGCCTCAGGAGGCTCCCCATGAAGTACATGCTGCTGCTCCGCCACGAGATCGACGCCGGCCCCGCCGAGGGCACCCCAGAGTTCGACGCCGAGATGGCCAACTGGGGCGAGGTGATGGGCGAGCTGGGCCAGTCCGGCGCGATGGTCGCCGCCCACGGCCTCGACACGGAGGCGACCGCGACGACGGTGCGCGTGCGCGACGACGAGGCCCTGGTCGCCGACGGCCCGTTCGCGGAGACGAAGGAGTCGTTCTTCAGCTACATCATCATCGACGTCGCCGACCTCGACGCCGCGCTGGCGTGGGCGAAGCGGATGCCGAACGTGACCTACGGGTCGGTCGAGGTGCGGCCGCTGTCGGTCCACGAGCAGGACGGGTGAGCGACCCCTCCGCTGCCGCCGCGGCGGCCGAGCGTGCGTACCGCGAGGAGTGGACAGCTCTCGTCGCGACGCTCGCCGGCCACCTCGGCGGCGACGTCGGGCTGGCCGAGGAGGCCGTCGCCGACGCCTTCACCTCCGCGGTCGCCGAGTGGCCGACCCGCGGCGTCCCGTCCCGGCCGGGGGCGTGGCTCACCACCGTCGCCCGTCGCAGGGCGATCGACCGGATGCGCCGCGAGGCCACCCGGTCGGCCGCCCTCGACCGGCTGGAGACCCTGATGCGCGACGACGAGACGGCCGAGCCCGAGCCGGCCGAGCCGCCCGACCGCAGCGGCGTCGACGACGACCGGCTGCGCCTCGTCTTCACCTGCTGCCACCCCGCCCTCGCCCTCGACGCACGCGTCGCCCTCACCCTGCGGGTCGTCGGCGGCCTGGAGGTCGCGGAGGTGGCGCGCGGGCTGCTGACCACCGAGTCGACGATGTACCAGCGCCTCCTGCGCGCCAAGCGCAAGATCAAGAACGCGAAGATCCCCTACCGGGTGCCGCCCGCCGCCGAGCTGCCCGACCGGGTGCACGGCGTACTGAACGTGCTGCACCTGGTGTACACCGAAGGCCACGTCGCCACCTCCGGCGACGACCTCGTGCGCGCCGACCTGTGCGCCGAGGCGATCCGGCTGAGCCGGCTGGTGGTCGCGCTGATGCCGCAGGACGCCGAAGCACTCGGCCTCCTCGCCCACCTCCTCCTCACCGACGCCCGCCGCCCCGCCCGCACCGACGCCGCCGGCCGGCCCGTGTCGCTCGAGGGCCAGGACCGCGGACGCTGGGACACCGCCGCCATCGCCGAAGGCACCGCCCTCGTCGAGCAGGCCCTCCGTCTCGGCGACCCGGGGCCTTTCCAGATCCACGCCGCCATCGCCGCCCTCCACGCCGAGGCGCCGCACTGGGACGCCACCGACTGGCCCCAGATCGCCGCCCTGTACGCCGAGCTCGCCCGCCTCTCCCCCTCCCCCGTCGTGACCGTCAACCGCGCCGCCGCCCTCGCCATGGCCGACGGCCCCCACGTCGGACTCGCCCTCCTCGCCACCCTCGACGGCGACGAACGCCTCACCCGCTACCAGCCCTTCCACGCCACCCGCGCCGAGCTGCTCGCCCGTGCCGGCGACCGCGACGGCGACCGCGACGGCGCGGAAGCCGCCTACCTGCGGGCGGTCGAGCTCACCCAGAACGCGGCCGAGCGGGTGGCGTTGGAGGAGCGGAGCCGGCGGCTGCGGTGAATGCCGGTCGCGGCTTGATGTCGGCGGTCCGTGTGAGCATGGGCGGAACATGAATCGATCCCCACGAGCCCGCACCATCAACAGCAAGGGCGAGATCGTCGAGAAGCCGTACGGCGCCGGCCGGTGGGCCAGCCCCCGGACGTACTCCTGCGCTCACGACGACTGCCCCCTCCCCGCCGCGGTCCTCAAGGCCGCGGGCTCCCATCCGGCTCAGGACGACGCAGCGGTCGCGAAGGCCCACAACTGCTGCGGACGGCACTGACCGCACGCTCCGTGTCGTTCTACGGCCGCGAAGCCGTTCGAGTGGCCTCGAAGGCAGTGGCCCGGTACTTCTTCAGTCGCTGGAGCATGTCAGTCGCCGCCTCGCGCGAGACAGGGTCGCCGTCGAGCCCACGGAGCCAACGCACGAGGTCGCGGCCTCCGACGAAGTGCACACCGTCGACCTGATGGTTGTCGGGCACGGAATGGCGTGCGGCACCCCAGAGGACCACCGCTGCGGTGACGTCGACCGGCTTGCCCGCCGCACGATGTCGCGCCGAGCGATCGGACCTGAGCAGGGTGCGCGTCAGCGCCTCGGCACGCACTCGCCCCCTTCTCGCCGATGCCGTCATCTCTGCGACGGACCCCGTCGTCACCTCGCTTCGCCACTTCGAGTCCAGGACGACGATGCCGCCGGACCGCGTGACGACGACGTGGTCGAGGTCCCCTGCCTGCAACGTGATGCTGTCGACCCAGCCCCACACGAGGCGTCGCCGCTTCGCCCGTTGCAGCTCGGTGCGCGTGTTCTCCTCGCCCCAGGCACCGCGCACCTGGAGCACAGCCTCCCGTTCGTGGGCGAGGAAGGCCGAGTTCACGACGTGAAGCGTCGCGGCGATCATGCCGGCATGGATCAGCCCGAGGAGGTAGCCCGCGCCCGGTGGTGAAGCCAGCAACACCATCGCGGAGACGACCGCCGCTAGGACCGCCATGCCGACCGCCAGGACAGTGACAAGTACGGCGTTCCGGCGCAACCAGCGCTTGCGGAGCTGACGGAGCTGGCGCCGCGAGTAAGGGTCGAAGGATCCCATCAGACGGACGTCCAGCATCCCGACGGGAGGCGACGATCGTCAGCGCCTGACACGTCCGCCGCTCGTCCGATCCTCATGCCCGCTCCATCGGCAGGAGCGGCCACGGATCCGAGGGATACGGGCATCAACGATGTCGGGAGGCTGGACCGCCTTGCAGTGCGCTCCGAGTCGTCGGCTCAGCCGGCGGACCCGCTCGCCGACTCCACCGCCGCCAGGTACTCCTCCTCCGTCACCGCCTCCAACCCGACCACCGGGGTGCCCAGGATCGGGGCCGTCAGCGACAGGAGCGCCCACTGGTCGCCGTACCGGACCACGGTGGCGCCGCCCATCACCTGGCCCTCGGCGGTGTCGAGGAGCATCGCGACCATCCGCAGCTCGTCGGCGCCGAAGATCGCCCCCTGCTGCTCCAGGTTCTCCAGGTACGCCGCATCGGACCGGTCGATCGCGTCGACCCGCGCCACGGCCAGCTCGGACAGCGGCTCGGGGGACAGCTCGTCGGCCAGCTCCTCGGCGGTCAGGTCGTCGTCCAGCGGAGTCGTGCGGGTCTGGTCGCGCTCCGGGGCGAGGACGCTGCGGATCAGGGAGCGCAGCTCGACGGCGACCTCGCCGCGTCGTACGTCGGTGTTGATCCGCTGGTAGCCGTCGGACGACTGGGGCAGCCAGGTGGTGAACATGACGGAGCGCAGCCGCTCGGCCTGCGCCTCGAACGAGTAGCCCTCGACCACCGTCTCGACCGCGAACGCCTCCGACGCCTCGCCGACCTCGACGTCGGCGAGCCGGTCGATCATGAAGGTCACGGCCTCCTCCGGCGAGTCGAACCCCCGCTCCGCACTGCCTTCCGACCCCAGCCGTGGCGCGGCATCGGAACCCCCCTCGTCATCGCCCGTGACCAGTACGACGACCAGCGCGACCATCGCCGCCACCGCGACCACGGCAGCCAGCGCCGCCACGAGCCACGGCGCCCGCGACCGGCGTACCTCGCCCGACGGCGTCAGCGGCGGCGGGGGCGAGGAAGGCGGCGGCCCGGCGAAGGCGTTGTGATCGGACACGTGGGGGCTCCTTTTCATGGCTTCCTGGCTCCCCGGTTCGGCGGAGCCACTGCCACTGCAGCAATGTCGGTTCCCTCCTGCCTGCCCCGTCACGTCCCACAGCAAACGAAACCGACGGCCGCGCTACGCAGGGCGCGCTCACCGCACGCTGGCTCGCTCCACGCCGGCAGCCACCGTCGCCGCACGCGGCCAAGACCAGGCCGACCGCATGATCAGGCCCAGCAACCCCAGCTCGAGCACGATCCCCAGGCCGTAGAACAGCACCCAGTCCTCGCCGAGCACGTTGAACGCAGTGACCGGCACGTAGAGCGCGGCGACGACGAGGTTGGCGACGCGGGCCGCGCGGGCGGGCAGCGTCGTGGACAGCACGATCATGAAGATCGGCACGGACATGAGGGCCAGCGCCGCGGTCGAGAACGTCTGGGAGAGGTCGAACTCGAAGACCCGTCCGTCGAGGATGTCGTCGACGACGCCGGGGGTGAAGAAGTTGAGGATGTCGACATAGGCATAGAGGAACATCAGGCTCGTCCACGCCGCGGCGAGCCGGATGCGCACCGGCATCCGCTGGTCGTCGAGGGCGCTGGTGGGGTGGGGTGTGCTCATCGTGGGCTCCGTTGTCGTGGTGAGGATCGGTCGGTCCACGATCGCCGCGGGCGCCGGGCGGGCGCATCGGCCCGGAGGCCGCGCCCGTACGGCCGATGGCACGGTCCCGCTCTCGTACTTTCGGCCGGTACGCCGTGGCCCGCCGATCCCTACGCTGGTGCCGTGATCACCGTCCGGCGCTCCCTGTGGCAGGAGCCGCGGCCCGCCGACGTCCCGCCCGTCGGTCGCTTCGACCGGCTGCTGGCGGGTGCGTTCGCGACGGCAGTGGTGGTCGAGGGCGTCGTACGACCGGACGTCGCCTGGCGTCCTCTCGTGACGGCGCTCGCGCTGGCGCTGGTGCCCGCGCTGCTGTGGCGGCGGCCCCATCCGCTGATCGCCGCCCTGGCCGGGTGGGGCGTCGCCGGACTGTTGTCGGTGCTGCAGGTGACCGCCGACGTCGACGCCCTCGGACTGGACTCGATGCTGGTGGTCCTGGTCCTGCTGTACGCCGTGGTGCGCTGGGGCTCGGGACGCGAGATCGCCGCAGGTACGGCGTTCGTGGCCGTCGTGACGGTGCTGGGGATGTACGCCTCGTCCGCGGGCGGGGCCGACGCCTTCGGCGGGACCGTCCTGCTGCTGCTGATCGTCGCGCTGGCGGCGGTGTTCCGCTACCGCGCGGACCTCTGGCGCCGTCAGCGGCACGAGACCCGCAACGAGGAGCGGGTGGCGCTGGCGCGCGAGCTGCACGACATCGTCGCCCACCACGTGTCCGCGATCGCGGTGCAGGCGCAGGCCGGCGGCGCGGTCGCCCGCGTCCAGCCGGAGCGGGCGGTCGAGGTGCTCGCCTCGATCGAGTCCGAGGCGTCGCGCACCCTGGCGGAGATGCGGTCCATGGTGCGAGTGCTGCGCGAGGAGGACGTCGCCTACGCGCCGCAGCGGGGCGTCGCCGACCTGCCCGGTCTGGCGCGCGCCGACGGGAAGCCCACTGTCGACGTCCGGGTGGGCGGTGGGCTGACCTCGTTGCCGCGACCCGTGGACGCCGCGCTCTACCGCGTCGCGCAGGAGTCGCTGACCAACGCCGTACGGCACGCGCGCGACGCGACGCGGGTCGTCATCGAGGTACGCCGTGAGGGCGGCGCGGTCGTGCTGCGGGTCAGCGACGACGGGCGGGGCGAGGCGGGGCCGGCCCCGGAGCCCGGGTACGGCCTGCTCGGCATGACCGAACGCGCCCACCTTCTCGGCGGATCGTTCGCCGCAGGGCCGGGTCCCGACGGCGGCTGGGTCGTCGACGTCGTACTGCCCTCGGAGGTGCCGGCGTGAGCATCCGTGTCGTGGTCGCCGACGACCAGGACCTGGTCCGGACCGGCCTGGTGATGATCCTCGGCGTCCAACCCGGCATCGAGGTCGTCGGCGAGGCGGCGGACGGCCTCGCCGCACTCGACCTCGCGACCCGGCTGCGCCCCGACGTACTCCTCGTCGACATCCGGATGCCCGGCCTGGACGGGATCGAGGTGACACGGCGCCTCGCCGGACCCGACGTCCCGGACCCGATGGCGGTCGTCGTCATCACCACCTTCGACCTCGACGAGTACGTCCTCGGCGCCCTCCGCGCCGGCGCCCGCGGCTTCCTCCTCAAGGACGCCGGGCCCGAGCTCCTCGCCCAGGCCATCCACGCCGCCGCCGACGGGGACGCACTCATCGCCCCCAACGTCACCCGCCGCCTCCTCGCCACCTTCGCCGACCAGGCACCCGTCGTACCCGTCCAACCCCTCACCCCGCTCACCGAACGCGAGGAGGAGGTGCTCGCCCTCGTCGCCCGCGGTCACACCAACGCCGAGATCGCCGCCGAGCTGTACGTCGGCCTCAGCACCGTGAAGAGCCACATCGCGTCGTTGATGGCCAAGCTCGGCGCCCGCAACCGCGTCGAGATCGCGATGTGGGCCTACGACACCCGGCGGGTCTGAGCGGAGCGTTCGTGCCTCGGCGTCGATACGGGTGAAGCGGCCGGGAAACGCGACCTGACCGATCAGGTTCGGGCAAGATTCGCTGTACGTCGCGCGGTGCCGCACCGCGGCCCGACGCCCCGACAGGAGAACCCATGCCCCACGACGCGAGCCAGCCGAAGATCGTCCGGCCCTTCACCCGTCAGTCCACCGTCCTCGAGCTGTCCTCGACGCTCCCCGGGCGGGCGTTCAAGGCGCTCATCGTGCGCCAACTGCCTGCCGTCGCGACGGAGAAGGAGCGTCAGGAGCTGGAGGACCTCACCGTCAGCCTTCCGCTGGAGACGCTGGTGGAGATGTCCGAAGGCAAGCTCACCTGGGGAATCGCCGACTCCATCCTCGACCTGGCGAACCGCAAGCCACACCGGCTGATTCCTCGTGGTGTCGGCGCGGGTGCGGGCGCGATCAAGAAGGTCACGAGGTCCGTACGCCGCTGACGGCGGCGCCCGGCCGGTACGTCAAGGGCGGCTCGTACGCGGCCGTCTGGCCTTCGCTGCGCTCGTATCGACAGCGCCATGGTCGGGCACCTCTGACTTCGTCCGTGCAAGCATTCCTCCCATGCCTCGACTGCTCAGTGATCGTGAGCGCGGCATCTTGGACCTGCTCTTGTCGGTCGAGTTCCCGGGTGCTGCCGAGCTTCGAATTCAGGCTGCGACTGCGTCGGCGGAGCGTGAGGGCATGATCATCGATCTGATCGCGAGCGAGGCCGGCCCGCGAGCCGCCGTAATCAGTCGGACGCCGGTGCAGGCGGTTGTGGAGGGCGATGGCTATGTCGGCGGCCTGCTCCTGTTTGTGGACGACGGTCGGTTGTCCGCACTGGAGTACTGGTGGGTGACCGAGGAGCGGCCCGATTTCATGCCGCCTCTCAGCGTGATCGGAACGCCCATCGTATCCGCGTGATCGCTCATCGGCGCGACCGCGCAACCAGCGGCGAGGTCGGGCGCTCTGTCCCGATCGTCCAGAGATCTCAGCACCGACTGTCCCATCCTTCCGCCCATGGGCGGAGTAGCGCGCCTCTCGTCGCGGTGGTCCGGCGCTACGGCCGATGTCCCAGGTGCCAGGCCTCGAATGTGCTTGCTAGCGACTCCGGCGGATTGGGTCTGTTCTCACTACAACTCCAGATCTAGGCTTCAAGTTGTAGCGCTGCACGGACTTCCTCGGCGCTGCTGGCTCGGAGAAGAATCCTGATCTCTTGAAGTTGCGCCTCAGCCTCGCGTCGTCGTCGAGCGTCTCGAACTCCCACTCCGTCGTCTGTCTTGTCGCGACGGCGAACGACGAACGACGACTGTGAACTTGGGATCCTTGCTTGGCAAGCAGAGCGCCGTGCAGATGAACGCAAACAGACGCTCGGCGAGCGCGTTACGCCACGTCAGAATCTGCACCAGCGACGCTTCATAGACGCTGTCGGCGGGCTCACCCAGGAGGACATGATCTCTGATCAGGGCTGCACGCACAGGCGACAGGGTTAGCCCGGACCGCCCGCTCATCGGCACGACCGCGCGAACAGCGGCATGAGAGTGCACATCCATTGAAGGGTGAGCGGCTACCTTTCGGAGCATGGACGGACCCGAGCGCCCCAGCGAGCGCCTGGTCGAGCAACGTTTGCGCAACCGTGCGATGGAATCCTTGGTGGCGCTCAGCGAAGGCGACACAGGCGTTCTCAGCGTCGGCGTCGGTGAGTACGTCGAGCAGTTCTTCGACTCCATCAACGACGACAGCCCTTGGCATTGGCGCGACTGGTCGTGCTTCACGCCCGAAGAGGTCGAGCGGCTGGATGAGGTTCACGGGCTGCTGAAGGCAGCGTGCGCCAAGACGCCTCACATCACCACAGACGACGATGACTTCATCGCCTCCGGATGGCCGGACAGGATTCAACCGGCCGCTCGCAGGGCTCTCGACGTGATGCAGGTGAGGGGCAGATTTCGCGAAGACATCGAGGAAGAGACGCCCTCCGAGTAGTGCCGCTCACCGGCATAATCGGGCGCCACTTCACGGAGCGACAGGCCGCCAGCGCACTGGATCGCGAGGCGGCGACAGAGCAGGTGCTCCCCAGCGATCTCGCGGGCGGATCGTTCCGCCGGCTGTCGTGGCGAGGTCTCAACTGATCGCGGGTGACGTTCAGGTCACACGGCACCCGCCCGTCGCGGCAGGCGCGTCCTCACATCCACTTGATGCCGTGGTCCTCGTACTCGCGGAGGCGGTACCGGATGATCTGAGCGAGAAGGTCCGCCGGAACGGCCTCCTCGTAGCCGAGCTTCACCGAACCCTTGCCTGTCGCGTACGCCGCCAACTCGGAGACGAACGCCTCGCGGGTGCTCGGCGTGAAGACGATGTTGGCGTGCTGCTTGTGGGCGGAGGTCATCAGCATGATTACGCCGTCCGGGTGGACGTAGGCGGGTGCACCCCACTTCAGGTGCTCGTCGAGCTGGGGCGCGTTCGCGCTGATCAGCGCCCGCAGCTCGAGGATCCGGCACTGGGCGTGAGGCGAAAGGCCGTCGACGTACTCCGTCACCGTGCTCGGCTTGTCGGCCATGTCCTCTCCTGCCCTTCGTCGTGTCGAGTGCGGCCGTTGCGACGAGCCGCGCGGTCAGCGGCGCTCACTAGCCGATCGGGTGATCGTGGACCGCCGACGAGAGATGTACGCCGTTCAGCTCCACGTAGAGCTGCCGCTCGGTGACCGTCAGGGTCAGCGCGTTGCGACGCTCGATCGCATCCACCGCGGAATCGATGAACCCGGGCTCGAAGCTGTGCAACACGATCTCGTCGGCGCGATGGATCTTCGCGCCCGCCCACGGTGCCAGCACCTTGGCCGGGTCGCGGTGCGTGTAGATCGTCGTACGCTCGGCCGCCTTGCTGCCCGCGTGAAGACGCGAGGCGTCCGGCGCCCCGACCTCGATCCAGGCGAGCAGCTTCCCGCTCAGGTCGCGCACGAGCACCGCCGGGTCGGCGGTCGCCGAGATCCCCTCACTGAACGTGATGCCCTCCTCGTACTCGAGGCAGTACGCGAGCACGCGCGTCACGAGGTACGCCTCGGTCTCCGACGGATGCCGCGCCGCCCGCAGCGTGAACTGCTCGTAGACGCCGCGATCCGTGTCGGCCAACTCGATCTCGAACGTGTGCATCGTCGCGCCGGCTGCCATGGGGGTCAGGCTAGTTGGGGGGGGTTCGGGTCTCCAGATACGCCATGGGCCTCGGAGGCCGGCTCCGCGCCCATCGGCACTCCCGTTCGGAACTGAGCTGACGGACGAGCAGAGGCTTTCGAGCTCGCGCCGGAACAGGTAGCGCTCAGGCCGGCCGGGAAGCGCGTCGCCCGCACCCGCAGTGACGCATCCGTCGGACTCTGGCTGCCGTCGGGGCGGCCATCAATCCGGTGGACATTCGCTGGAAGCGCACTACCGTTGGGGCTCTCGCCTCACCCCTGGGGCGGACGGGCCACCCGGCGCAGTCCGGCTGGCGACCGTGATCCGTAAACAGTGGCACGACCACATCGGCAGGGGTTGACCGGTGGTCGGCCGGGCTCGGTCGGCCGCCGGAACCTGGGTCGGCATTCGCGGCGAAGTCACGCACCCCCACGGCACTGGAATCGATGGTCAGCGATCTGGCTCGGCAGGCGGTGGAGGCGTCCTTTCGAGGAATGCCTGCAGGCCGGGCACGTCCCGCGGAACTATCCCCGCCACTTCCCACACCTCCAGTTCCGTCATCGCTGCGGGTGGCGGCCACGCTGATGGAGGCTGGTTGGGCCAGATGCAGAGGGTCTTCGGGTGGGTCAAGGAGGGGTCTGGTTGAACGGCGGCGGCCTCAAAGAGGAGGATGTGGATGAACAGCGCCCCGATCACAAGCGTGCAGGTGAATGCCATGTGCATCGGTCGGCCCCAGGGATCCAGTTCGGGGAGGAGGCCTGCATGTAGCAGCGGAACTGGTTCGACATGTACCAGCACCTGCAGCGATGGAACCGAGTGTCGGCCGATCCAGACCACCGTGCCGACGGGCGGACGCCGGTCCTTGAATACGCGCCGTCGAAGGCGACGGGAAGACATCCGACGGTGTTTCGGAGCAACAGACTGCACCGTGATCGCCGTCTTAACTGCCCAGAACGCCAGCAGCTCTTGGTCAGCTGAGGAGAACAACACCTGGTCGCGACTGTCGTCGATCATCCGCGACAGAAGAGGCTTCGCTCGAGCTTCCAATTCTGCCATCCAGCCGCTATTGCAGGCGCCGCACACAACTCGGGCTCGTCGTTCGAGAGGAGACATGTCGATCCGATACGTGCTTCCCTCTCCGGAGGGAGAGATCGTCGTTCCGGCCAGATCTTCCGTGACTTCGATGACCGTCTGGATCCATTTGGGAAGCACATGCTCCGCAGTGAGACCTACGCCATCACAGAAGATGCAGCGACGAGCCGACACAGTCATGCCCCAATGCTGGCAGTCGGGCAAGTGTGTAGCGCGGATCGCGGCGGAATGACACGACCGGACCCGCGCCGCGACAAAGATCTTCGTTTCGCCAGTGTTCATTGAGCCCTGGGGCCCGTCAGGATCTTCTCTTCGATGCTTCTGCGTATGACGCCGCGAAGCTCCCGGACGAAGTGCTCCACGTCGCCAGTGAACTGCCAACGCGAGATCGTGCGTCATGTTGGGGCGAACCTTGGTGCGCTCGTGGCGATCGTAGTCACCGTGCAGGAGCCCGCCGTAGATGAGATCCTCGATGATCTCGGGCGCAGTCCTCGCGTTGCCGCCACCCTCATCTGTGCGAATGGCAAGGCCGAGCCCGCGGAAACCGTCTCGATACCTGTCCACGTTCACGACAAGGGCAGGGTCGCGCAGGCAGTTCGTGACCGAATCGAGAACCCTCGGCACGTAGACCTCATCCCTCTTGCCAATCGCGAACTTCCGAAGGGCCATTGCCCGCACGATTCGTGCCCACCGGTCGGGTGCCGGCGCGGGTGAGAACGGAATCAGTTGGAGACTTGGTTCCGTCATCGGAAACGCGACGGCCATGTCGTCGTACTCATCGACGAGTTCGCAGAACAGTTCGAGTCGGGCAAGGTCAGAGGGCCGCGTGCTCACGTCGGGAACGCTAGTCCTGAGGGAGTCGGAAGTTTTTGAATGCTCTGCCTGACCTGGGTCGGAGACCGTTCGACGCTTGCCGCCGGTGCGGATTGTTGCACCGATGACCCGACCTTGACGCGGCGGAGTGACGCACCACTCTCACCCAGACCGGGCAGCGACGACGGCTCGCACATGCTCCGTGGCGATACTTCCCGTGTTGTGCTAGTCAGGCCGCGTAGAGCTCTCGGATTCGACTTCCCAGGGCGTCCTGGACGGCCTCAAGGCGATCCGTCATGACACCCATCCTATGAATGGACTCGTTGCGCATTGCGGCGTCGTTCGTTCCGTCGCCAGCCGGCGTCAGCGCAGCGTTGCTGCACGAATCGTGGAACTCCTCGAGCGCTTGCCTGAGGCTCTTCGAAGGCAGTCGCGGCTTGAGTTTCAAGAAACTTCGACCAGCAATGAGACTCGTCTCTCCGCCGGCGGCATCCGGCAGCGGCGGTGCCCCAGTTATCCAGCTGCCAGTGGTCCGGTAATGCATCTCGTCGGAATGATGACCGAGCCCGATCTGTCGGGCCATGGTCAGGACCACCTCCTGAAGTTCGAGCAGCGCTGAGACTTCGAAATCTTCGCGACGATCTTGCCTGGCTAGCGTCCGCAGCTCGTCGCGCTCCTTCTTTGCGGCCTGGATGCCCAGCCGAGTTCGCCAAGCGTCAGCAAAGAGTCCGAGAGCGAACGTCGCAACCGCCCCCAAAGCGGTGAGTGCAAATGTCCAGAATGTCAAGGTGACTCCAATCTTGAGCGTTCGCCCGGTGGCAATGCCAGGAGGTACGTCGTATACGACCGCGGCGATTTGACGCACGCGGTGTGAGAAGTAAGGCGTCCTGGATGTCAAACGTTGCAGCAGGCTTCACAAGTGGCATTGCAACTCGTAGATCAGAATCTCGTTCTCGTCGTTCCTTCGCATCGCCTCGATTGTCGCTTGTGTCAGGGCAACGGACTCGGAGCCTGCATCGTAGTCGACAGACTCCCAGTATTCATTTCTTACCAGACGAGCCAATTCCATCGAAAAACCCAACTTCAGCAAAGCGATCATTCCCGACTCGTCGGTACCGTACTTTAGCCGGTTGTAGAAAGATTCGGATAGCAGGGAGAGGTCGTGAAAAATCTCGACGTACTTCATCACTTGGTAGTCGACGAAGTCCTGCTCCTCCTTGATCTTCGCCACTGCCAAGTTGACTCGCTCCTTGTCGCTCTTCTCGGCCATGCGAACGTATAGTAAGGGCCCATCAGTGCCGCCGTCGCTAGCACATTCTCCCCACGCGGAACCGACGAAAATGAACGGATCGCGGAGACCACGCCAGTAGCCGAGGAACTGACCAATCATAACCCTCATCGGCGTGGCCTGGGTGCGCCAACCTAAGAACATGGCGTAGAACTGCTGCGCGCCCAAGTTGTCTCGTACTCGCGCGAGGTCGTCGGCGTCAACCAAATCAACTCCTGAGAAGAAGACCTGAATTATCGCCTCCACGAGAGCGTTGGGCGTCCCTATTGACGTGCCCTCCGGTGCATAGAGTTCCAAGTTCTCCTGCAAAGTCCGTTCCGAGGTGAAGATATCGAAGTCAAGGACGTTGTTCTGGAAGCAGAGTTGCCCAATCCCCGTCTGCGCTCGCCTCGCCGAATCCAGGCCGGAAGCCCCGGCCTCGACGTTCTCCAGATACTCCAGCAACTGCTCTCTTCGTTTGCCCTTAGTGTTCGCCGCCAGAAGCGCATTGTCCACCAAGTCTTTGTCCTGCCTCTGAACGTCCGCTACCCGCTTGAGGAAGTTTCCCGGGTTGAAGTTGGCGCGCGTGTACTGCCCATCAAGAACATAGATGTTCGGTTGAAGCAGGGAAAGATCACCTTGCGATGGATGAAAAATTTCGCGAAACCTGCCGACCCTTCCGATCAAGTTCTTGAATGCCGGACGCGTCAGGTATCCGAGCCCCTTGGAGGGCGAAAGAATGAACATGACGTCAGTGGGCGTGTTGACGCCTTCAAGCAGCGTGGATGTAGTTGCGAGATATTTTGGAGTTCCGGCGTCGAGACTGGAGAACAACTGCTCGACGAATTGTCGCAAGACCTCTGGAACGCGTCCATGGTGGAAGGCCACTCCTGATCTCAGGCAATCGATGAGTGCGTAATCGGGGTGGATAAGTTCAGAGATTGCTTCAACCGCTGCATCGAGAGCGTCAGACTCCAATTCAGGCAGCAATGCTGCGAGCTCGCCCGCGACCCTCTCGGCATCGCGGGGCCGATTTAGGTAGAGCACATTCTTCCTACCCGCACGCTGCATGACGAACTGCAGCTCGTCCGTTTGTTGCTCGGTCTCGAGCAGTAGGGGCCTGCCGAGGAATTGGTCGTAGAGGAACAATTCCCCGCGAGCCAGCCGGGTGAAATGGATTCGTTCAATTTTGACGTACTCATCGATCTGCATCCCGCTGACAACTGCTTGATCGTTGAGCATCGATAGGTTAACGGGGTCCGCCACAAAGGGCGTGAAGTAGGTTACTCGGAGGTCAGCGTTGCGATGCTTCACGGCCATGAGCGCCTGCACCAGGTGCTCGGCACGTTCGTCCCCGGCCATGGCGTTATGCGCCTCGTCCACGAGCAAGACGTCCAGCGTTAGTTCTGGATGCCGGCGAAGCAGGCGCGAGAGTCTTTCCTGAGTTAGCACTGCGATGAAAGGAGAATCCGTATCGACCACGGCATCGGGATGAGTGAGGACCCTCGTGTGGGATTCTCGGATGATCACGCTTTCTAGCAAGGCGCGCTTGGTCTGTGCGATCAGGGCCTTTGATGGGACAACTACGCATACCCTTTGGCCGATCGTGGCACCAACTCGGTCAACGATCATCTCTGACTTACCGTATGAGGTGGGAGCCACGACCACGATGCGATCACCCTGGCGACTCGCAAAGGAACGCAGGTTCATCTGGCCCCGCGTCCGGAGGGATTCGGACCCTGCCAGACCGACTTTGAAGTTCTCCAGGTGCGCATCCCAAAATGTCGCAGCGAACGAATCAACGTCTCGCTGCACGAATCCGATTCGCTCGATCGCGGCAACAACGGGCACGTAATCCTTGGTGAGGGCCACCTCGTACAGCGGCCGAAAGTCCCCTGTGGTCGCTGCATACTGCAGAAGGATGCGGTACCCTAGCCTGTTCAGTTGGCTATCTTCGGCGCGAAGGAACAGTGTGGCTCGAGCAAGCAGGAAGACCAAGTCGCTGTCAGGCAGCGTCTGGGACCTCATCAAGAGCTCATAAAGGCGTTCGAAATCAGTGTCTTGCATCGTGGGCCGCCTGCGAACCTTGGCCAAGGAAAGATTGAGTTCCATCGCTACTCAACTTCCTCGCGGAGGAACGCGACGACCTTGTCAAGGGTCGACTTTTGAATGGCCACCAGTCGCAGTCCATCAAAACTCGAGTCGAATGGGTCCGTCCCGAGCCGAAGAAGGATGTCTGGGTGTTCGATCATCGCCGTCGAGATTGGGTGGAATACAGTCGCCACCAACACCCCCAGTCGCTTCCAAGTAGTCCCATCAACCGCTGCTTGCTCATCTTGTTGTAGGATTTTTCGGACACTGGATGACTCAGCCCCAAGGACAGCCAGAGCGTCAATCTGTGCCGCGTCCCAAAGTGAGCGCCTTGTGGGAGATGTCAGTTTGTCTCGCAAGTCGCTCGCAGCAGTCCGGAGTAGGTCGATCACCTTCTCGGCCGGGTGGCCAGCTTGTACGTGTCCGGACTTAACTTCGGCATACCAAACGCCGGCTTCGTCATCGCTGTAAAATGTAAGGTCGAATCCCTTCTTGATGCTCCGCTCCTCTTTGTTGAAGAACAAGCTAGCCGTGCTCAGATCTGTGTAAACCTCTGGCGCCAGAAGATGAGTTAGAAGCTCACCGATCATTCCGACCTTCGTGGTGTCGGGCTTCTTGTCGAAGCGCTCAAGAAACTCGCGCACAGTTCGAGTGAATGAGTAGTAGTCCGGCGAACCCTCGACGAAGCTCGCGCCATAACAGAGGTGGCTGAGGTGATCGCGGATGTAACCCTTCAGGTCGTCGGTTAGATCGGTGACGACAACGACGCTGGTGGCTGCATCGCCCACGACGACGACTCCGTCGACCACGACCCACTCCGTCCGATGCAACCCACATTGCTGCGCTTTTCGGTCGTCAGCATCGCACGCTCGAGTATCAACCCGACGCAAGTTGCGTCAATCAACACCCAGAGACTGGCTCTCGGCTCGAGTTCATGCCCAACGCAGGATGGCCTCGGCATAGCCCCGCGTCATTCTGGGCGAAGTGACGCGCACGACTCGCCACAAATCCGCCCACCTCACCACGCCCGATACACAACCCCGAACCGCGACCCCAGCTCGCGGCGCACCCGCTCGACGAGCTCCTGCGCTCGACGATCCATGTCGGCGTACGCCTCGGGAGTGCGGAGCGAGACGTCGGCGTCGAGGTCGTTCATGGCGTTCCCCCACGCGGTGAGGTCGGCGATCAGCTCGTCGCTCAACCCGAGGGCGGCGCGCAGCCACCGTGGGTCGTCGGGCACCAGCCCGGTACCGGTCCACAGCGGCACGGTCACGCCGTAGTCCCACATGAACCGGATGACGTCGCCTTCGACCTCGAAGTCGAAGGCGTCATCGTCGGTGGTGGCCATGGGCCCAGTCGATCACAGCCCACGCGGCACGATCACCCGATTTCGACGCCGGCCAGTCGCTCCGACAGTGCCCACACCCGCTCGGCCGCGGCAGTGTCCCGCAGCGGCGCCCACAGCTTCTGCTCCCCCGGCGGGCCATTGGTGCCGCCGAGACCACGGGGGCCGTAGAAGGCGGCCGGGTCGGGGGTGGTGGCGGCGAGGAGGGCCGGAAGGGCCGCACTTTCGGGGGTTCCGGCGAAGATGCCGAGCGCGGAGAGGCGACGGATCACCCGTACGCCGAGGGTGTCGCCGGACCGGCCGACCTCGGGGCGGGCGGCCAGCAGGCTGGTCGGCGCGACGCCGGGGTGGGACAGCACGCTGGTGATGCCCCAGCCGGCCGCCGTACTGCGGCGCTGCAGCTCGAGCCCGAACAGGCCGAGGGCGATCTTGGACTGCCGGTAGGCGCGCATGCCGTCGTACCCGGTCTCGGAGTTCGGATCGGCCTCGTCGATCGTGCCGCGCCGGGCGGCGACGCTGACCTGCGAGACCACCCGCGCCGATCCCCGCCGGAGCAGCGGGAGCAGGTGGGCGGTGAGGGCGACGTGGCCGAGGTGGTTGGTTCCGAGCTGCAGCTCGAACCCGTCCGCGGTGCTCTGCCGCTCCGGCGGGGTCATCACGCCGGCGTTGTTGACGAGCAGGTGGATCGGGCTCCCCTCCTCGCGCAGCGTCGCACCGAACGACGCGACGGAGGCCAGCGACGACAGGTCCATCTCGTGCAGCGCGAGCCGCGCCGCCGGGTGGGGCGCGCGGATGACGCGGGCGGGGGCTTCGGCCTTCGCCAGGTTGCGGACGGGCAGCACCAGCTCGGCCCCGGCACCGGCGAGGGTGCGGGCGATCACGAGTCCGATGCCGTCGCTGGCGCCGGTCACCACCGCACGCCGTCCCGTCAGATCCGGCAGGTCCGGCATCGTGATGCCGCGGTTCCTCGTCGCCATGCTGCTCTCCCGTCCACGTCGGTTGTCGCTCGATGTGCCACCGACTCTCGGCGAAGCCGCGATCCCCATCCAGGGACTGCTGATCCGTGGATGGGCGAGCCGCCGTCAGGCACGATGAGGGGCATGATCGACAGGGCCGGACTCGCCGAGTTCCTCCGGGTACGACGCGAGGCGCTCCAACCCGAGGATGTCGGCCTGCCGCGGGGTTCGCGCCGTCGTACCAGTGGGCTGCGGCGCGAGGAGGTCGCGGCGCTGTGCCACATGTCGACCGACTACTACCAGCGGCTCGAGCAGGAGCGGGGACCGCAGCCGTCGTTGCAGATGGTGGCGTCCATCGCCCAGGGCCTGCACCTGACCCTCGACGAGCGCGACCACCTGTTCCGTCTCGCCGGCCACCGCCCGCCCGAGCGCGGCGGCGACAGCGACCACGTCAGCCCCGGCATGCTGCGCATCCTCGACCGGCTGGAGGACACCCCCGCCGAGATCGTCACCGAGCTCGGCGAGACGCTGCGGCAGACGCCGCTGGGTGTCGCGCTCGTCGGCGACGCCACCCGCTACACGGGTCCCGAGCGCAGCATCGGCTACCGCTGGTTCACGCTGCCCGAGGCACGGCTGCTGCACCCGCCCGAGGACCACGACCACCTGTCCCGGATGTACGTCTCCGGCCTGCGCGGGATCACCGCGCTGCGCGGCCCGTCGTCGAAGGCGGCCCACCTGGCCGACGTACTGCAGGGGCTGAGCGCGGAGTTCCGCGCCTTGTGGGCGGAGAACCAGGTCGGCGTGATGCCGCGCGAGGTCAAGCGCTACCTGCATCCCACCGTCGGGGCGCTGGAGCTGAACTGCCAGATCCTGCAGGACCCGCGTCAGTCCCACTCCCTGCTGGTCTACACCGCCGCCCCCGGCAGTGAGAGTCACGAGCGGCTGCGGCTGCTCGGGGTCGTCGGCACCCTCACCTAGTGCCTCGCAATGAGACCGAGGACGAGGACGAGACCTCAGGCGGAGCCGGCCACCCAGTGGTGCCCGTCCACGTCGACGAACCCGTCCGGCAGAGAGCCCGCGCGGGCGACGAGCCGCACCCGCCCGTCACCGGCCTTCGCCCGCTGGGGTACGTCGACCCCGGCGTCCTTGGCGAGCTCCTTGGGCGGCATCAGCCCGAGCCGCCAGGTGCCGGGCTCACGGGTGAAGTCGACGAACTTGCTGCCGTAGTCCCGCTCGACCTCCAGGCCGAGCTTCTCGTACGACGCCTTGGACGCCTTCGGGTCCTCGACTCCGGCGATCGCGACGAGCTCGGTCGGGGTCGGCGGGGTGGCGGCGGGGCCGGTGTCCTTCTTGGTCGGCGCGGCGATCTTCCACACGCTGCCGTCGGGGGCGCGCACGACCGCGGTGAAGCCGCCGAAGAAGCCCTTCTTCGCGGGCTTGAGCACGGTGGCGCCGGCCGCGGCGGCGGCGTCGACGAGCGCGGCGACCTCGGCCGGCTGCGCGACGATGCAGTTCAGTACGACGCCGCTGAACCCGTCGCTCGCCGTCCCCTCGGCGGGGCTCAGCTCGAGGATCCCGGCGCCGCGCAGGTCGAGGCGGACGCGCCCGTCGGGGCCGGCGGGCGCGGCGGTGGCGGCGAGCGCCGTCTCGTAGTAGCGCTGGGCGGCGGCCACGTCGGCGACGTCGATCTGGACGCTGCTGATGGCGAAGCTCATCGTTCTCCCTTGTCTGGGGGGTGTCTCGGGTGGGCGGTCGGGGCGCTCAGTCGAGCTGGTTGATGCGCAGGAGGTTGCCCGAGGGGTCCCGGAACGCGCAGTCGCGGACGCCGTAGTCCTGGTCGGTCGGCTCCTGCAGCACCTCGGCGCCGCCGGCCTCGAGCTTGGCGAAGAGGCCGTCGAGGTCGTCGCTGGCGAGCGTCACGGCGCCGTAGCTGCCCTTCGCGATGAGCTCGAGGATGGTGCGGCGCTCGTCCTCGGACAGGGTCGGGTCGGCGGCCGGCGGGTGCAGCACGATGGAGGTGTCGGGCTGGTCGGGCGGGCCGACGGTGACCCAGCGCATCGCGCCGGCGCCGACGTCGGCGCGGACCTCGAAGCCGAGGACGTCGCGGTAGAACCGCAGCGACGCCTCGGGGTCGGTGTGGGGCAGGAAGGTGTAGTGGATGATCACGCTCATGGCGGCGACGCTAGCGGTCGGGCGCGGGCGGGACTTCTCGATTCCTGACCGGTCTCGTGACCTGCTTCGACAGGCACGGCGGGATGCCGGGATCCCCGTCCTGGCTGGCCTTCCGGTACGCGCGCGGTGACATCCCGACGAGCTCGCTGAACCGCGTGCTGAACGTCCCCAGCGACCCGAACCCGACCTCGAAGCAGATGTCGGTGACGCTCAGGTCGCCGCGGCGCAGCAGCGTCATCGCGCGCTCGATCCGCCGCGTCATCAGGTAGCTGTACGGCGACTCGCCGTACACGCGCTTGAACTCGCGGCTCAGCCGGCCGGCGGAGAGGTGGACGCCGCGCGCCAGCGCCTCGACGTCGAGCGGCTGCCGGTACTCGCGGTCGATGCGGTCGCGCACCCGGCGCATCACGACCAGCGCCTGCAGCCGGCGCTCCTCGTCGTCCATCAGCGGATCCCCTCACGGAGTCCCCTCGGCGCCATGGCCCGCACGCTAGCAACCGGATGTCAGGCAGCCGCCAGCACCGCCCGCGCCTCCTCCAGCCCCACGACCTCCGGTACGACGACCACCCCGGCGGGACCGTCGAGCGCGCGCTCGGCGACGAGGGCGGTGAGGACGCCGGTGGCGCGGGACTGGTTGCGCCCGCACGCCTCGGCCTGCTCGCCGGTACGCCGGTTGAGCGCGACCAGGTGCCAGGCGTCGGAGCCGACGTGCGGCGTACGGGCGAGCAGGCCGCGGGCGGCGGGGACGCGCGCGAGGACGCCGAGGGAGGCGGTGGCGGCGCGGCTGCCGACGGCGAGGTGGCTGTGGACGTGCAGGTCGCGGTCGCGCAGCAGGACGTGGTCGGGGAAGTCGGCGCGCAGATATGTACGACGCCCGCGGGGTCCGGGCAGGCTGCGCCGGCCGCGCAGGTTGCGCACGACGCCGCCCTCGGGGGGTGCGTGGAGGGCGGTGCCGACGAGCCCGGCGGTCCATTCGACGGCGGCGGCGCCGTGCCTCTCGCCGGTGCCGAGGAGGACGCCGAGGTCGAGGGTGTCGCCGGGCTTGGAGTCGAGGGAGGCGAGCAGCAGCGTGCTGAGGCCGGGGGCGAGACCGGCGCCGAGG
>QFCS01004888.1_pt1 | contig 21103 bp, 25 predicted proteins | sample 3576561 | NCBI WGS metagenome assembly QFCS01 | reverse complement strand
CTCATCGAAAACTTCTTCTGCAAACTCAAGGAGTTCAAACGCATCGCCATGCGCGCCTGCAAAACAGACCGCAGCTTCGAAGCTATCATCTACCTCGCCGCTGCCGTCATCAATTCACGATGAATCCCCACACACCTTAGGCCAGGAACTGCAGACGGCGGCTTAGTACCAAATGCAGACGCTTTACCCCTGCGCGTTCCGCGTGAATTCTCGCGCCTCTCGCAAGATCCAGCCCCGGAAAATGCGGACCTTCGGGTGATCCTGATTGCCGACCCTGTAGATCAGGTCGTAGCCCCATGCGACTTCAAGCTTCGCCTGAGGGAAGAGCGATATCAAGCGGCCGGCGGCAAGGTCCTCCGCGACGAGGACGCTTCGGCCGAGCGCGACACCAGCCCCGCCGACGGCAGGGCAGCATCGATGGACATGCTGCCATGACTGTATCCAGGGCGGCGCCTACCCGGATACGACAGCCCCATCATCGCAAACCACCGTTCCCACGTCGTACTCATCCCGATCTCGTGGATGAGCTGACAGTTCGCCAGATCGTCCATAGCATCGAGACCGCCCATCCTGTCGCGATAATCGGGAGAGCAGACCGGCGGGGGTGCGAGGTGTCGCCCTATAGCGCACCGGCCCGGGCCGCAGATCTCTCCAGGCTACCCCCGACCTTTATCGATGTCGGCGCGTGCGAAGTTTTCCGCGATGAGGCCATCGACTATGCAGTCCGCATTCTGGCTTCGGGCGGCCAATGCGAATTGCATGTCTGGGGAGGGGCCTTTCATGGCTTTTACGATATTGCCCCTCAATCCGATCTTGCTGAGATAGAGATTCTGGAATTATCAATCAAGAATAATCGTCACCAGGGCAATGGTCCATTTTCGTTGAAGTATCCCCCGCTGGGGCCGCTGTCGGGAAGTGTCGCCAGATCCACGACGATTTTCGCACCCTGTTTCACCGTACGCATACCGGCATGGCCGTTAAGATCAGTTGCGATATGGCCCGGCGTCGCCGCATTGATCTTTATATGGGAATGCGAGGGGTGACGCCGGAAGGCATTGGCATATTGCAGGCTTATCATCGCCACGGCGGCTTTCGACGAGGCGTAGGCAACGATGGTGTCCGACTGGCCGAAGGGTGTTGCCGGATCGCTGGTGAGCGTCATGGAGGCGCTGGTGCTGGTGATGTTGACGATCCTCGGATGTGACGATCTTTGCAGTAGCGGCAGGAATGCGCGGATGGTGCGCACCGCGCCAAAGACGTTGACATCGTAGGTTGCCAGCATGTTCGCCGCGTCCGTCTCGAGCGCAGGCACACGATAGAGGACGCCTGCATTGTTGACGAGGACGTCGAGCAATCCTTCCCGGTCCTCGATGTGCCGTGCTGCGGCCACGATGCTCGCTTCATCAGTGACGTCGAGTACAATCGACATCACATCCACACCTTCTCTCGTCAGCTCCTCCGCCGCGGCTTGTCCGCGCTCGCTGTCCCGGCTGCCAAGATAGACTCGCATTCCGAGCCCGCCGAACTGACGGGCAACTTCTCTACCAAGCCCTTTGTTGGCGCCGGTGATCAGCGCGATCGGTTTCTTCGTCATGGGTTCACTCCTCAGCCAAGCACTGCGCGGGGTTCAAGAAAGGCCTCAAGGCCGAATACACCGAATTCCCTTCCGAAACCGGATTGTTTGAAGCCACCAAACGGTGCCAGCGGTTCATGCGGGGCGCCGTTGAGGATGACGCGGCCGGCTTCGATCCGGCTCGCCACGCGTCGCGCGCCCGATATGTCGGATGAGAAAACCTGAGCCTGCAGGCCATAATCGGTGTCGTTTGCGATCGTGATTGCGTCTTCCTCATCACCATAGGGAATGAGAGAAAGGACTGGTCCGAAGATCTCTTCGCGCGCGATGCGCATGTCGTTGTTCACCCCGGTAAAGATGGTCGGTTGTACGAACCAGCCGCGCGACAGCCCTTCCGGCCGGCCTTCGCCCCCGGCGAGAAGGCGGGCACCTTCCTCCTGGCCCAGCCTGATATAGGACTGCACGCGGTCCCATTGCTTCTGGCTGACCATCGGGCCGATGCGGACGCTTTTGTCTGCGGGATCGCCGACCTTGAAAGCCTTGACCGCTTCCCGAAGACGGGCCTCGATTTCCTTGAACTTGCTCTCAGGCGCCAGAATGCGGGTTCCGGCTATGCAGGCCTGCCCGCTATTGATGAATCCCGCCGCCAGCACCTGCGGGACTGCGACGTCAAGATCGGCATCGTCGAGAATAATGCTGGGGCTCTTGCCGCCAAGTTCCATCGTCACGCGCTTCATGGTTTCCGCGGCCGTGCGGACAATCGTCCGGCCTGTGGCCGTGGACCCCGTGAAGGTGATTTTTGACACATCGCGGTGCGCGGTCAGCGCGGGCCCGACCACGGCGCCATAGCCGGTGACGATATTGAAGACGCCTTTGGGCAGACCGGCCGCATGCAGGCATTCCGTGATCACCTGGGTCTGGACGGCGCTCATCTCCGAAGGTTTGATCACCATGGTGGCGCCCGCGGCGATGGCGGCGGACAATTTTCCGCAGATGAAGCCATAGTTGCTGTTCCAAGGGGTGATCGCCACGGCGACACCTGCGGGACGCATCTCAACCTCGGCACCACCGATGCGGTGTCTGAATTCATAGCCCTCGAGCGTCTTGGCCATGACCAGAAAGACGTTGCCAGCTCGCGGCGCTGAGAAATCGATGAAGTTCGACGGTGCTCCATATTCCTCGCGCATGGCATCGATGAGATCGTTTCCACGGGCGGCCACGGCGGCATGCAGCCGGTGCAGCATATCGATTCGTTCTTCCTTGGCGGTATTCGAAAAGGCCAGAAACGCGTGCTTGGCGGCCGCAACTGCGCGATCGGCATCGTGCCTATCGGCGAGACGCACGGTCCCAATCTGTTCCTCGGTCGCCGGATTGAAAAGCGGTGCCCATTGGTCGCCATGGGGTTCGACGAACGCGCCGTCAATATAGATGCGATCGATAATATGCATGTCGTTTCTCCTGCAATGACTTCACGGGAAAAATGGCATCCGGTAAGTGTTGCGGGTAGTGGGACAAAATCGGACAAGCTGATGAACCGGATTGTGCAATGAGGGCGAGCCTCATCGAACTGGAGGCGGTTGCTGCGGTGGCTCGCCATGGCGGATTCCGGGCTGCCGCGCGAGAGTTAGGTATGTCATCATCGGCTTTGAGCCATGCGATCGCCGCACTGGAGGAGCGCCTCGCCGTCAGGCTGTTCAACCGAACCACCAGAAGCGTGGCTCTTTCCGCGGCAGGGGAGCAATTCCTGTCCGAAATCGCGCCGGCCTTGCAGACGTTGGAAAAAGCCATCGAGAATGTCGGGGAACATGCTGATCGGCCATCGGGAAGGCTGCGGCTGAATATGGCGCCAGGCGCGGCGCGCATCCTGCTCCAACCGCTTCTCCTGGAATATGCCCGACGTTATCCAGCTGTTGAGTTGGAAGTCGTCACCGAGAATGCGTTGGTCGATGTGATCGGCAAGGGCTTCGACGCCGGCATTCGTCTCACCGAGGCGATTTCTCCCGACATGGTCGCGGTGCCCATCATATCGAGAATGCGTTCCTTCGTCGTCGGATCCCCGCAGTATTTCGAAGGTCGCGACAAGCCCGTCGTCCCCAGCGATCTGTCCCGGCATCGCTGCATCCAGATGCGCATGACGGGTGGAAGACTCTATCGCTGGGAGTTTGAAAAGCGCGGTGAGACCTTTCTGATCGATGTTTCCGGTCACCTTACATTCGATGCCTCGGAACTGATTCTAGAGGCGGCCCTTGCCGGCTTTGGCCTCGGATATCTTGGGGAACATGCCTTGGCTCCCCACCTCGCATCGGGCGACCTCGTTCCGGTTCTCGAGGAGTGGTCGCCGTCCTATGCCGGGCTCAGCCTCTATTTCTCGCAGCGACGTCATATGCCGTCCAAACTCCGAGCATTAATAGAATTGATCCGTGAGCACCGTTCGCATTGAGTTAGGCCAGTTGCCCTACGTTTGCTATCAGGATGCAACTCCTTGTCCCAGCAACTGCATTCTAATGCCCGAACGGCCTGGTCTTTGGTTCGAATCTGTTCAAGAGCTTAAGAGAGCCGTGAACGGGGAATGACGGCGTGAAATTTCAGCTAGAAATCGTCATTCAATTGCATTACATTATCCTTGAATATGGAGACAGCCATGACCGCAAACGCTCTTGTACAAACACGTATTGATTCCGAAGTCCGGGATCGTGCTTCTGCCGTCCTTGAAAGCATGGGCCTCACAGTATCTGATGCGGTTCGTATCATGCTCACCCGGACTGCTAACGAGGGCGCTCTGCCTCTTGAACTTTTATCCGGCAGTGAGGCGCATGACGCCTGGTTTCGAACCAAGGTGCTCGAAGCGTTAAACGATACTCGACCGGATTTATCGGACGACGAGGCCGAGGCGCACTTTGCCAAACGTCGAGTGGCGGCCCGCCTTAAGGCTGGTGTGCCAGAATCGTGAAACTTACTTGGTCTACTTTTGCGTTATCGGATCGTGACGCCATCTTCACATACATCGAAGCAGATAATCCCGCCGCTGCCGTCTTGATCGATGAACGGATAGCCGCTGCCGCCCGTCGCTTGCTCGATTTTCCTGCCAGTGGGCGCGTGGGTCGAATTGCCGGGACACGCGAACTCGTCATCAATGGCACGCCTTATATCGCCGCCTACGCGGTTGCCGAGACGACAGTTCGAATTCTTCGCATACTCCATGGCGCGCAAGAATGGCCAGAAAATCTGCCGCGACGCTGATCGACCACGTTTGGGCCGACGGTTCGATCCCCATCAAGGCGAATTGGTGCGTCGAAACGACCTAGCCATCGAAGTGCGTTCGAAGCAGGTCAAAGTCCTGACTCGATGGGGAAGTCAGTCGAACCGAGAGGCACATTAATCGGAGACGACGGCGGCGTCTTGCAGGTGTGTCTCAGTCAATTGGGCGATCGTTTAGTATCGCCGGAGCGAGACGATGAGCGAGAGTTTCAGTTCGAAGGATTCTGACGCCTGATTTTCCATCGCGTGTGCATTGCGCAGGCCGGCGATGAAAACGTCTCTGATCTGGTCGGAAGCCATGATACTCTCCTTTGTTCGGAGCGCTCCTAACCGATGGGTCTCGGGGATGTTCCAACGCAATCCTTTGCACCTCTTCTCGTGCAAGCGCTCCAGGTGCGCGTTTCACTGTGCGATCGCAACAACTCCTACCTTACCACGATGGCGGGAAAGCCCTGATATAGGTCGAGTCTTTATGGATGCCCCTGTGCCGGGCCAGTACAGGCCATCGGCAGGCCACGGCACAGCGCAGAGTATTTGCCCTGCACTGAACACCTTGCGAATGCGCGAGGTTCTTATCACAGGACGGAGATCGAAGCGGGAAACAAGACGGACTGCAGCAGGGGTTACAATCTCCTGTCAATGGCCACATGCTTGAAATAATATCCCCTGAGGCCGAGATTCAAAATCGATCCTTTGCCGCGCGGGAGGAAAGACCATGATGCTCGAAGACTGGTATCGGCTGCTGAAGGCCGGCCATGTTCAGGCGCAGGGTGTCGTCGATACGATGAGCCAGGCCGTGGTGGTGCTCGATAGGAATCTATGCGTGACGACCGCGAACAATGCGTTCGTCAAGACGTTCAGGGTCGACCGAGATGATATCATAGGCGAGAACTTCTTTGAGCTCGGCAATGGTCAATGGGACATTCCAGAGCTTCGCCACCTAATCGCCGCCGTGATACCGAAGGCAGCGGCTGTTGTCGGTTTCGAGGTGACGCATGATTTTCCCGCGATCGGTGCACGGACCATTCTGGTCGACGCGCGGCGCCTGGTTCACCCGGATGACCACAGCTCAAACATTCTCGTCATCTTTGACGACGTGACCGAACGCCAACGACAGGATGCCGAAAAGGAATTCCTCATTTCGGAGGCGCGGCACAGAATGGCGAACCTGTTTGCTGTCGTGCGCGCCATCGCCATGCAGACGGATACGCATGGCTATACGGCCGTGGAATATCGCGACGCCCTGCTTGGCCGCCTCCAGGCGACGTTGCGTGCGCAGGAAATTGCCGCGAACCACGAGGCCGCCGACTTTGAAGGCTTGCTTCGTCAATCGGTCGGAGACGCCGGGGAGGGGCGGCTCGATTGCACGGGTGTCGCTATCCAGGTTCCAAGTTCGCGGGTGCTCGCCATCAGTATGATCCTCCACGAACTTGGCACGAATGCGCTGAAATATGGTGCCTGGTCTGTCGCAGGCGGGCGGGTCCATGTGACCTGGGCCGTGGAGGAAGGGTTGGAGGAGGCCTCAGATCTTGTGTGCGAGTGGCGGGAAATCGGCGGACCGCCCGTCTCGCTTGCGAGCCGGCGCGGCTATGGAACGGAACTTATAGAGGGAACCTCCGCTCATATCGGCGGGCGTGTGGAACTTCACTACCATCCAGACGGTTTAAGCGCATCAATCCAGGTCCCCTTGTGAGGCCTCATGAGCGACCCTGCGGAAGATGCCACCGAACGCAGGCGATCCATTCTCGTTGTGGAGGATGACCTGTTCATCGGGCTGGAGCTGAAGGCCTGTTTGGAAGTTGCAGGGTTTTTGGTGCTCGGACCGGCCGGGTCGGTGAGAGATGCGCTCCGCCTGATTTCCACACAACGGCCGGACGCGGCAGTGCTCGATGTCAATCTCGGAAGGGAGAATGTGATACCCGTGGCTTAGCAGCTGAATCTGCTCGACGTGCCGCACGTCATTGCCAGCGCCGCTGATGCTGCGGAGTTGGCTCAGTACGGCGCCCTCGCCGGCGCCCGCAGCATCGGGAAGCCGACCGATTTGAAAGTCCTCGCAAACTCGATTCTGGCACTGACAGTGTAGCTTCGACTCGCTGGTGGCGAGCTGCCCTTGAAAACGGGGCAACGACAACCAAATTGGTAGCGCCAGAATTTCATTGAAAGGAGGATTGCGATGCTGGCTGATGTCTACTTCTCTGTTCCCCTTCAAGTGTCCTTTCCCAACGGAGTGACGCGCTCGTTCGAGAGCGTTCATGACACCGTCGATTTTCTCGAGAATGAATGGCCTCTGCGTCATGGCGAGCGTTATAGACGCGCCCTCGAGAAATGTCGGGCCGCGCTCTACCGGATGACGCCGGTCGCAGTTGCACGCGAGGCGTTCGTGGCTGGCTGCCTTGAGGCCGGCCTTCCCGTCCAAGGCGGTCCCCCTGCGTGGCATCGCTCCGGTCCTATGTCGCCGCCGCGGATGAGCGCATAGCGATTCCTCCTCGGCATGCAATCTTCGGAACATATGCGGTGGGTGCCGGTTTCGTTTTCATCGCAAAGGAGGTTCCCGATGACCAACGACCGAGAGGACAAAATCCGCGAACGTGCAAAGGAAATCTGGCAGCGCGACAGTTCTGAAGACGGGGTCACGCTTGACCACTGGATTCAAGCTCAGGAGGAGGTTGATGCCGAATCTGCCACTGAGCCGGAGGCGAGCGCACGAGATCCTGATAACCTGCAGAATCGCCCTCCACCGCCGAGTTAGGGCTTAAGCTTTGATCGAATGCTCTTCACGCAGCCGCTCGACCCTCGCAAGGCCGGGCGGCTTTTTTCATTCGTACGGAATCGGACAATGGGCGCCGCCGTCATTTGAATTTCAAAAACCGATCCTATTGTAATTCATGCAGACCATCTATCTGGGAGGAGAACATGGGAATTGCATTGAAGAACGCCACTGTGGGCGTATGGACGGTGCCTGTCGTCGTCGCATTCGAACCCGGGCGCGGCGAAACCGTCCATGGGCCGGAACAGGCGCTCCACTATCTCTTGATCCGTTGGCCTGTTCAGCGCGGGAGGCGGTACGAACAGGCATGCGCGGTGACGGCGATGTGCGTGGAGGGGCATGGTGGGCTGTCGCAAGCCCGGGAAGCCTTTATCGCGGCGGCCGTAGAAGCTGGGTTTCTTTCCATGATGCGCACGGCCGGTTCGCTCGTGGCAAGCTCGATTTCTAACCCTTGATGAACAATGACGGCCCCTCTTTGATCCGTTGTCGCCCGCATCGTGGCGGGCGACGCTATTTCCATAGCCAAGCGACCGGCGCCTTGGCTTGCTAGGCGCCGGTCTGCGTGTGTGGAGCCACGACAGGCTTGGACTCCGGCGATCCCCGGAAACGCAGGAAAATCGAAAGAACGACCAGCACCGCGGTCGACAGAAACTCCGACTGCCAGTTCTGAAAGGATTCGAACCAGAATTGCGCACTGGCAGCATGCTCCCAGATCGAAGGTATCGGCATCCCATGGCGTTGTGCGTCCAGCGTCGCGGCGCGAGCGCTCTCCAGTAAGTGCAAGGTAAAGCTCAGCAGGAATAAGGTTAATAGCGCTATTCCAAGGGAATGCGCGTAAAGCGTTCGGCCGAGACCACCCGCCCACACACTTTTCGGAGTGCCGGGGCGCCCGATTTGATCAGCGGGTTCCAGGTCATGCTCTTCAATCTGATCAGGGGCTTTGGATTCTGCGGAACCCCGCTGAAACAGAAATGCCGTCAGAACGACATACGCCGACATCTGAAGGAACTCACTTTCCCAGTTTTCGAAAAGTGCGGATAGGAAATGGCCGCTGGCGATATAACTGGCGAAGGTAGTGGCAGGCAGGCGATGTTCAGCCAGCTCCTCGTTGTAAACCGATAGCCCGCTCACCGTCATACCGACCAGCGTTCCAATCGTGGCGGCGACGAGCACGATGGTCAAACCGTTGTCTCGAACAAACTTCATCGACCTACTCCGTGAATGACTGGTTCTCCAAACCGGTGCGGAACGGCGTTGTTCCTCAACGGAGCGCTTTGTCCGTCGCACCTTCTCGAACGGAACCTTTCGAGGTCCTGCCTGTTCGATTGCCATTCTTGAAAGGTGAAGAGTTATGGCGAAAGAACTTGCGGGTGCAGTCGTGGTGATAACCGGTGCGTCGAGCGGCATAGGCCAGGCGACGGCCGAGGCTTTTGCCAGGCATGGGAGCCGGCTTATACTGGCTGCTCGAAACGACGCGGCTCTTTCGCGGGTGGCGCATGCTTGCAACCGGCTTGGTGCGGAGGCGCTACCGGTCATTGCCGACGTCGGTGACGCCACATCTGTCAAAGCTCTCGCTGAAAAGGCATTGGCCTTCGGGCGGATCGACTTCTGGATCAGCAATGCAGGCGTTGGCGCGGTCGGGCGTTTCGAGGAAACGCCGATCGAGGCTCATGAACAGATCATTCGAACCAATCTCTTAGGCCATATCAACGACGCCCATGCCGTTTTGCCGATTTTCCTTCGGCAGCAACGCGGTGTCTTCATAAACATGATCTCGCTCGGGGGCTTCGCCGCCGCGCCGTTTGCAACCGCCTACAGCGCCAGCAAGTTTGGGCTACGCGGGTTTTCCGAAGCGCTGCGAGGTGAGCTCGCGGACCGGCCTGGCATTCATATCTGCGATGTTTATCCGGCTTTCGTCGATACGCCCGGCCTGCGACATGGAGCGAACTACATCGGCCGCGAGATCACCGCGCCACCCCCGTTAATCGATGCGCGTGACGTGGCGGAGGCTATCGTTCGCGTGGCGCGCTTCCCACGTGCAACGACGACCGTGGGGGCCGTGACGAGTGTCTCCAGGCTCGCGCATCTGCTTGCGCCCGATCTTACCGCACGCATTCTGGCACGCGGGATGGCCAGCTATTTCAAGCGCGCACGGCGCGTCGCCACGGGTGACGGCAATCTCTACCACCCTTCAGCGGATGCAGCCCATATCGATGGAGGGCTGAGATCGCCTCACCGTACCAGCCGAACGGTGCTGGTCGCGCTGACAGGCATTGTGCTGCTTGGCTTCCTTGCTGCCAGACGCAGCCTACGATGATTTTCGGCGGCCGTTGCCACTTGTTGCCACGCCAGCCCAATGCGCGGGAACATCTCCTACTCAGTCGAGTTGGCTGGTTGAGCCTTGAAAACTGGAGAATACCATGAGCGACGACGAACGCCGGCCGTTTCCGCCGCAGCCGGAACAGAAGCAAACGCCCCCCGGTTTGACAAAAGCCATGACGCCCGCACCCGACCATGGTGAACAGAGTTACATCGGGTCGGGCCGCCTCAAGGGAAAGGTTGCGCTCATCACAGGGGCCGATTCTGGTATCGGCCGCGCCGTGGCCATCGCATTTGCCCGCGAGGGCGCAGATGTCGTCGTTTCCTATCTGAGCGAGGACGAGGATGCCAATGAAACGGCTCGCTGGATCGAGCGGGAGGAGCGACGAGCGCTTGTCCTTCCGGGCGACATAACCACCGAAGAGCACTGCGCCCACCTCGTGCGCCAATGCATCGAGAACTTCGGGCAGCTCGACGTCCTCGTCAACAATGCCGCCTTCCAGCGCACCTATGCCGATATCGGCGATATCAGCACAGCAGAATGGGATCGAACATTCCGAACCAATATCTATGCTCCGTTCTTTCTCGCCCGCGCCGCGATCCCGCATATGAAGCCCGGCAGCTCGATTATCAACACGACGTCTATCCAGTCGCGCCAACCATCGCCCCATCTGCTCGCCTATGCATCGACAAAGGGTGCGATCTCGAATTTCACGGCCGGTCTGGCCGAAATGGTCGCCGACAAGGGCATTCGGGTGAACGCCGTCGCGCCGGGGCCGATCTGGACGCCCCTTATTCCGTCCACCATGCCGCCGGAGAAGACGAAAGATTTTGGCAAGCAAGCCCTGCTTGGCCGCGCCGGCCAACCAGCCGAACTGGCGGGAGCATACGTCCTGCTCGCCTCCGACCTCGGCAGTTACATGACGGGCGCCGTCATTCCTGTCACGGGCGGCGAGATCATGATTTGAGCCGGCGCTCATCAACGCCCCTGTAGCGCGGATCGTCTGCCCGCATTGGAGCTTATACGCAGGCCTTAGCGCTCAGAAATCGGAGATTTGTATATGGATACGTTCAAGAACCTATGCCTTCCGGCCTGCGCGCTCTTGTTTCTCTTGCCCGCAAGCGCGCACGCCCAGATCAAGGGCGAGATTGGCCGCGCGTCGGACGTGATCATCGAGGGCTCAATTCTGGAGCCGGAAAAACTCCAGATAAGCGATGACGATAAGCTCACAGGTCTCATAAAGGCGCCGGACGGCTTCAAGGTTGAGGTTTTTGCGCGCGATCTTGTCAATCCGCGCATGCTTGCGGTATCCGATACCGGCGTCCTCTATGCCACCCGCCGCTCCGTCGGCGACGTCATCATGCTGAAGGATGCCAATGGTGACGGAAAGGCAGATGGCGCGGTGACGGTCGCCAGTCGCCCGGGCATGCACGGCATCGCGTTCGATGGCGGCAAAGTCTTCCTCGTATCCATCCACGATGTCTATACGGCTGATGTCAAAGAAGACGGTACATTCGGTCCTCTAACACGTATCATCAACGATCTGCCCGACGCCGGGCAGCATGCCAATCGTACGCTCGGTATCGGGCCGGACGACATGCTCTATATCTCCTCCGGCAGCACCTGCAATGAATGCCAGGAGGACAATCCCGAAAACGCGGCTCTTCTGCGCGCGAGCAAGGACGGCAAGAGCCGGACGATATTTGCGAGCGGTCTCAGGAATACGATCGGCTTCGACTGGGAGCCAACGTCGGGTACCCTCTACGGCGTCGACCACGGCATTGACTGGCTTGGGGACGATGTGCAGATCGAAGAACTGAACCTGCTCGAACAGGGCAAGAAATACGGCTGGCCCTATGTCTATGGCAAGAGTGGCCTCAATCCGCATATCGACCCGCCGGTAGGAATATCGCTGCAGGATTGGGCAAGGCAGTCGAGTGAACCGCTGCTCGGCTACACACCGCACAGCGCGCCGATGCAGATGGCGTTTTATGGCGGTAACGCCTTTCCGGAAGACTATCGAGGAGATGCGTTCATCGCCATGCGTGGCTCGTGGAACCGCCGCCCGCCGAGCGGTTACGAGGTCGTCCGCATCGATTTCGAAAACGGCAAACCCGTCGCCTTCGAGCGCTTCCTTGAGGGTTTTCTGTTGCAGCAGGAGAACGGAAAATACGGCTATCTCGGTCGCCTGACCGGCGTCGCTGTGGGCATGGATGGTGCGCTGTTCGTTGCCGATGACAGCAACGGGATCGTCTATCGCGTGCACTACGAAGGCGGGCAAAAGGCAAGCGCGGACAATGCCGAGGCCATTCCCAACGTCGTGGCGGAAAAGCCTGCGTCAAAGATCGCGCTCGACCTCATCGAGGCGAAAGAGGCGCAAGCAATTGCCGTCAGAAGTGCGTTTGCGGCGGACCAGCCGATTCCGCTTCAGTATAGTGCCGACGGCGATAATGCTTCGCCGGCATTGGAATGGGATTCCGGACCCGAGGGCACAAAATCCTATGTCGTCATCGTCGACGATCCCGATGCCGACAAACCCAAACCGTTCACGCATTGGGTGGCTTACGATATCCCGGGAGACGTCATCAAGCTACGCGAGGGTATGCCGGGAACACCGATCCACCAAGAGCCGAAGGGCCTGAAGCAGGGCGCCAACAGCAAGGGATCGATTGGCTATACCGGGCCCAAACCACCCGTTGGCGATCCCGCCCATCACTACCATTTCCAAGTCATCGCGCTCGATATCGAGACCCTCGGCATCGATCCGGGCGCGATGCGTGAAGACGTGCTTGAGGCGATGAAGGGCCATGTTCTCAGCAAGGGCGAAATAACAGGGACATTCGAGCGCAGAGCTGCAGCCAACTGAGGAGAACAGAGATGAAAGCCCTGACCTGGCATGGCAAAAGCGATATCCGCTGCGAAACCGTGCCTGATCCCAAGATCGAACATGGCCGCGATGCGATCATCAAGGTGACGGCCTGTGCGATCTGCGGGTCGGACCTGCATATCTTCGACGGCGTCATCCCCAGCATGGAGCATGGCGATATCGTCGGCCACGAAACCCTGGGCGAGGTGGTCGAGGTCGGTTCGGACAACAAGGCGCTGAAGGTGGGCGACCGTGTCGTGGTGCCCTTCACCATCGCCTGCGGTGAGTGCTTCTTCTGCAAGCGCGGTCATTACTCGGGTTGTGAGCGTTCAAACCCGAACCGTAAGAAGGCCGCGAAGCTCTGGGGGAACTCGCCTGCAGGACTGTTCGGCTATTCCCATTTGCTTGGAGGTTTCAGCGGCGGACAGGCGGAATATATGCGCGTACCCTATGCCGATGTCGGGCCGATCAAGGTGCCCGACGGCCTGACGGACGAGCAGGTGCTGTTCCTCTCCGATATCTTTCCGACCGGCTACATCGCAGCCGAATTCTGCGACATCACTCCTGGGGACACGATCGCGGTCTGGGGCTGCGGACCTGTCGGCCAGATGGCGATAAAGAGCGCCTTCCTGCTCGGCGCCGAACGGGTGATCGCCATCGACACCGTGCCGGAACGTAAGGCGCTTGCCGAGGCGAGCGGCGCGCTCGTGCTCGATTTCCGCGACGAGGATATTTATGACCGTATGATGGAATTGACCGCCGGCCGCGGAGCCGATGCCTGTATCGATGCGGTCGGCACGGAGCCGGACACCATGTCCGGCTTCGACGCGATCGTCGATCGGGTGAAAGTCGCCACCTTCATGGGCACGGACCGGCCGCATGTGCTGCGCCAGGCCATTCATTGCTGCCGCAACTTCGGCACGGTCTCGATCGTCGGCGTCTATGGCGGTTTCGTCGACAAGATCCCGATGGGGTCGGCCATCAACCGTGGTCTGACCTTCCGCATGGCGCAGACACCGGTGCAGCACTACCTGCCGATTCTGCTGGAGCGCATCGAACGGGGTGACATCGATCCGTCCTTCGTGATCACCCATCGGCAGGGCTGGAAGATGGCCCCGAGCTCTACAAGACATTCCGCGACAAGAAGGACGGTTGTATCAAGGTCGTGCTCAAGCCGTGAGCCTCTGCGCGCCGATGGTTCCGTACCAGCCTAAGGAGAAATTCGATGACAGAGATTGATCGCGATGAACAAATCCGCCGGCGAGCCTATTGGATCTGGGAAGAGGAGGGGACCCCGGCCGGTGAGGATGTGCGCCATTGGTCAATGGCGGAAGCGGAGTTCGAGGCTTCGAAGAAGGGGGCCAGCGGAAACGCCGCCACGACTGAGACACTGGAAGTGGCAATCTCGACCGGAAATGAGCCGCCTCAAAAGAAAATCAAACGCACTGAAGGACCCTGAAGCCGTGAACCACCTCGATCACGCAATTCAGATCGCCCAGTCGGCACACGAAGGCCAGTCCGACAAGACCGGACGGCCCTATTTCGAGCACTGCCGTCGCGTTGCCGCAACCGTTTCAGGCGACACTGGAAAGATCGTCGCCTATCTGCACGATGTAGTGGAGAAGGGGAAGGGTTGGACGCTGGATCGGCTGCGGGAGGAAGGGTTTCCTTCCGAGGTTGTCCGCGCGGTAGACGCGATGACGCGCAGGACGGAGGAAGAGTGGGAGGCTTTTGTTCGCCGGGCCGCTTCAAACCCAGTCGCAAATCCCGTGAAGCGTGCAGACCTGGAAGACAATCTTTCGCAGGTGCAGACGATCGGCGAGGACGGTGAGAAATATCTGCGCGCCCTTCGTATGGTCGCGCAACTCTGAAACCAGCAATAAAGCATCTGCCTCCACTGTTAACGTCGCTAGCGATATTGCCGATTGTGTTTCTACACGAACGGACAGCGCGTCGGTTCGCTTACCGATATGGCGTTTCGCTGCGACCGAAAGGCGGCCGATTTCTCATAGGCCAATTTGCGCAGCCGCATGATGGAACCGAGTGGCTGGTGCGCCACAACACCCTTCCATGGGCTGAACTTCATGCCGTCATCAACCGTTTGCACGCGGTCTTCGTTCCAGGTGGGTTGCGGTTCGGCGACAATGTGGGCGATGGTGATGAAAGGGCTCTTGTCTTCGTCCCAAGCGTCGACGCCTTCGACTGTCATGTCGTCAAGATCGATGCACAGCTGCGCCTGCAGATGCCAGATAGCCGTTTCCCCGGCAAAGAAGCGCTGTACCTCTTGGCGGATAATGTCGGGATCGGCGCCGGTATCGAGCCTCGTTCCGCTGAGTGCCCGAAGATTTTCCGAGGCGGGAACGATGGCCAGCTTGGCGATGTAATTGCCATGACGCAGCGGCAGCTGCGTGAAGAAACTGTCACCGAGAATGTGGGTTTGCGGATTGCCACCGAGCGATTTGAGCGTTGCGCTTTCCCCGCCGACCGTTTCGATAACTGATTCCAGACCCTTGAAGACCTTCGAGACCACCTCTTTGGTCCCTTCAAGGCGGTCAGTGGTCATGGCCAGCATCTTCAGGCTGCGCAGAAATGCCTTTCCGCTCGGCGAATTGAAGGTCCTGCCGTTCACCATCACGAAGTCCTGGCTGGTCGATTCTTCCGAATCGGGCAGCCGCGCGCCCTGCACGTCCAAAACCTTTAAGGCCATACCGCGAGGCGTGGAAACGCTGTCGTGCAGCAGGTCGCCGGGTGTCGTCGAGAGCCGAACCACGGCCTCATATGTCAGCGGTTTCGCAAAAATGCCTTGCGCCAATTCCAGCGGCAGGTCGGGGAGGGTTTGGATGCGAGCCGAGAGCAGGCCGTGGGTCTTCGCATGCACGCAGCGGATCGCATGTCCGCTGTCGGCATAGGTCTTCTGAGCGATGGAGAGCATCGTCTCCGCGAGGTCGCGCGCAGTTTGCGGCTCGTCGGGTTCCACCTGCTCGACATCGGGATGGTAGCGAAGCGGGGTGAAGGCGAGATGGCCGGTCATTGGAAACCCTCGCTTTCCAGGATTTTGTCGATCGTGATCGGCAGATCGCGGATGCGCTTGCCGGTCGCATGGAAGATCGCGTTCGACACAGCGGCGGCAACGCCGACGATGCCGATCTCGCCGAGCCCCTTAACGCCGATCGGGCTTGCCTTGTCGTCATCCTCCTCGACGAAGATCACATCGATGTCATGAATGTCGGCATGGGCCGGCACATGATATTCGGCCAGATTGTGGTTCATGATGCGGCCGGTGCGATGATCGATCATGCCCTCCTCGTGCAGAGCCATGCCGATGCCCATCACGACGCCGCCGAGAATCTGGCTTCGCGCGGTCTTGGGGTTGAGGATCCGGCCGGCGGCGATGGCGCTCACCACACGCGTGACACGCACAACACCCAGCTCTTCATCGACCTTCACCTCGACGAAGACCGCTGAATGGCTATAGGCGGCATAACGCATCATCGACAGCATATCGGGGCCGGCCTTTGCGTGTTCCTCGACCGCGTCGAGGCCGGCCATGGCCATGATGTCGGCAAGAGCGATGCCGACCTGGTGATTGGTCTCAAGAACGAGGCGGCCTTCGGCGATTTCGACCTGCTCTTCGCTCGCCTTGGCGAGCGGCGAATTCTCCATCGACTTGGCATGACCCAGAAGCGTCTTCACGACGGCTTTCGCCGCCGCCTGGACGGCCGAGCCGGTGGTCGCGGCCGTCCAGGAGCCACCTTCGACCCCGGTCTTTGGAAGGTCGGACCTGCCGATGTCCACCGTCACGGCGTCGATCGGACAGTCGAAAGCCTCCGCCGCGAGCTGGCCGAGGATCGTATATGTTCCGGTTCCGATGTCGGAGGCCGCCGCGCTGACCGTGACATTCCCATCGGCCGACAAGCGGACCCTTGCTTCGCCTTTCGACATCATGGCTTCCCAGATGCCACCTGCCATGCCCCAACCGACGAGGTCGTTGCCATCGCGCATGGAGCGCGGTGTAGGCGAACGCCCCGCCCAGCCGAAACGCTCCGCACCCTCCCGGTAGCAGGCGTGCAGCGCCTTGGACGTGATGGCTTTGTCCTGGTTCTGGTCACGATGGACGAAGTTTCGCACCCTCAGTTCCAGCGGATCGATGCCGACCTCGCAAGCGAGTTCATCCATGGCCGTTTCGAGCGCTGCAACGCCGCTCGCCGCGCCCGGCGCGCGCATATCGCCGGGCGTTGCGAGGTCGAGCTTTACGAGTTCGTAGGAGATTTTCACATTATCGCATTTGTAGGCGAGGCCGGACCAGTTCGCGACATTCTCCTGGTAATCCTCGTGGCGGGAGGTGGTGTGCAACGCATGATGCAGGACGGCCTGAAGGTAGCCTTCGTCATCCGCCGCCAGCGAGACGGTCTGCACGCAGGACGGGCGCCAGGAGAGATAGAACATTTCCCGCCGCGTCATCTCGACCTTCATCGAACGGCTGAGATCGAGGCTGGCCATGACGGCGAAGAAGAGGTGGTGTTTCGGCCGCAGTGCTTGGCCAAAGGCGCCGCCGACAAAATCGTTTTTCACGATCACCTTGTCGGGGTCGAGGCCAAACACGCCGCAGACGTAGTCGCGGCTGTTCTGCGAACCTTGCGTCTTGTCGTGAATGGTGAGCTTGCCTTCATCTTCAAAGCGCACGGTGGCTGCGAACAGCTCCATCGGATTGTGATGTTCGCCCGGCAGCACATAATCGGCAGAAATCTTGTGCGGTGCCGCGGCGAAAGCGGCCTCGGCGTCGCCGCGCGGCGGCGGGGGTAGGAACTGCTTCATGCGCGCGACCGGCGGCTCGTAGCTGTTGTGCTGCTCCGCGACGATATCGGTATGCGGGGTTTCGGCGGCATAATGCACGTGGATCAAGCCGGCGGCGTCGCGTGCGGCTTCCGGCGTTTCTGCGACCACGAAAGCGACCGGCTGGCCATCGAACAGGACACGGTCGTTTTCGAGGGGGCGGAACGGATGGCCGGGCAGCGCCACGGCATCCTTCCACTTGCTATCGCGATAGGCCGCTTTCGGCCGGTTCTCATGGGTGTAGATCTTGACCACGCCCTGCACGCGTTCCGCCGCGCGCGTGTCGATTGCCAGGATGCTGCCAGCTGCGATGGTGGCGAGCGCCACATGGCCGAACAGCATTCCGGGCTCGAAATGTTCTGCTGCATATTTCGCCTGCCCGGTCACTTTCAGTGGCCCGTCGACGCGCGATATCGGCAAGCCGACGATTTTGGAACGGTCGAGCATGCTTGCCTCCTACTGGATTGCCTTGATCGTTTGGCTTTGGGGCGTGCCGCTAGCCGCCTGGCGCAATGCGCGCAAGATCGCTTTTCGGACGAGGGGAATCTTGAAGTCGTTTCCGCCAAGCCCTTTAGCCTGAAGGAGCAGGCGGTCGGTCACTCGCTGGAATGTTACATCCTCCGCCGGCGCACCGGCATATTCCGCTTCGACGAGGGGATCGCGCCAAGGCCTGTGTGCCACGCCGCCAAGCGCGATACGAAGGTCGACGATGCGACCGTCAGCGATTTCCATCGCGGCAGCCACGGACACCAGAGCAAACGCATAGGACAGACGATCTCGCAGCTTTAGATAGGTGTATTGGCCGGCTAAACGATTGGCTTCCAGACGGATGCCGGTGACGAGCTCATCGCACGCAAGGGTATTGTCCCGCTGAGGCTCGTCCCCCGGCAAGCGGTGGAAATCTCCAAAGGCAATGTCCCTTGCGCTGTCAGGCCCCACCACCTCCACGGTCGCGTCCAGGGCCGCGAGCGCAACACACATATCCGAGGGATGAACGGCGATGCATTTGTCGCTGGCGCCGAGGATGGCGTGCATGCGGGTGAGGCCGCCAATAGCAGCGCAGCCGCTGCCCGGCTCGCGCTTGTTGCAGGGTGTGGAGGGGTCGTAGAAATAGGAACAGCGGGTCCGCTGCAGAAGGTTGCCGCCCGTCGTCGCGGCGTTGCGCAATTGCGGCGAGGCACCAGCGAGGATGGCGCTTGCAAGCAGGGGGAACCGTGCCTGAATCCGGGCATCATAGGCAACGGCGGAATTGCTCGCCAGCGCGCCGATGCGAAGGCCGCCATCAGGCAGCTCCTCGATTTCCTTCAAGGGAAGAGAATTGATGTCGATGATCGCGTCCGGGCGCGCCACGTCGTACTTCATGAGATCGACGAGATTGGTGCCGCCAGCCAGAAACTGGGCTTGCGGGCGGGCGGAGAGCGCTGCGACGGCATCTGCAACGGTTTCGGCGCGTGTGTAGGTAAAGCGCTTCATTCCGCAGCCTCCCGATAGGAGGCCTTATCTGCGAGCACCTCCTCGATGGCGTCGGCTATGTTGGCATAGGCGCCACAACGACAGAGATTGCCGCTCATCAATTCGCGAATGTCTTCTCGTGTCGAGGCATGTCCTTCGTTCAGCAGCCCGATGGCGGAACAAATCTGCCCCGGAGTGCAGTAGCCACACTGAAAGGCATCGTGCTCGACGAACACCTTCTGCACGGGATGCATTTCCTCAGGCGTGCCAAGACCTTCCACAGTGGTGATCGCAGCTCCCTCCAATGTGACGGCGAGCTTGAGACAGGCATTCATGCGCTGCCCGTCGATGAGGACTGTGCAGGCGCCGCACTGACCATGGTCACATCCCTTCTTGGTGCCTGTCAGCTCAAGGTCGCTGCGCAGAAGGTCGAGCAGCGTCGTCCAAGGATGCACATCGAGCGTGTAGGGCTTGCCATTGATCGTGAGGGAGAGGGGACAGGTCGGAAGACGGTCTTCAAGCGCGGTGTCCATGGTGCTGCCTTTCATCACGAGAATGGGTCGCTAACGAGGGGCGATAGGCTTTGTTCCGCTGAACGATTGGTGAGGTGGATTTGCCGAAGCAGTCGGTAGTCTATGATGAAGCTGGTCTTTTCTTCCTTGTGTCGTTCGTCTTTGGCTTCTTCGCGATGGTCAGCCTTCTTCACCAGGATAAGGTTGCGCCTTGAAGAGGCGGGCAGCATGCGCCGTGTTGCGGGCGACGAGGTCGAGCGTGGCGCGCACGACCTCGGGGATTTCCTTCAAATCGACGAAATTGACCGAGCCCATCGCTTCGCCTACCCAATAGGTCACGGCGTTGGCGGGAATGGTGAAGCCGACATCGTTCAGCGCCTGAAAGAGTTCCGCCGAGACGTGATGTGCACCGTCCTCGTTGCCGACCACGGCGACGGCGGCGACCCGGCCGTACGAAACCATCCGGCCTTCATCGTCCTTCTCCTCCAGAAAGGCGTCCATGCGTTCCAGCGCCCGTTTGCAGACGCTGGAGGGCTGGCCCATCCAGATCGGCGTGCCCATGACGAGGATATCGGCATCGAGAATCCTGCGGCGGATGTCTGGCCACTCGTCGCCATCGCCTTCGTCCGAGGTAACGCCGGGCTTGATGTCGTAATCGGCAAGCTGCAGGAACTCCGTTGCCACACCCAGCGGTTCCATCGCGGCGGCGAGCAGCTTCAGCATGCGATCTGTGGAGGACGGGTCTTCGGCACGCTTTGTCTTGAGCGTGCAGTTGAGCGCTAGCGCTGTCAGGGTCATGTTGGTCTCGCAATGTTGGAGTCGAGTGCCAACAGCTTCACCCTGTCGTTTGTTCCCAAATCTCAAGACTGAAGAAGCGGGACGGGCGCGTCGTTCGACTGATGGTCATCACGATTACCGCCGGAGCATCGCTCGCTGCGGGATAAGCGGCTAGCGCCGCAATGTCTTGGCCTTATAGGAGGATGTGGGCTGCCAGCCTCTTGGTCGAGGTTCGTTCGGTCGTCTTTCATGTTTGCCGCCATCGGCCTGAAACGGCGCAAATGCGCCGCTCCTTTCGCCCTCATTTTCGACCGGGCCGTTGCTTCGCCTTCAAGGCGTCGGAGGGGCGGCTGCGTTCCGGGTCCTTGTTGGTCTCTCCTGCGGCTCACGCGTGGTCTGGATCGTCCTTGGCCGGAAGATAGCCGTGGGGCCGGCTCTCTTCAGGGCCTTCCCAGCGGGGGGATTGGTCGGTCGTACCGGGTGCGCCGTCCCGGGATTTGTCGATACCCATGTCGGATCTCCTTTTCCAGACCCTAACCCATCCGCCCCCCGCGATGTTCCATCATCCCGCCGGGACGGGAAGCGCGCGCTTGTGAGCGCTCGTTCTGTAGGCCGAGAGGATTCGGTGCGCCGCCGCCGGCGCGATGGACCGACCCTCCAGGAAGTCGTCGATCTGGTCATAGGTCACGCCGTAGACGTCTTCGTCGGGTCGCAGCGGTGCATCGGATTCCAGATCGGCCGTCGG
>QFCS01000566.1_pt1 | contig 21118 bp, 16 predicted proteins | sample 3576561 | NCBI WGS metagenome assembly QFCS01 | reverse complement strand
GCGGATGCCGGACTCTTCGAGGCCGTCGATGGCGGCGTCGGTCATGGAGGCGTCGCGGGTGATGTGGCACCAGTCGACGATGGTGGTGGTGCCGTTGCGCAGCTGGTTGAGCGAACCCACCAGGTTGCCGATGTACACGTCCTCATCTTCGTAACGGGTCGCGAGGTTCTTGTGCATGTTGGCGTGGTAATCGCGGCTGCTCACCCAGTCCGAACCGATGCCGCGCAGCTGGAATTCCCAGGTATGGATGTGCGCGTTGACCAGGCCGGGGATGACGATGCGGCCCTTACCGTCGATGATCTCGGCACTGTCGGCCTGCAGGTTCGGACCGACCGCGACGATCCTGTCGCCTTCGATCAGGATGTCGGCGTCGTCGAAGTCGCCCACGGCGGGGTCCATGGACAGGATGCAGGTGTTCTTGATGAGGATGCGGGTCATGGGTGCTTCTCTTCTCTTTTCTCTCGGTGGCGATCGTTCAAGGGTGGGCGTCAGGGTTGCAGCACGACGCGGTCCGGGCTGCCGGCGAGCACGCTGCGGTAGGCGTCCATGGCCTCAGCGAGGGCGTAGGCGCGTGCCACGGGGAAGGGTTTGAGCGTGCCGCGCTCGAACCCGTCCCGCATGGCGTCGAGTTGCGCGGTCGAGGCCACGCAGTCCATCGCGAGCGAGTCGACGCCCACGTAGGTGTGCATGCCGCGGTAGAAGCTGAAGATGTCGAAAGGAATGGCGCGGTCGTGCGTGGAGATGAAGATCTGCGTCGCGCCCTTGGCCATGGCCTTGTTGGCCGCCTCGAAGTAGGCGCTGCCCACGGTGTTGTAGACAATGTCGACCCCGCACCCGCCGGTGAGATCGCGCGCCACGTCCGCCACACTGCAGGCGGACGCGTCGATGGTGTCCACCGGTGCGCAGGCGAAGCCCGCATGCGGGCCCGGGCCGCGCTGCACCGCGATGACGCGCGCACCGGCCTGCGCCGCGAGCTGCACCGCGGCCTGACCGACCTTGCCGTTGGCGCCCATCACCATCACGGTCTGCCCGCGCTGTACAGTGCCCGCGCGGCGGAACCCTTCGTAGGCGGTGACGAAGGGCACGCCCACAGCGCCGGCCTCTGCCGCGCTGATGTTGGCGGGGCTGGCGCGCAACGCGGCCACCGGCAACTCCAGGTAGCGTGCGTGCGAGCCGTTGCGCGTGATACCGACATCGCCCCCCGATCCGTAGACCTGGCGGCCTACCCACCCGGTTGGCCCTTCGACCACCACGCCCGCGAAATCGCGCCCCGGCGTGCGTGGCCACACCGCCTGCGGCATCAGCCCGAGGCAGGCCTTCACGTCGCTGGGGTTGACGGCTGCCGCGAGCACACGCACCAGCGCATGACCGGGGGCGGGCGCTCGCCGGGGTTGCTCGCACAGGCCCAGTTGCAGGGCGTCGATGCCCGTGGCCCGGTCGGTTATCTGCAGGGCCAGGCCGATGGTCTCGAGGTCCAGCGCGTCGTCGACCTGGGTGCTCATGCGGGCACCCAGGCGTTGCTGAAAAAGCGGTGCAGGGAGAGGGTCATGTTCATGTTGTGCAAACGTTTGCATTTCAGAGTCAAAAAAACCACGGTATGGCTGCGCGCCCGGTCCTCGGGGACTGAAGCCTCTTCATTCATCGGTGCACCTGACCCGTTATGCATCTGATCCGATGCAATGCGAAAACCGTGCCAGTCCAGAAGGCGGTCCGCACAGAGCGGTCGCGCGGCCAGGCGCTGCACGTGACTCTTTGTGGGGCGTTTTTTTCTGCATGGGCGCGCTTTTGGTGCAATCGTTTGCATGAGTGTGGCAAAGTGGGTGCATCCGTGTCCATGCGGGTTAGCCCTAGGCAGGGGTCCGTTCAGTTTTTCATCTCTACAATCGCCGCGCCATGACGTCACCTTCGCAGCGCAGCACCCCTTCGCCCGCCAGCCCGGCGGCGGTGACCATCCGCGACGTGGCGCAGGCCGCGGGCGTGCACGTGTCCACGGTGTCGCGTGCGCTCGATCCGAACCGCCGGCAGCTCATCAGTGCCGAGGTGCTCAAGCAGGTGGAAGCGGCGGCGCGACGCCTGGGTTACCGGCCCAACCGCACGGCATCGGCATTGCGCACCGGGCGCTCAAACTTCATTGGTGTGCTGCTGCCCGACATCACGAACTCCGTCTTTCCTCCGATCCTGGAAGGCATCGAGGCGAGCGCCTCCGCACGCCACTACTTCATGCTGATCGCCAACGTGCGCGATGCCGCGAATGGCAAGGCCGTGCTCGAGCGTCTGCTGGCGCAGCAGGTGGCCGGGCTGATCATGGCGACCGTGACGCGCGACGACCCTCTGGTTGAGTTCGTGACGGCGACCGGCCTGCCCACGGTGCTGGTCAACCGCGCGGACGATTCCGGCCGGCTGGGTGCCGTGGTGAGCGACGACCGGCTGGCCATGAAGTTCGCCGTGGACCACCTGGCGCAGCTCGGTCACACGCACATCGCCCACCTGGCCGGGCCTCAGCTCTCGCCGACGGGCCTGGGCCGACGCCAGGGCTTCGAGCAGGCCCTGCGCGACCGGGACCTGCCACCCGGCCAGATCGTGGAATGCACCGCTTACAGCCGCGAGGCGGGGCGCGTGGCCATGCAGCAGTTGCTGTCCTCGGCGCCGCGCCCCCAGGCCGTGGTCTGTTGCAATGACCTTGTGGCCCTGGGCGCGTACGACGTCATGCACGCGGCGGGCTTGCGCGTGCCGGAAGACATCTCCATCACCGGACACAACGACATGCCCCTGGTGGATCTGGTGGCACCGCCGCTCACCACCGTGCGCCTGCCACACCGTGAACTGGGCTGGCGTGCAGCGGAGATGATGTTCGACCTTATCCTGGGCAAGCCCGGTCTGGCCTCCACGGTGGTGCTGCGCCCCGAGCTGGTCATCCGGGCGTCCACCGCTGCACGACCGGCTTGATGGACTGGCCCCGCTCGGGCTGGTTGTAGAGTCGGCGGCATGAACGAAACGATCCGTCCCGCCGAACCCCAGCGCCTGGCCAAGCGCCTGGCCGCGCAACTGCCGTGTTCGCGCCGCGACGCGGAGCTCTACATCGCCGGTGGCTGGGTGCGGGTGGACGGTACCGTGGTGGAAGAGCCCATGGCCCGCGTGCGCGACGCGCAGACCGTGGAGCTGGACCCGCGGGCGCGGCTGGATCCGCTGGTGCCCGTGACGCTGGTATGGCACAAACCCGCCGGTGCGGCGCTGCCCGAAGCGCAGCATTTGCCTGACGAAGAGGCCGCCCGCTGGTTCGCCGCCGGCGCGCGCTTCGCGGGCGACCGTTCGGGCATCCGCCCGCTCAAAGTGCACCTGCACCGTCTGCTGCCGGTGGCGCCACTGGAGGTGATGTCCAGTGGCCTCATGGTGTTCACGCAGAACCCGGGCGTGGCGCGCAGGATCAACGACACCTCGTCACCGCTCGAACACGAATGGCTGGTGGACGTGCAGGACGACCCGGCGCTGGACGACGACGCGCGGCGCGAAGCGGTGCTGCAATCGTTCGGCAAGGCGCTGTTTTTCGACGGTTGGGCGGTGCCCGCCGCACGCGCGAGCTGGCAGAGCGAGCGGCGCCTGCGCCTGGCCATCAAGGGCACGCTGCCGGGGCAGGTGGCGCACCTCGCGGAACGCGCGGGTCTGCGGCTGGTGGCGGTGCGGCGCCAGCGGCTCGGCCGCATCGGGCTCGACGGCCTGCCCTCAGGCCAGTGGCGTTACGCCGCCGCGCACGAACGCTTCTGAAGGTGAGCGGCCCAGGCGCTCATCGCCATGGCGGTGAGCAGCACCACCACGCCCACGTGGTGCAACTGCAGCATGCGGCCCTGCGCGATCATCATGCCGCCCAGCGCCGCGCCCAGCGCCTGCCCGCCGTACATGGCCGAGGTGTTCAGTGCCACGGTGGCGGAGGCCAGTTCGGGCGATATCTGCACCAGTCGTGCCTGTTGCGCCGAGTTGCTCGAGAAGCAGCCCAGCGCCCACGGAATGACCACCAGTGCCTGCGCCCAGAAGCCATGGCGACCCAGCGGCCAGAGCAGCAGGCACACCACCATGAGCCCGAGGGTGATGAACACCGCGTTGGGTGCGCCGATGCGGTCGATGGAGCGCGTCACCACCACGTTGCCCGCCAGGCCGAAGACACCGAACCACAGGAACATCAGCGAGAGCGCGGCGCCGCCGGCGCCCAGCGTCTGCGCGAAGTAGGGCGCGAGGTAGGAGAACAGCGTGAACTGCCCGAAGGCCGACAGCAGCGTCACCGCCACCGCAGACATGAGTGCCGCCGAGCCCACGGTGCGCCCCCAGGCTTCGCGCGAAAGGGCTGCCGGCTTGATGCCGTCCGGCATTTCCCGCCACACCCAGGCACCGCTCAGGAAAGACATCAGCGCGACCAGCCCGAAGGCCCAGCGCCAGCCCAGCCCGCCGCTGATCCAGGCCGACAGCGGCATGCCCATGACCGAGGCGATGGACCAGCCCAGGAAGATGAACGTGATCGCACGGCCGCGCTGCGCAGGGCCGACGAGCAGGCCCACGCTGGCGGCGGCCTGCGGTGTGAAGACGGCGGGGGAGATGACGGCGAGCACGCGCAGGGGCAGCAGGGCGGTGTAGTTGGGGGCGAGAGCGCACGCCACCATGAGCACGCCGTACCAGACCAGCGAAAGCGTGAGCAGGCGCCGCCGGTCCCAGCCTGCAACCAGGCTGGCGAAGACCGGTGCGCCCACACCCATCAGGATGGCCGCGGCGGTGATGAGCTGGCCGGCCTGCGGGATCGACACTCCCAGCGACTGGCTGATGTCGTTGAGCGTGCCGGGCACCACCATCACGCCGGTGCCGATCACGAAGTTGCCCACCATCAATGCCCACAGGGCGCGGGGCAGGCCTTGGCGGGTGGCGCTCATGGGTGCAGCGTGCCAGGGAAGAACCACAACAGCGCGGCGGTCATGGTGAGGTAGCGGGCGAACTTGCCGATGGCCATGTACATCACGCACGGCCAGAAGGGGAACTTCAACCAGCCGGCCACGGCGCATAGCGGGTCGCCCACCACCGGCAGCCAGGACATGAGGCAGGCCCTGGGTCCGAAGCGCTCCAGCCACCGCAGCGCACGCACGTCCACATGGGTGCCGCGTGCGCGGTCCACCGCCTTGTGTGTGCCCAGGCCCATCAGCCAGCTGACCGCACCGCCCGCCGTGTTGCCCGCCGTGGCGACCAGGATGGTGGGCCAGAACAGCTCCGGGTTGAGCTTGATGAGCCCGAACACCGCCGGCTCGGAACCCAGGGGCAGCAACGTGGCCGACAGGAAGGACACCAGGAACACCGTGCTCAGGCCGAACTCCGGCAGAGCGAGCAGTTCCATCAGGTAGGTGATCCAGTCGGGCATGGGCGTTGGCGGGAATGTGGAATGACCGGTGATCGGGAAGTGGTGGATGCGCAGAAAAAAAGCGGCGCGTTATCGCCTGCTGAAAAAACAGGCAGATACAATCGCGTTCCTTCGCCGCCCGCTCCAGTCGGGTGGCCGCAGTCCCACCGTTCGACACCATTCTCCCACCGCCATGCAACTCGGGGCTTTCACCTTGCCCAATGCCCTGTTCGTCGCACCCATGGCGGGGGTGACGGACCGGCCGTTCCGCAAGCTGTGCAAGCGGCTGGGGGCGGGCTATGCGGTCAGCGAAATGGTGACCTCGCGCCCCGATCTGCAGGACAGCCTCAAGACATCGCGCCGCGCCAACCACGAGGGTGAGGCCGCACCGATCTCGGTGCAGATCGCGGGCACCGACGCGCAGATGATGGCCGACGCCGCGCGCTACAACATCGACCGCGGTGCGCAGATCATCGACATCAACATGGGCTGCCCGGCCAAGAAGGTGTGCAACAAGTGGGCCGGCTCGGCGCTGATGCAGGACGAGACACTGGCCATCGGTATCGTCGAGGCCGTGGTGGCCGCCTGCGAACCGCACGGTGTCCCCGTCACGCTCAAGATGCGCACGGGCTGGTGCGCCAGCGTTCGCAACGCACCCACGCTGGCGCTGGCCGCCGAGGCCGCAGGCGTGCAGATGCTCACCGTGCACGGCCGCACGCGCGAACAGGGCTACAAAGGGCAGGCGGAGCACCACACTGTGGCGCACATCAAGAGCCGCGTGCGCATTCCCGTGGTGGCCAATGGCGACATCGACAGCCCGGAGCAAGCGCGCGAAGTGCTTCGCCTCACGGGAGCCGACGCCATCATGATCGGCCGCGCGGCCCAGGGCCGCCCCTGGATCTTCCGTGAGATCGCCCATTTCCTCGCCACCGGCGAGCACCTGCCGCCGCCTTCGCTGGCGGACGTGCGCGTCTGGCTGCTCGACCACCTTCACGACCACTACGACCTGTACGGCGAATCCACCGGGGTGCGCAGCGCGCGCAAGCACCTGGGCTGGTACGCGCAGTCACTGCCGCTGCCACCGGGTGCCGCAGTGCTGTTCCGCTCGCGCGTGAACGCCGTCACCACCGTGGATGCCCAGCTGCGCTGCGTGAGCGACAGCCTGGACGAGTGGGCGAACGACACCGCATCCATTCAAAGAGACAACTGGAAACTGGCCGCATGAAACAGAACACATTGCACGACTGTGTGCGTTCCAGCATGGAAGACTTCTTCCACGACCTCAATGGCACCGATCCGTCCAACCTGCATGACATGCTCGTGAAGGCGGTCGAGAAGCCGCTGCTCGAAGTGGTGATGGAGCAGGCGCAGAACAACCAGTCGCGCGCGGCGCAATGGCTCGGCCTCAACCGCAACACGCTGCGCAAGAAGCTGCTCGAACACAAGCTCATCGATTGAAATGAACTCCCCCGCCGCGCTGCGCGCGACCCCCTCGAGGGGGCAACACCAGCCGCCCGGCCAAGCCGGTTCTACGGTGTTCCAGGCCTGCACCCCTTCATGCGGTGCAGCGCGCACGCCGGTTTGATGGACAACCGATCCGAAACCTCTCTCAAGACACATCCATGCGCGCACTCATCTCCGTCTCCGACAAGACCGGCATCGTCGAACTCGCCCAGGCCCTGCATGGCCTCGGTGTGGCCCTCATCTCCACCGGTGGCACCGCCAAACTGCTGGCCGAGAAGGGCCTGCCGGTGACCGAGGTGGCCGATGTCACCGGTTTCCCCGAGATGCTGGACGGCCGCGTGAAGACCCTGCATCCCAAGGTGCATGGCGGCCTGCTGGCGCGTCGCGACCTGCCCGAGCACATGGCCGCGCTGAAGACGCACGGCATCGACACCATCGACCTGCTCATCGTCAACCTCTACCCGTTCGAAGCCACCGTGGCCAAGGCCGGCTGCACGCTGGAGGACGCGATCGAGAACATCGACATCGGCGGGCCGGCCATGGTGCGCAGCGCCGCCAAGAACTGGAAGGATGTCGCGGTGCTGACCGATGCCACACAGTACCCGGCCGTGATCGACGAGCTCAAGGCCGGTGGCCAGCTCAGCGACAAGACGCGTTTCGCGCTGTCGGTGGCGGCGTTCAACCGCATCAGCAACTATGACGCCGCCATCAGCGACTACCTTTCGTCCATCGACTTCCAGGAAGGCGCCTCCGTGCCACGGCGCAACGAGTACCCCGCGCAAAGCAACGGCCGCTTCGTCAAGCTGCAGGACCTGCGCTACGGCGAGAACCCGCACCAGAGCGCCGCCTTCTACCGCGACCTGTACCCCGCACCCGGCTCGCTCGTCACAGCGAAGCAATTGCAGGGCAAGGAACTGAGCTACAACAACATCGCCGACGCGGACGCCGCTTGGGAGTGCGTCAAGAGCTTCGACGCGCCGGCCTGCGTGATCGTCAAGCACGCCAACCCCTGCGGCGTGGCTGTGGGCAAGGACGCGCTCGAGGCTTACAGCAAGGCTTTCCAGACCGACCCCACCAGCGCTTTCGGCGGCATCATCGCGCTCAACCGCGTGCTCGATGGCGCTGCGGCGCAGGCGATCAGCAAGCAGTTCGTCGAGGTGCTGATGGCACCCGGCTACACGCCCGAGGCGCTGGAGGTGTTCAAGGCCAAGGCCAACGTGCGCGTGCTGGAAATCGCCCTGCCGCCGGGTGGTCCGACCGCGTGGGACAAGGGCCTGAACCTGAGCGACGTCAAGCGCGTCGGCTCCGGCCTGCTGATCCAGAGCGCCGACAACCATGTGCTCCAGCGCGCGGACCTCAAGGTCGTCACCAAGCTGCAGCCGACCGAACAGCAGATCGAAGACCTGTTGTTCGCCTGGAAGGTGGCGAAGTTCGTGAAGTCCAACGCCATCGTGTTCTGCAAGGACGGTATGACCATGGGCGTGGGTGCTGGCCAGATGAGCCGGCTCGACTCGGCGCGGATCGCCAGCATCAAGGCCGGCCACGCCAGGCTGACGCTGCAGGGCACGGCCGTGGCAAGCGATGCCTTCTTTCCGTTCCGCGACGGTCTCGACGTGGTGGTGGACGCCGGCGCGACCTGCGTGATCCAGCCGGGCGGTTCGATGCGCGATCAGGAAGTGATCGACGCGGCGGACGAGCGCGGTGTCGTGATGGTGTATTCCGGCGTGCGCCACTTCAGGCACTGACCGCCACCACGCCATGAAAAAGGGCCGGTGATCCACCGGCCCTTTTTCTGGTGTGAACGCTTTCAGCGCGCCAGTTGCTTGAACACTTCTCGAGCAGCTGCCACGGTGTCCTCGATGTCCTGCACGGTGTGCGCGGCGCTCACGAAGCCGGCCTCGTACAGGGCGGGTGCGATGTACACGCCGCGCTCCAGCAGGCCGTGGAACAGCGTGTTGAAACGAGGGCCATCGGTGGTCATCACCTTGGCGTAGTTCTGCGGAAGTTCATCGAACAGGAAGAAGCCGAACATGCCGCCTTCGCTGTCGCCACTCAGTGCCACGCCTTCTGCCGCCGCAGCGGCCTTGAGGCCGTCGACCAGCGAACGCGTGGTGGCTGACAACGCCTCGTAGAAGCCGGGCTTGCGGATCTCTTTCAGCGTGGCCAGTCCGCAGGCCGTGGCGACCGGATTGCCCGACAAGGTGCCCGCCTGGTACACACCACCCAGGGGGGCAAGCTGTTCCATCACCGCGCGTTTGGCACCGAAGGCGGCCAGCGGCATGCCGCCACCGATCACTTTGCCCATCACGGTCATGTCGGGCTCGAACCCGGGGATGAGCCTGGCATAGACGCTTTGCGCGCCACCGAGCGCGACGCGAAAACCGGTCATCACCTCGTCGAACGCGAGCAGGGCGCCGTGCTGTGTGCACAGTTCCCGGCAGCGCTTCATGAAGGGCACGCTGGCACGCACGAAGTTCATGTTGCCGGCGATCGGTTCAATGATGAGGCAGGCCAGGTCGGTGCCGTGCTCGGCGAACGCGGCCTCCAGCTGTTCGATGTTGTTGTACTCGAGCACGATGGTGTGCTGCACCACCTCGGGTGGCACACCCGAGCTGGTCGGGTTGCCGAAGGTGGCCAGGCCCGAGCCGGCCTTCACCAGCAGCGCGTCGGCGTGGCCGTGGTAGCAGCCCTCGAACTTGATGATCTTCTTGCGGCCGGTCGCGCCGCGCGCGAGACGGATCGTGCTCATGCCGGCCTCGGTGCCCGAGCTGACCAGGCGCACCATGTCGATGCTTGGCACCAGGTCAACGATGGCCTCCGCCAGTTCCACCTCGCGCTCGGTGGGGGCCCCGAAGGAGAAGCCCTCGAGCACGGCTTTCTGCACCGCGTCGACGACGGCGGGATGGCCGTGGCCCAGGATCATCGGGCCCCAGGAGCCGATGTAGTCGATGTAGCGCTGGCCATTCGCGTCCCAGAAATGGGCGCCCTGCGCGCGCTGCACGAAGCGCGGTGTGCCGCCCACCGCACGAAAGGCGCGCACGGGCGAATTGACGCCGCCAGGAATGAGGGCCTTGGCTCGGTCGAAGAGTTGCTGGTTGCGATCGGGGTGGTTCATGGTCTTCAATGCCGGGTGGTGTCCAGCGGAAAATCGTCGGCATCGAGCGTGCTGTCGGGCGTGCCTTCGACCGGGGCTTCTTCCTCGGCCTCTTCATCGTGGGCCCAGAACAGCCGGTCAGGCACGGCGTGGCCCATGCCGGGCTGGAAGCCCGCGTCCAGGCACTGATCAAGATAGGTCAGGGCTTCGGCGCAGGCCGCCTGCAGGTCGCTGCCTCCCGCGATGAGCGCGCACAGCGCGGCCGACAGTGTGTCGCCGGCGCCGGTGAAGGTGGCTTCAAAACGTTCGTAGCGCGCCGTGGCCAGCACAGATTCCGGTGATGCCAGGTGGCTTTCGAGGAACTGGTCGGCGGCGTTGAAGCCGGTCACCAGCGTGTAGGGAACGCCATGCACGGCGGCTGCGCGCGCCACTTCGCGTGCGGTGGGCGCACGGTCGCCCTCCCACTCCGGCAGCAGCCAGCGACACAGCGTGCTGTGATTGCCCACCAGCACCGTGGTCTGGGGCAGCAGCAATTCGGCACAGGCATCGAGGTAGGTGTCGATCGCCATTTCGTCCCACCATGAAAGGTCGGGCATGTAGGTGATGACCGGCACCTCGCTGTAGTCGGTCGTGATCTCTGCAATCGCGGCGATGTTCTCGGGGCTGCCCGCGAAGCCCACCTTGAAGGCCTGCACCGGCATGTCCTCGAGTGCGCACCGCGCCTGGTCCGCCACGGCCTCTTCATCGAAAGCGATGTGGTCGTGGATGTCTGACGTGTCGCGGATGTAGGCACCTGTCACGATGGGCAGCACGTGCGCCGATGCGCTGGACATCGCAGTGATGTCCGCGCTCAGCCCGCCGGCGCCGCTGGGGTCGCTCGCGTTGAAGGTCAACACGCAGGGCAGGGAGATCTCGCCGGGCTTCTCGACCGTTTCGGGCGCGGAAGGCGGGGGGGTATCGGGCATGGGTTCGGTGGGGGATGAGGGTTTGCGGCGCGGTCGGCCGGCGGGGATTGGCACCGTGTCCGCCGGGTGATCGACAGCCGGTCCGAATGGCTTGCGGAGCGGCACATATGGCTCGATACAATGCTTGCATTCTAAGACAATGACCCCTATAACCATGAGCGAAACCAAGACTTGGATGTGCCTGATCTGTGGCTGGATTTACGACGAAGCCGCTGGTGCACCCGAGCATGGCGTGGCCGCCGGTACCCCATGGGCTGAGGTGCCGATGAACTGGACCTGCCCCGAGTGCGGTGCCCGCAAAGAAGATTTCGAGATGGTGCAGATCTGAGGCAGGGATCGTGCATCCGTTGGTTTCCAGGCGAACCCGGTAGGGCTTTCCCCGGTCTCGCTTTCCTTGTTCTGTACCACCCTCTGGAGCTAGTGAAACGTGAGCACAACGCCTGTCCTCAAAGTCCTGGTGGTCGACGACAGCAACACCATCCGTCGCAGCGCCGAGATCTTTCTCAAGCAGGGAGGGCATGAAGTCCTCCTGGCGGATGACGGCTTTGACGCCCTGGCCAAGATCAACGATTACCAGCCTGACCTGGTCTTCTGCGACATCCTCATGCCGCGCCTCGACGGCTACCAGACCTGCGCGATCATCAAGCGCAATGCACGCTTTGCCAGCATCCCGGTCGTGATGCTGTCGTCCAAGGACGGCGTGTTCGACAAGGCCCGCGGCCGCATGGTCGGCTCGCAGGACTACCTCACCAAACCCTTTACCAAAGACCAGCTTCTGCAAGCGGTGCAGCAGTTCGGCGCCAACCTGACAGGAGCAGTGTGATGCCCATTCGGAAGATCCTTGTGGTGGACGATTCCAAAACGGAGTTGATGGTCCTGTCCGATCTACTGGGAAAAAACGGCTACACCGTGTGCACCGCTGAGAACGCGGACGAGGCCTTCCGTCGGCTTGGAGAGGAAAAGCCGGATCTGATCCTGATGGACGTCGTGATGCCCGGTCAGAATGGGTTTCAACTCACGCGTGCCATCACGCGGGATCCTCAGTATTCGAGCATTCCCATCGTCATGTGCACCAGCAAGAATCTGGAGACCGACCGTGTCTGGGGCATGCGACAGGGGGCCCGCGACTACGTCACCAAGCCGGTCGATGCGGAAGAACTGCTGTCAAAGATTCGCGCGCTGGGTTGACCGCACAACGACCTGAACCGCACCGAGCATGGCCAAACGTCAATCACTCAAGGAACTCCAGGAACGATTGGCCCAGCGTTTGACGGCCGCCAAGACCGAAGCCGTTACCGCCACCTGGCTGGCCGTGGAAGCCGGTGAGCGTCGTTACCTGCTCCCTCTGGTGCAGTCCGGCGAGATTTTTCCCTGGTCCGCGTTGCAGCGCGTGCCGTACACCAAGCCCTGGTATGCCGGGGTCGCCAGCTTGCGTGGCGGCCTGCATGGTGTGATCGATCTGGCCAGCCTGGTCCAGCCCGCCTCGGCCCCTTTCATTTCCTCTGGCGAGCGCGTGACCTCCGAGTCGCGCCTGGTCAGCCTGCACACGGCGCTGGGCATCAACGCCGTGATCTGGATCGACCGCCTCCTCGGCCTGCGCAACCCCGCCATGTTCACCGCGATCGGGGCGAACCCCGATGGCGCGCCGTCCTACTTCACCCGCTCCCTGGTGGATGCCCAGGGCCAATCCTGGCAGGAACTGGATTTGCAGGTGCTGGTGGCCGAGCCCGAATTTCTGGCGATCGCCGCCTGAAGGTTGAGCCCGCGGACCGCGCGGGTCCATTTGTCTTTCTGTTTTCAGTTGGAAGGTTTTTACATGGCCATGCTTGATCGATTCCAGGGGCTCTTCAAGAAGAAGGCCGGCGACGAGCCCGACCTGTCCAATGCCACCGACCAGGAAGTCGCCGAACTCGCGGCGGCCCGTCTCGCGCCGACGCTGTCCGATGGGTTGACGGGCGAGGCGATGGTGGACGAAGAGAGTGCGGACCTCTCCGGTCAGGTGACGCTGCCCTTGCTGGGCACCAAGCCGGCGGAGCAGCACCAGCGCACCCTGGCGTCCATGCTGGCGCTGGGTCTGGTGGTGCTGGGTGGCGTGACCTTCTATGCGCTGAGCCAGACGGAGAAGGTGGGCCAGCAGGTGGCGGCGAGCGGTCAGGCCCTGATGCAGTCGCAGCGCCTGGCCAAGAGCGTGTCGCAGGCGCTGATCGGGAGCCCCACGGCGTTCCCCGAAGTGCGGGACAGCTCCTCGGTGATGGCCCGCGCGATGCGCGGCCTGCAGGGCGGTGACAGCGAGATGTCGCTCGACGCGCTGGGCCCCGAGTACGCCGATGACCTCGGCGCCATCCTGCCCAAGGTCGACCAGGCCGAGCGCAATGCCGCCGCGGTGCTGGCCCAGCAGAACATCCTGACGCAGGTGGGTAACGCACTGCGCACCATCAACCGGCAGTCTTCTGACCTGCTCGAGATCGCCGAAACCATTTCCTCGCTGAAGCTCCAGCAGAACGCGCCAGCCGCCGAGATTTCCGCGTCGGGCCAGCTGGTGATGCTGACCCAGCGCATCGGCAAGTCGGCCAACGAATTCCTGACGATGGAAGGCGTGAGTCCCGAGGCGGTGTTCCTGCTGGGCAAGGACTTGAACACGTTCAAGGAAATCGCCGAGGGCCTGCTCACAGGCAGCGACGAACTGCGCCTGGCCGCCGCGCGCGATCCGCAGGTCCGCGAACGGCTGGATGCCCTGCTCAAGCTGTACGAAGCGACGCGCACCGAAGCGGGCGCCATTCTGGGCAACCTGCAGGGCCTCGTGTCGGCGCGTGAAGCGCAGGCCGGGATCATCGCCGACAGCGAACCCCTGCGGCTGGCGCTGGAAAAACTGCAAGGCGACCTCTCCTCGGCCTCGGGCCTGGGCGGTGGGCAACTGCTGGCGCTGCTGGTGTCCGCCCTGTTCGCCCTGGCTTGTGCCGGTGGCCTGGCCTATGTGCAGCTGCTCGACAGCCGTCAACGCCAGTCCGTTGCCGAATCGCAGCGACTCGCCGCCGAATCGCTGGAACAGGACGCCAAGCGCGTCAACGACGCCAACCAGGCCGCCATTCTGCGACTGATGAACGAACTGCAGACGGTGGCCGAAGGCGATCTGACGCAGGAAGCCACGGTGACGGAGGACATCACCGGTGCCATCGCGGACTCGGTGAACTACACGGTCGAGGAACTCCGCTCGCTGGTGGGCAACGTGCAGGCCACGGCCACGCGCGTGGCGCAGACGACGTCGGCGGTGGAAAGCACCTCGACCGAACTGCTGGCCGCGTCGACCGAGCAGCTGCGCGAGATTCGCGAAACCGGCCAGTCCGTGCTGGACATGGCGCAGCGCATCAACCAGGTGTCCGGCCAGGCTCAGGAATCGGCCACGGTGGCCCGTGCGTCGCTGCAGGCCGCCGAGTCGGGCCTGCAGGCCGTGCAGGACGCCATCGGCGGTATGAACGCCATCCGTGACCAGATCCAGGAAACCTCCAAGCGCATCAAGCGGCTGGGCGAGTCGTCGCAGGAGATCGGTGAAATCACCGAGCTGATCTCGGACATTACCGAACAGACGAACGTGCTGGCCCTCAACGCCGCCATCCAGGCCGCCTCGGCGGGTGAAGCCGGTCGAGGCTTCTCGGTGGTGGCGGAAGAAGTGCAGCGCCTGGCCGAACGCTCGGCCGATGCCACGCGCCAGATTTCGGCGCTGGTGAAAGCGATTCAGACCGACACCCAGGACGCAGTGGCCGCCATGGAGCGATCCACGCAAGGTGTGGTGGAAGGGGCCAAGCTGTCGGACAACGCGGGCACCGCGCTCTCCGAGATCGACCGCGTGTCGCGCCGCCTCGCCGAACTGATCGAGCAGATTTCCGATGCGGCATCCCGCGAGGCCGATTCGGCCAACGAGGTGGCCGGCAACATCCAGCACATCTTCGCCGTGACCGAACAGACGGGAGAAGGCACGCGATCCACGGCCCAGCAGGTGCGTGAACTCTCGGCCATGGCCGAGGAACTGCGGCAGTCGGTGGCCCGGTTCAAGATCGCGTAAACGCCCATCCAGCCCGCGTGCGCGCCAACCCACTGGAAGAACATGCTCGACTCAGCCATCGACACCGACCTTCATGCGGATGCGCCGGTCGCCGACCTGGGCCCCCTGGCCTGGGTTTTCGAGGAACTGCGCAAGTCGCTCGACGGCGCCAACAAGGCGATCAAGCGCTTCGTTCGCGAGACCGAACTGTCTCGCAACAACGACCTCGAAGCGGTTGACCCCGGCTCCTTGCGCCTGGCCCGCCAGCAACTGCACCAGGCCGTGGGTGCGCTGGAAATGGTGGGCCTCGGTGCGCCCGCCCAGGTGCTGCGTGCCATGGAGGCGGCCGTCCAGCGTTTCGTGCAGCGGCCGAACACCTGCACAGAGGAAGCCGCAGGCAAGGTGGAGCGCGCCAGCTTCGCGATGGTCGAGTACCTGGAGGCCGTTCTCAACAACAAGCCGGTGCAGCCGGTGGCCTTGTTTGCGCAATACCGCGACGTGCAGGAGCTGGCGGCGGCCGAGCGCGTGCACCCCGCCGATCTGTGGCCTTTCGAGCACCGTGGCAAGGAGGTGGGAGCTCCCGCCGACATCGCGCCGCTGGAGTCCGGTGCGCCGGTGCGCTCACTGTTCGATCGCCTGGTGCTGCTGGTCGTCAAGACACAGAGCGTCGCGGCCGCCCAGCAGCTCGCCAAGCTCAGCGCCGGTTTGTCCGCTGGCGCCGCCGACGCCCGTTCCCGCACGTTCTGGCGCGTGTCGGCCGGTTACTTCGAGGCCGTGGCGCAGCGCCTCCTGCCGCCCGACGTCTACGTCAAACGCGCGACCTCGCGCATCCTGCTGCAGTTCGTCAACCTCACGCAGGGCAAGGCCCAGGTGTCCGAGACGCTGCTGCACGACCTGCTCTTTTTCTGCGCCCAGCCGGTGTCGGTTTCTGCCGGCACCACGCCGCATCTCGCGGCCGTGCGCGAGGCCTTCGGCCTTGGTGGCGTGACGCCGGTCGATTACAACCAGGCCACGCTGGGCCGCTACGACCCGGCGGTGCTGGCACAGGCGCGCAAGCGCATCCATGCGGCCAAGGAAATCTGGTCGCTCTACTCCGGTGGAGATACCAGCCGGGTGCGCCAGGTGGCGGACCAGTTCAGCCTGATCGGTGACTCGTTGCTCAAGCTGCATCCGGCCAGCACCGTGCTGGCGCAGGCGCTGGTGAAGGCCGCCGACCAGGCGGTGCAGGAAGCCGGCAACGTGCGCCCCGAACTGGCGATGGAAGTGGCCACGACCACGCTGTACCTCGAAGCCGCCTTCGAGGACTTCGATCCGAACGCACCCGAACTGACCGAGCGCACGCAGGCGCTGGCCGAGCGACTGGAGAACGTGCTCGCTGGGCGTCCCGCGCAACCACTGGACCCCTGGATGGAACACCTGTACCGGCGCGTGAGCGACCGGCAGACCATGGGCAGCGTGGTCGGCGAGCTCAAGGCTTCACTGGGCGAGGTCGAGAAATCGCTCGACCAGTTCTTCCGCTCCCCTCAGGAAAAGGCAGGCCTGCACGTCGCGGTGTCCCAGCTGGCCCAGATGCGCGGTGTGCTGTCGGTGCTGGGTCTGGACCAGGCGGTGCACACCGTGGTCCGCATGCGCAACACGGTGGAGCAGATCCTGGACACCGAGGTGGACGAGGTGCAGGCGCGCGAGGCCGGCACGTTCCAGCAACTGGGCAACAACCTCAGTGCCATGAGCTTCCTCGTGGACATGCTCAACTACCAGCCTGCACTTGCCAAGAAGCTCTTCGTGTTCGACGAGGAGAAAGGCGAGCTGCTGCCGCTCATGGGCCGGTCGCTGGGCGCCAGCGCGCTGCGCCAGCCCGCGCGCGATGAAGCACAGGCCATCAGCGAAGGTGTGCAACGTGTGGTCGATGGCGTGCAAGGTGGACTGAGCCTGGTCGACCTGAGCGAACAACTCGACTCCCTGGCCGACCAGGCCTCCCTGGCCGAGCAGTCGGGTGTGGCGCGTGCCGCTCGCGAGGCGGCCGAGGCGGTGGTCAACGACAACGCCGCGGCGGGCGCACAGGCGCTCGTGGGTCTGTCCGAGTCTTCCAGCACTGCGCATGTGCCGGACGCCGAAGCCTCCGGCGAAGCCGACAGCGACGAAGACGACCTGCTCGACATCTTCCTTGAAGAGGCGCGGGAGGTGGTGGCCAACGGCCTGGAGGCCGTGTCGCACCTGCAGGGGCAACCCAGCGACCTCGAGCACCTCACCACCCTGCGCCGCGCGTTCCACACCCTCAAGGGCAGTTCGCGCATGGTCGGCCTGGACGAGTTCGGCGAAGCCGCCTGGGCGATGGAGCAACTGCTCAACACCGTGCTGGCCGAGCAGCGCCCCGCCAGCCCGCCGCTGCTCACGCTGTCGGGCGAAGCCATGAAGGAATTCGGGCGTTGGGTGGACGACATCTCCGCGCGTCGTGCGGTGCCCTGGCGCTCGCAACCCTTCAGGGTCAGTGCCGAGGCCTTGCGCGACCATGGTCAGTACCTGCCCCTGGCGTTGCCACCGGCCGAAGCCAGTGCGCCTGCGCCCTTGCCCGAAGCCACGGTGTTCGTTCCGGCCGATGCCCAGGAAGCCGCGCCCGAGGTCCCTGCGGATCTGTCGTTCGATCTCGACCTGGATGCGGTGGCCGCCGCCGCAGCCGCGTCGGCGAACGCCGTGCCGGCCGACTCTTCCGAGCCGGTGGATCCCCCCGCCGTACCGGCCTCCCTGGCTCAACCCTTGTCGACCGAGCCCCTTCTGGCGGATATCGATTTCGGCAGCCTGGCGGCTTTCTCTTCTGCCTCCCAGGAGAACCCCGAGCCGGTCGAACCTGCCGCGCAGCCGGAGGTGGTGGCCGAGCCGGCCGCTGCCCACAGTGTCGACGCGATGGATGTGCCCGATGCGGTCGAAACTGCGGCAGGAGCACCGATCATCGAAGAGCCGGTGGCCGAGGCCGCCGAAGAACTTCCTCCGATCGACCGTGTGGCTCTGGAGGTGGTGCAGTCGGTCGAACCGCTGGTTCTGCCCGAACCCGAACCTGAGCCCATGCCCGATGAGCAGACCAAGGTCATCGGTCCGCTGCGCATTGCGCTCAAGCTCTACAACGTCTACCTCAACGAGGCAGACGAATGGTCCCGCCGCCTGAACACGGTGTTGACCGAATGGGCGCTGGAGCGCCACGAACCCGTCCCCGAGCAAGCAGAGGCACTGGCGCATTCGCTGGCGGGCAGTTCTGCCACGGTCGGGTTCCAGCCGCTGTCCGACATTGCGCGGGCGCTGGAGCACGCGATCGAATCGGTCGGCCTGCATCAGCGCTCGGGCGTTCCGGCTTTGGCCGAGCAGGCGCAACTGTTCGTTGACGCATCGGACGACATCCGCCGTCTGCTGCATCAGTTCGCCGCAGGTTTCCTCAAGGAGCCGAACGCCGGTCTGATGGACGCGCTGTACCACGTCGTGCACGACCCGCAACCCGAACCCGCACCGGTGGCCGAGCCCGTCGCGGAAGAGGTGCCCCCGCACGTCGAAGAGGCTCCTGTGCTGCCGCTGACCGGCTTCGAGGCGCCCGATGTCAGTCACGGCACCACCTTCACCGCACCCCATGCCACCGCCGGCGACCGCTTGCATGAAGGCGTGCAGGATATCGACGACGACATCGACGTCACCGACACGATCGACGTCGATCTCTTTCCGATTTTTGCGGAAGAAGCGCAGGAACTCATCCCCCAGCTGGATGGTGCGCTGCGTCAATGGGTCGCACGCCCCGACAACGCCAGCGCCCGTGCCGAGGTGCTGCGCAACCTGCACACCCTCAAGGGCAGTGCTCGCCTGGCCGGCGCGCTGCGCCTGGGTGAAATGGCGCACCGCATGGAAACCACGGCCGAGCGGCTGGGCTCCGACCTCCAGCGTGGTGCCGATCTGGAGCCTTTGCAGACCGCGTTCGACGCCATCAGCGCGCGCTTCGAGCAACTGCGCAATGCCGATGCCCAGATCGTGGAGATCGTGCAGCCCGTGCCCGAGCCTCGGGCCGCCGAACCTGTGCCAGAACCCGCACCAGTTGCCAGCAGCGCGGCAGCGGAAGGCGCCGCCCCGGCTGGCGAAGGCGGGCTGACGGGCATCGCGCTGCCGCAAGCGCCCACGGTGCTGCAGACCCGTGCGGGTGCGGCCGTCCGGGTGCGCCCCGAGCTGCTGGACCGCCTGGTCAACCAGACCGGCGAAGTGATGATCACGCGCTCCCGCATGGAGTCCGAGCTCGTCGCCTTGCGCGGCTCGCTCAAGGACCTCACCGGCAATCTGGACCGCCTGCGCGGCCAGCTGCGCGACATCGAACTGCAGGCCGAGACCCAGATGCAATCGCGCCTGGCGCAGGCGCGCGATGCCGACCAGTCGTTCGATCCGCTGGAGTTCGACCGCTTCACCCGTGTGCAGGAACTCACCCGCATGATGGCCGAGTCCGTCAACGACGTGGCGACCGTGCAGCGCAACCTGCAACGCGCGGTGGAAGCCACCGAGGACAGCCTCGTGGCCCAGGCGCGCCAGACGCGCGAGCTGCAGCGTGACCTGCTGCGCACGCGCATGGTGGAATTCGAAGGCATCTCCGAGCGCCTGTACCGCGTGGTGCGGCAGGCGTCCAAGGAAACCGGCAAGCAGGTGCGACTGGACATCACCGGCGGCAACATCGAAATGGACCGTGGCGTGCTCGACCGCATGACCGGTGCGTTCGAACACCTGCTGCGCAACAGCGTGGTGCACGGCATCGAAGCCCCCGAGAAGCGCCAGCAGGCTGGCAAGGCATCGGAAGGCCAGATCGAGATCGTGCTGGGTCACGAACTCAACGACGTGTCGCTGGTGTTCACAGACGACGGCGCCGGCATCGACCTGGTGCGGCTGCGTGAGAAGGCCATGGCGCAGGGTCTCATCCCCTCCGACGCGCAATTGAGCGACGAGGAAGCTGCCCAGCTCGTGTTCGAACCCGGTCTGAGCACGGCCCGCGAGGTGTCCGAGCTGGCTGGACGTGGCATCGGCATGGACGTCGTGCGCAGCGATGTGGTGGCGCTCGGCGGCCGCATCGAAACGGCCACCGAGAAGGGCAAGGGCAGCAGCTTCAAGCTGGTGCTGCCGCTGACCACCGCCGTCACGCAGGTGGTGATGCTGCGCGCGGGTTCGCTCACCGTGGGCGTGCCGTCCAACCTGGTCGAAGTGGTCCGCCGCCTGAACAGCGATGAGCTGGCCAAGGCCTATGCCAGCGGCCACCTCAATGTGGCTGGTGAAGACGTGCCGTTCTACTGGGCCGGTGCCTTGCTCCAGTCCTCACCCCATTCGACCGAGGCGCAGGGCCGCACGCAGCAGGTGGTGATTTTCCGAAGCGCGGCGCAACGTGTGGCGATGCACGTGGACGAAGTGCTGGGCAACCAGGAAGTCGTCGTCAAGAACCTCGGAACACAGCTTTCGCGCTTGCCGGGCCTGGCGGGCATGTCGGTGCTGGCCTCCGGGGCGGTGGCACTGATCTACAACCCGGTGGCGCTGGCCACCGTGTACGGTGACCAGGTGGCCGGCTGGGTGGCGAGCCAGCAGCGCACAGGCACGGCGCCCGCGGGTGCCGGCGACGAGATCGTGGCCACCGCGATGGAAGTGAGCACGGTGCCGCTGGTGCTGGTGGTTGACGACTCCATCACCGTGCGCCGTGTGACGCAGCGCCTGCTGCAGCGCGAGGGTTACCGCGTGACGCTGGCTGCCGATGGGATCCAGGCGCTCGAGAAGCTGCAGACCGAGCGGCCGACCGTGGTGTTGTCCGACATCGAGATGCCGCGGATGGACGGCTTCGATCTGGTGCGCAACATCCGCAGCGATGTGCGCCTGTCCGACCTGCCCGTCATCATGATCACCTCGCGCATCGCGGAGAAACACCGCGAACATGCGCGCGAACTCGGCGTGGACCACTACCTCGGCAAGCCGTATTCGGAAGACGAGCTGCTGGCCCTGATCGGCCACTACGCCAAGGCCGACACCGAGGCCTGATCGCTCTGGCCGGGCCGCCCCAGGGAGGGCTCAGCCCCCTCGGGGGGCAGCGACCCGCGCAGCGGTGGAGCGTGGGGGCGCGGAGCCAGCCGCCGGGCCGTCCCAAGGCGGGCTCAGCCCCCTCGGGGGGCAGCGACCCGCGCAGCGGTGGAGCG
>QFCS01000565.1_pt1 | contig 21221 bp, 16 predicted proteins | sample 3576561 | NCBI WGS metagenome assembly QFCS01 | reverse complement strand
GCGATGCCGGTGCAGTTCCAGAAGAACGTGCTGAACTTCTACCCCATCACGGCCGCGCGCCAGATGTACGACCCCTTCCACAAGCTGAAGTACTCGTTCGCCGCGACCTACTACGACCAGATGAAGATCGTCACGCCCCTGCTCGCCAAGGAGAAGGGGGCGAAGAAGGTCTGTGCGATGTACCAGGACGATGAGTTCGGCCTGGAGGTGAAGCGCGGTGCCGAGGACGGCCTCAAGGCCGCCGGCATGACACTCGCCGTGGAAACCACCTACAAGCGCGGCGCCACCGACTTCGCCTCGCAGATGCAGAAGCTGCAGGCCGAGCAGTGCGACCTGGTGGTGATGGGCACCATCATCCGCGAGACCATCGGTGGCATCGCCACCGCGAAGCGCCTGGGCTTCAACCCCACCTTCGTGGGCTCCAGCGCCGCCTACACCGACCTCATCCACAAGCTCGGTGGCCCCGCCATGAATGGCTTCTACGCCGCCATGACGGTGCAGCACCCCTACCTGGACTCGGCCTCCCAGCCCCTGCGCTTCTGGGCCAACAAGTACCAGACCAAGTTCAACGAGGAACCGACCGTGTTCTCGGTCTACGGCTATGGCTCCATCGACGCGTTCGCGCGGGCCGCCAGCAAGGCCGGTGCCAACCTCAGCACCGACAGCTTCATCAAGGCCATGGACACGATGAAGATGCCCCCCGACATCTTCGGCAGTGCCGAGATGACCTTCAGCCCCACCAAGCGCCTGGGCAGCAACGCCACACGCCTGTCGCAGATCACCGATGGTCGCTGGAAGGTGATCTCGGAGTACATGTCCCCCAAGGACTGAACCACCGGTATGACGCCGCCCGCCTCCCCGCGGGCCATGCGTGAACCGCCAGCGCCTCGTGCACTGGCGGTTTTTTTATCTCTGCGCGGCTTACCATGGGCCGATGGACCTGGCCTCCACGCTCAACCCCGCCACCGCTGCCCTGCTGGCCGATGCCCTGCTGGCCTTGCATGTGGGCATCGTGGTGTTCGTGGTCGGCCTGCTGCCACTGGTGCTGGCGGGCGGGGCGCTGGGCTGGCACTGGGTGCGGACCTTCGGCCTGCGGCTGACGCACCTGGCCTTGATGGTGTTCATCGCCGCCCAGGCCTGGCTGGGACAGCTCTGCCCGCTCACCGTGTGGGAGCAGGCCTTGCGCCGCACGGCTGGCCAGGGGAGCTACGGCGAGAGCTTCATCGAGCACTGGCTCTCGCGGCTGCTGTACAGGAATGCCCCGTGGTGGGTGTTCGTGGCGGCATATACCGCGTTTGCCCTGCTGGTGGCACTGGCGTGGTGGTGGGTCAGGCCAAACAGGCGGGTCCGCCGATCGTAGCGCCCCACATGCTGCCGATCCGGAATCGATGCAACGAGATTTGTGGACCGACTGAAGATCTGCGGGCTATGAGCTTGCGCAACGCAAATGCCAGCGAATCACCGGCACAGTGGCTCGCCCAAGCGGCTCTCGAAACGATAGCTGCTGAAGCGAGACAGAAACGCGTGTCACGGCTTCTTGACGGAGCAGGTATTGAAGCCCAGGAGCGCATAAGGTGGACACCAGCCGATCAGACCCGTGATCAGTGGCAGGAGGCCGATGTAGCCCCACAACCCGATGGCGCCGGTGGCGGCTGCCGCGATAAGGGCCAGCCCGATGACGATGCGCAGGATGCGGTCAATGCCGCCAACATTCTTGGTCATGTGATATCTCCAGGGTTGATGAAAGGTGGGTGATCGATACACCCGATCAGAGTGCATTGAGGGGGATCTTCAGATAAGACACACCGTTGCCCTCCGGAGGCGGCAAGCCGCCCGCACGGATGTTGACCTGCACCGAAGGCAGGATCAGCGTGGGCATCTCCAGCGTGGCGTCACGTTTTGTGCGCATGGCCACGAACTCGTCTTCGCTCACGCCATCGCGCACGTGAATGTTCTTCGCGCGTTGCTCAGCCACCGTGGTCTCGAAAGCCACCGGGCGGTCGGAGGGCGGATAGTCATGGCACATGAACAGACGCGTCTCGGGGGGCAGGCTGAGCAGCCTGCGGGTGGAGGCGTACAGCGCCCGGGCATCGCCACCCGGAAAATCGCAGCGTGCCGTGCCGACATCCGGCATGAACAAGGTGTCGCCCACGAACACAGCGTCCCCAAACCGGTAGGCCGCACAGGCCGGGGTGTGGCCGGGCACGAACATCACCTCGCCGGAAAGCTCTCCCAGTGGAATGGCCTCACCTTCCTGAAAGAGATGGTCGAACTGTGAGCCGTCCATCCTGAAGCCAGGCTCCAGATTGAAGATGCCCTTGAACACCTTCTGCACATGGGTGATGTTGCTGCCGATGCCGATTCGTCCACCCACCTGCTCCCGCAGATAGGGGGCTGCCGAGAGGTGGTCAGCATGGGCATGGGTCTCCAGAATCCAGCGCACCTTCAAATCGTTGGCACGCACATACTGGATCACCCGGTCGGCCGATGAGTGCCAGGTACGGCCAGACTTGGGGTCGTAGTCCAACACCGTGTCGACGATGGCGCATTCGCTGCCGGGTCCACTGTGGACAACGTAGGTCACCGTCCAGGTGGCCGGGTCGAACTGCCCGTGCACTTGCACAGACGTACTAAAGGGGCTCATGGCATGGTCCTTCAATTGTGTTTTAAACATTATATTGACAAATATATTATCAGTCAATATACTTTCAAACATCGATGAACCGGAGATTCCCCTGCGATGAAGAACGCCACCCTAGATCTCGACGACATGCAGACAGCGGCGGCCGACGCCTGCAGGCTCCTGAAAGTGCTGGCCAATCCAGACCGGCTGTTGATCCTGTGCCAGCTGTCCCAGGGCGAACACCGTGTGGGTGAACTTGAAGAGCTGCTCGGCATCGGACAGCCCACGCTGTCGCAACAGCTCACCGTGCTGCGCGCAGAGGCACTGGTGAGCACACGCCGCGAAGGCAAGAACATTTATTACCTGCTCGACAGTCCCCAGGCACTGGCGGTGATGCAGGTGCTGTACGCGCAGTTCTGCGGCAAACAGGAAAAAAAACGATGAGCATCGACTGGCACCATTTCACGCCCTGGGCCTCACTGTCCGGCGGCATCCTGCTGGGCGTGGCCTCGGCCTTGTTCATCCTGGTCAATGGCCGCGTACTGGGTATCAGCGGCATCCTCGGCGGCCTGCTGCCGCCCAAGGTGGGCGACGCTGGCTGGCGCCTGGCCTTCCTGCTGGGCATGCTGGCTGCGCCGCTGGTGTACGGCCTTCTAGCGCCACCCGGATTCATCCAGGCGCCGCGTATTGACGCTGGCTTTGGCACCATCGTGATCGCTGGTCTCCTGGTGGGCCTCGGAACACGCTACGGCTCGGGTTGTACCAGTGGCCACGGGGTGTGCGGCCTGTCGCGCCTGTCGCCCCGTTCTCTGGTGGCCACGCTTGCCTTCATGGCCGCCGGCTTTGCCATGGTTTTCGTGGTTCGCCACATGTTGTAAGGGTGGTTCTCATGCACCGCATCAGCGAATTTTTTGTAGGCCTGCTGTTCGGCCTCGGCCTGCTGCTATCGGGGATGACCGACCCTGGCAAGGTGCTCGGCTTTCTGGACCTCTTCGGCAACTGGGATCCCTCGCTGGCCCTCGTCATGGGCGGAGCGATCGCCGTGGGTTTCTTTGCCTTCGCCCTGGCCCGCAAGCGCACCACCAGCTTTCTGGGCGGCGCCTTGCACCTGCCCAGGGCGACCCAGATCGACAAGCGCCTGGTCATCGGTGGCCTCACGTTCGGCGCCGGCTGGGGTCTGGCGGGCTTCTGCCCGGGTCCGGGCATCGTCTCCATGGCGTCCGGCGAATGGAAGGCCGCGGTGTTCGTCGCTGCCATGGTCATCGGCATGGTGATCTTCGAGATCGCTGAGCGCTCTGGCCTGCGCCGACGCCTGGGGGCCTGACGTGGCAGCACAGCGCATCTTCCCACTGGCGGACTCGCTGTCCGTGGCGGGGCAGATTTCACCCACCTCCCGCCAAGGCGCCGCAACACTGACGGAAGCTGACTGAAGGTGATCCCGTGAACGCTGTGTCCGAATGGCGCCGCTGGTTGCCTTCACTGCCCGTGCTCCATTGGGGCCGCGAGTACAACCGCACCACCTTGCTCAGCGACGGCGTGGCTTCGCTGATCGTCACCATCATGCTGATTCCGCAGAGCCTGGCCTACGCCATGCTCGCTGGATTGCCGCCGGAAGTGGGGCTGTACGCCAGCGTCGCACCGTTGTTGCTCTATGCGGTGTTCGGCACCAGCCGGGTGCTGGCCGTGGGGCCGGTGGCGGTGGTTTCCCTCATGACGGCGGCGGCGGTCGGTCAGCACGCGGCGGCGGGCTCACCCGGTTATTGGGCAGTGGCCATCACGCTGGCCTTTCTCTCCGGGACGCTGCTGCTGGTCATGGGCTTGCTGCGACTGGGCTTTCTCGCCAACTTCCTGAGCCACCCGGTCATCTCCGGTTTCATTTCGGCATCCGGCATCCTGATCGCTGCCAGCCAACTCAAGACCTTGATGGGCGTCAAGGCCGATGGGCACAACCTCGTCGACCTGAGCCTGTCGCTATGGTCACAGGCGGACCGCATGCACGGCCTGACCCTGACCCTGGGCGTGGCGACCGTCGCTTTCCTGTTCTGGGTGCGCAGCGGCCTCAAACCACTGTTGCAAGGCCTGGGGATGGCACCCCGGACCGCCGACGTGGTTGCCAAGACCGGACCGGTGGCAGCCATCGCTGTGACCACCGGACTCACCTGGGCGCTGAACTGGCAGGCGCAAGGCGTGAAGATTGTGGGCGCTGTGCCACAGGGCCTGCCGCCTTTCACGATGCCACGCTGGGATCTGGGCCTGTGGCAGTCGCTCCTGGTGCCGGCCTTGCTCATCAGTGTGGTCGGCTTTGTCGAGTCTGTGTCGGTGGGCCAGACCCTGGCGGCCCGGAGGCGCCAACGCATCGACCCCGACCAGGAACTGGTGGCACTGGGGTCGAGCAACCTGTCGGCGGCATTCACTGGCGGCTTTCCGGTGACCGGCGGGTTCGCACGGTCGGTGGTGAATTTCGACGCTGGTGCAAAGACCCCCGCCGCGGGCGTGTTCACAGCCGTCGGTATCACACTGGCTTCGCTGTTCCTTACACCCGCTCTGTTCTTCCTTCCGCAGGCCACACTGGCAGCCACGATCATGGTAGCGGTGCTCTCGCTGGTGGACTTCAGCATCCTGCGCAAGACATGGAACTACGCGAAATCGGATTTTCTGGCCGTGGCGGCCACGCTGCTGAGCACGCTCGCGGTGGGCGTGGAAACGGGTCTGGTCGTGGGTGTGGCCTTGTCACTGGCACTGCACCTCTTCCGCACGAGCCGTCCGCACATGGCCGAGGTGGGCCTGGTGGCGGGCACCGAGCATTTCCGCAACGTGCTGCGCCATGCCGTGCTGGTGAGTCCGCGGGTACTCAGCCTGCGCGTCGACGAAAGCCTGTACTTTGCCAACTCGCGCGCCCTGGAAGACCGCGTCAACAACGCGGTGGCCAGCCGCCCCGGGCTGGAGCATGTGGTATTGCAGTGCTCGGCCATCAACGACATCGACGCCAGTGCGCTGGACAGCCTGGAGGCCATCGACCTGCGCCTGCGCAGCGCTGGCTTGCAATTGCACCTGTCAGAAGTCAAGGGTCCGGTGATGGACCGACTGAAGCGCACGGATTTTCTTCAAAGGTTGAGTGGCCAGGTATTCCTCACACAGTACCAGGCCATCCAGGAGCTCTCGCCCGAGGCGATGCGGACGCCGCGTGCTGCGACGTGACACGCAATCCAATGCCTTGAGACCGAATCGCCCGCCTCACCGCACCGGCTGCCAGCCGCCGCCCAACGCGGCCACCAGCGCCATACTGGCGGCCAGCCTTTCCGCCTGCACATCGAGCGCGGCACGCCGCGCCGCCAGGGCGAGGTTCTGCGCGGTGGCCACCTCCAGAAAACTGATCTCGCCAGCCTCGTAGCGGTAACCCACCACGCGTTCGTTCTCGCTGGCCAGGGCCACCAGCTGCTGTTGCTGGAGGTCCTGCTCGGCCAGCGTGGCCAGCTGCACCAGCGCGTCCTCGGTCTCGCGCACCGCCGCCAGTACACCGCCGCGCCAGGCCGCGGCCTGTTCGTCGTAGGCCGCGAGGAAGGTGGCTTCGTCGGCGCGGCGTGCGCCGCCGTCGAACAGCGTGGCCGCCAGCTGCGGACCCAGTGACCAGACACGCGCCGGGGCGTCCAGCAGTCGCGCCAGGCTGCTGGCCTGCCAGGTGTTGCTGGCCGAGAGGGTGAGGTCGGGCAACCAGGCGCGCTGGGCCACGCCCAGGCGGGCGTGTGCGGCGGCGAGCGAGCGCTCGGCGGCGGCCAGGTCGGGCCGACGGCGCAACAGCTCGCCGGGCACCGCCGCCGGCACGGGAGGCACGGCCGGCAGGGCCGACCCGCGCGCGGCGATGGGAAACTCGGCGGGCGTCGACCCCGCGAGCAGCGCCAGCGCGTTGGCCTCCAGCGCGCGTTGCCGCTGGAGGGTGAACACCTGCGTGCGCAGGGACTGCAGCTGCGTCTCTGCCTGGATCACGTCGGCGCGCGCCACCAGACCGGCTTCGTACTGCAGCCGGGTGACCTGCAACGAGCGCGCGTAGGCCGTGTCGGCTTGTGCCTGCAGCACCAGTTGCGCGTCCAGCGCGCGCAGCCGCACATGGCCCTGCGCGGCCGCGAGTTGCAGCGCGAGCTTCGCGGCGTCGCGCAGGGCGGCCTGCGCATCGGCGCTGGCCTGCGCCGATGCTCGGGACAGGGCCGCGCGGCCCCAGAGGTCGGGCGTCCAGGAGAGATCGAGGCCCGCCGCGTAGAGCTGGCGCGTGCCCGCGCTGCTGCCGGAGGCGGCATTGCCACCGCTGCGCGTAGCCGACGCCCCGGCACCGAGCTGCGGCAGTGCGAGCGCCCGTGCCGCGTCGACCTGCGCGAGCGCCTGCCGCCAGCGCGCTTCGGCCTGCGCGAGGTCGGTGTTGGCCTCGCCCACGCGCCGCAGCAGGCGGTCAAGGTCGGCGTCCGCGTACACGGCCCACCAGTCGGGCTGGATCGCGGTGGGCGCGTCTTCCGCACTGGCGTGCAGGAAGCCATTGGGCAGCGCCATCTCGGGCGGACGGGGATCGGTGCCACTGGCGCAGGCGGCCAGTGCGAGTGGCACAGCGGCCAGCGCGAAACGGTGAAGGAACGGCAGATGGGACATGGGTTCAGGCGGTCGCGGCCACGGGGGTTCTGCGCAGCACGTGGCCCCGCAGGCGCTCCAGCGCGAGGTAGACCACGGGGGTGGTGTAAAGCGTCAGCAGCTGGCTCATGGCCAGGCCACCGATGATGGCGATGCCCAGCGGGCGGCGCAACTCGGCGCCTTCGCCCAGGCCCAGCACCAGCGGCACCGCGCCCAGCAGCGCGGCGAGGTTGGTCATGAGGATGGGGCGCAGGCGGCGCAAGGCGGCTTCGTGGATGGCCTCCTGCGCCGCAAGACCGCGCGTGCGTTGCGCAGCGAGCGCGAAGTCGATCATCAGGATCGCGTTCTTCATCACCACCCCGATGAGCAGGAACAGCCCCAGCAAGGCGATCAGGCTGAATTCGGTGCCGGACAGGCGCAGCGCGAGCAGCGCGCCCACGCCGGCCGAGGGCAGTGTGGACAGGATGGTCAGCGGGTGCAGCGTGCTCTCGTACAGCATGCCCAGCACCAGGTACACCGTGACCAGCACCGCCAGGATCAGCCAGGGCTGGCGCTTGAGCGTGGCCTGCAGGCTGTTCGGATCGCCGGCACGTTCGCCGGTGGAAATGCTGGTGGGCAGCAGCAGGCTGTTGACGGCGCGGTCGATCGCCTGCTGCGCCTGTTGCAAGCTCACGCCGGGTGCAAGCGCATAGCTGATGCCCGAGGACGCGAACTGCGCGTCGTGCTGCACGCGATCGCGGGTGAGCCCGTAGCGCCAGGTGGCGATGGCGCTGAGCGGCACCCGCTCTCCCGCGTCGTTGAGCAGTTGCACCTGCTCCAGCGCGGACGGCTCGCTGTTGCCACGCGGGTCGGCTTCCATCACCACGCGGTACTGGTTCAGCGGGTCGTACAGCGTGGCGACCTGGCGTTGCGAGAACGCGTTGTTCAGGGCTGTGGTCACGGTGTCCATGCGCACGCCCAGCCGGCGCGCGGCCTCGCGGTCCACGTTCAGCACGACCTGCTGCGCATCCTCGCCGGCACCGAAGTCCACATCGGTCAGCTCCGGCAGCGCGCGCAGCGCCTCGCCCACGGGTTTGGTCGAGGCGCGCAGGTCGGCCAGCGAATCGGAGCGCATGACGAACAGGTACTCGTTGTCGCCGCCACCGCTGGAGAGGCGAATGTCCTGATCCACGTTCACGAACAGCGCGCCGCCGGCAATGCGCGGTGCGTTGGCGCGCAAGCGCGCCACCACCGACGAGGCCGGCTCACCGCGTTCGGCCAACGGCTTGAGGCGGATGCGGAACCACGAGTTGCTGGTGCCGGTGCGCCCTCCGCTCACCCCGGTGACATCCGCCACGGCGGGGTCGGCCACCAGCAGGCGGCGGAACGCTTCCACCTTGGGCTGCATGCCCTGGAAAGAAAAGCCGTCGTCACCGCGCACAAAGCCGCCGAGCTGGCCCGTGTCCTGCTGCGGCAGCATGCCCTTGGGAATCGCCACATAGAGCCACACGTTCAAGGCCACGGTACCGGCCAGCAACAGCAGCGTGAGCACGCGGTGGCGCAGCGCGAAGCCCAGGCTGCGCGCATAGCCGCTTTGCACATCGGCCAGCAGGCTCGCGATCCCGCGCGCCAGCAGGCCCGGCGGTTTCGTGCGCGGTCCCGCCGGCAGGCCATGGGCGCACAGCGCGGGCGTGAGCGTGACCGACACGGCCAGCGAGATCAGCATGGCCGCCACCAGCGTGATGGAGAACTCGCGGAACAGCCGCTCCACCACGCCACCCATGAACAGGATGGAGAGGAACACCACGATCAGCGCGAGGTTCATGGCCAGCAGCGTGAAGCCGACCTCGCCCGCCCCGGTGAACGCCGCGCGCCAGACGGTGCGCCGCCCGACCTCGCGCTGGCCGTTGGCGGCCTGCACGGCACGCGCCCGCTCGATATGGCGCTGGATGTTCTCCAGCACCACGATGGCATCGTCCACCACCAGACCGGCGGCCACGATCAGCGCCATCAGCGACAGGTTGTTGAGCGAGAAGCCCTGCCACCACATCACCGCGAACGCGCCGATGAGCGACACCGGCAGCGCCAGCGCGGGAATCAGTGCGGTTCGCCAGCTCGAGAGAAAGGCCCAGACCACCGTCATCACCAGCACGCAGGACAACACCAGCGTGAACTGCGCCTCGCGCAGGGTGGCACGAATGCCGGGCGAACGGTCCATCACCACGCTCAGCGTGGTGTCGGCCGGCATCAGCGCGCGCAGCTGCGGCATCTGCGCATGGATGGCGTCGATCGTCTCCACGATGTTGGCCCCCGCGCGCCGGCTCACCAGCAGCACCACGGCGGGCCGGTTGTTGTGGTACCCGCTGGTGTAGCGGTTCTCCACCGAATCGGTCACCTCGGCCACGTCGGACAGCCGCACCAGCGCGCCACCGTCGTTGCGCACCACCAGCTGAGAGAAATCGGCTGCCGTGCGCAACGGCTCCGGCAAGGCGATCTGCCAGCGCCGCCCGTCCTGCTCGACCTGACCGAGCGGCCGCCAGGCATTGGCCTGGGTGATGGCCTGGCGCACGTCGTCCAGCGACATACCCCGGTGCGCCAGCGCCTGGGGTTCGGCCTGCACCCGCACAGCGGGCAACGACGAGCCGTCCACCGTGACCTCGCCCACACCGACGATCTGCGCCAGCTTCTGCGCCAGCACGGTGGACGCGTTGTCGTACAGCGCGGACGACGGCAGCCGGGGCGACGACAGCGCGAGCGCCATGATGGGCGCCTGCGAGGGGTTCACCTTCACGAAGGTCGGGTTGCCCGTCATGCCCGACGGCAGCTGGCCACGCGAAGCATTGATGGCGGCCTGCACCTCGCGCGCGGCGGCGTCGATGTCGCGGTCCAGGTCGAACTGCAGGGCCACACTGGTGCTGCCCTGGTTGCTGCTGGAACGGATGCTGGTGACGCCCGCGATGCTGCCCAGCGCACGCTCCAGCGGCGCGGCCACGGTGGAGGCCATGCTTTCGGGGCTCGCGCCCGGCAGGCTGGCGCGCACCTGGATCACCGGGAAATCCACGCGCGGCAAAGGCGAGACGGGCAGCATTCGCCACGCGAGCAGGCCAACCAGCACGATGGCGATGGCCAGCATCGTGCTGCCGATGGGGCGGCGGATGAAAAAGCGCGCGAGTGCGTTCATGCGCTCGCGGCACGTCGACGACGCGCCAGCCGGTCGAAGGCCAGGTACACCACCGGCGTGGTGAACAGCGTGAGCACCTGGCTCACGATCAGCCCGCCGACCATGACGATGCCCAGCGGCTGGCGCAGTTCGGCGCCGGAACCACTGGCCAGCATGAGCGGTACCGCACCGAACAGCGCGGCCAGGGTGGTCATGAGGATGGGACGGAAGCGCAGCAGCGCGGCGCGGTGGATGGCCTCGCGTGGCGACAGGCCAAGGCGGCGCTGCGCGTCGAGCGCGAAGTCCACCATCATGATCCCGTTCTTCTTCACCAACCCGATCAGCAGCACGATGCCGATCACGGCGATGAGGTCGAGCGGCCGGCCGGCCAGCAGCAGCGCCGCCAGCGCGCCCACGGTGGCCGAGGGCAGCGTGGACAGAATGGTGAGCGGGTGCACCGCGCTCTCGTACAGCATGCCCAGCACCAGGTACATCACCACCACCGCAGCCAGGATCAGCCACAGCGTATTCGCCAGCGAGCTGCGGAAACCCTCGGCCGCGCCCTGGAAGGCGAGTTCCACCGCCACCGGCAGGCCGACCTCCCGCTCCACCGCCTCGATGGCCGCCACGGCCTCGCCCAGCGAATGCCCTGGCGCGAGGTTGAACGACAGGGTGACCGCCGGGAACTGGCCCTGGTGCTCGATCGCCAGCGGCGCGCGCCGCTCCACCGCGCGCGCCACCGCCGACAGCGGCACCGGCCTCGCATCAGCTCCGCCGCCCACCGGCTGCACGTAGATGCCTTCCAGCGCCTGCAAGCCACCCTGCTTCGCCTCGTCGCTCTCCAGCACCACGCGGTACTGGCTCGAGTGCGTGAACAGGGTGCTGACCTGCCGCTGGCCGAAGGCGCTCTGCAGCGCCGAGGCGATGTCGCCCATGCGCAGGTTCAGCCGTGCGGCGGCGTCGCGGTCAATTTCCAGCCAGGCCTGCAGGCCTTCGCGCTGCAGGTTGCTGGCCACATCGGCCAGTTCCTCGCGCTGCGCCAGGCCGTCCAGCATGCGCCGCGTCCATTCGCCGAGCAGGGTGCTGTCGGGTGAGCTGAGCGTGAACTGGTACTGCGTGCGGCTGATGCGGTCTTCCATGCCGAGTTCCTGCACCGGCTGGAACCAGGCTTCGATGCCGCTCACCTCGCGCGCGCGCTCGCGCAGCCGCTCGATGAGTTGGCCGGCGGAGACCGAGCGCTCGGCGTGCGGCGAGAGCGTGAGCATCATGCGCCCGCTGTTGAGCGTGGCGTTGCTGCCGTCCACGCCAATGAAGGACGAGATGCTGTGCACGGGCGCCTCTTCCAGCAATGCGCGGGCCAGCGCCTGCTGCCGCTCCGCCATGGCGCCGAAGGACACGCTCTGCGGTGCCTCCGTCACCACCTGGATCGCACCCGCGTCCTGAACCGGGAAGAAGCCCTTGGGCACAGCGAGGTAGAGCAGCGCCGTGAGCACCAGCGTGGCCGCCATGGCCAGCAGCGCGAGCGGCTGGCGGGCCAGCACCCAGTCGAGCCAGCGGCCGTAGCGGTCGATGGTGCCGCTGAGCCAGTCGCGCCGGCCTTCGCCATGTGCCGGGGCCTGCTTGAGCATGCGCGCGGCCATCATGGGCGTGAGCGTGAGCGAGACCACGAGCGAGATGCCGATGGCCACCGCCAGCGTGACCGCGAATTCGTGGAACAGGCGGCCCACCACGTCGGCCATGAAGAGCAAGGGGATGAGCACCGCCACCAGCGAGACCGTGAGCGAGATCAGCGTGAAGCCGATTTCACTCGCGCCCTTGAGCGCGGCTTCCATCGGCCCGGCACCCTCTTCCCGGTGGCGCGCGATGTTCTCCAGCATCACGATGGCGTCGTCCACCACGAAGCCGGTGGCAATGGTCAGCGCCATCAGGCTCAGGTTGTTGAGCGAATAGCCCAGCAGCAGCATGGCCGCGAAGGTGCCGATAAGCGACAGCGGCACCGCCACGCTGGGAATGAGCGTGGCCGGCAGCGTGCGCAGGAACACGAAGGTGACCAGCACCACCAGCGCGATGGCGAACAGCAGTTCCTTCTGCACATCGCGCACCGAGGCGCGGATGCTTTCGGTGCGGTCCGAGACGATCTGCACCTTCACCGTGGCCGGCAGCGTGGCCGTGAGCTGCGGCAGCAGCGCGCGCACCTGGTCGGCCACTGCGATCACGTTGGCGCCCGGCTGGCGCTGGATGTTCAGCAGCACGGCGGGCGCCAGGCCGCAACCGCTGGCCTGCCCCTCGGCGCAGGCCATGCCGGCCCAGGCCGCAAGAAAACGGTCTTCCGCACCCTCTTCCACCTTCGCCACATCGGCCAGGCGCAGCGGTGCGCCGTCTCGCCAGGCCACGATCAGCCGCTGGTATTCGGCCACCGATCGCAGCTGGTCGTTCGCGTCCAGCATGGTGCTGCGCAGCTCGCCGTCGAAACTGCCCTTGGGCTGGTTGTTGTTGGCCGCCGCAATGGCCGTGCGCAACTCTTCCAGTGTGAGGCCGTTGGCCGCCAGCGCGCGGCTGTTGGCCTGCACGCGGATCGCCGGGCGCTGCCCACCCGCCAGGCTGACCAGACCCACGCCCGGCAGGCGCGAGATCTGCCCGGCCATGCGCGTGTCCACCATGTCCACCACGCGCGGCAGCGGCAGCGTCTCGGAGCCGATGGCCAGCGTGAGGATGGGCACGTCCGCCGGGTTCACCTTGCGGTAGATCGGCGGCGCGGGCAGGTCTGACGGCAGCAGGCTGTTGGCGCCCTGCAGCGCGGCCTGCACGTCCTGCTCGGCCACGCCCAGGTCCACCTCCAGCGCGAACTTCATGGTGATGACCGAGGCGCCGCCCGAGCTGGTGGACGACATCTGCGCCAACCCCGGAATCTGCCCGAGCCGGCGCTCCAGCGGCGCGGTGACGGTGCGCGCCGTCACGTCCGGGCTGGCGCCGGGCTGGAAGGTGAACACCTGGATGACCGGGTAGTCCACCTGCGGCAGCGCCGACACCGGCAGTTGCCGCCACGCCAGCAGCCCGGCGATGAGCACCGCCAGCATCAACAGCGAGGTGGCCACCGGTCGCAAGATGAAAGGGCGGGAGATCGAAGCAGAAGACATATCAGGCACTCATCAAGCCAGCGCGACACCCGCAACGAAAGAAGCAGCCGCCACCAAAGGCATCCTGGGTCCGGCTCCGCCGGCCCGAGATGCCGTCCCCCCTCCCAGCGCCGAAGGCGCGCCAGAGAGGGGAAGCCGCACAGCGGCGCAGGGGGAGTCTCATTTCTCCGGTGCCAGGGGCGACGACGCCGGCAGCGCCGTGGCCTGCACGATCGTCACCGCACGGCCGTCTTCCAGACGGTCCAGGCCCTCGAGCACCACCGGCTCGCCATCCTTCAGGCCCGTGAGAACCACGGTGCGCCCGCCGCTGGCGGGGCCAAGCGAGAGGTCGCGCACCTGCGCCTTGTTCTCGGCGATCACATACACATAGCTGCCGCGCGAGCCATGCTGCACCGCATCGGTGGGAATGGTCACCGCAGCGGGCAGCTCCCGCAGCGCCAGCCGCAGGTTCACGAACTGGTTGGGAAACAGCGCGTCGTCCGCGTTGTCGAAGCGCGCTTTCAGGCGCAACGTGCCGGTGGCCGCGTCGATCTGGTTGTCCAGCGTGTCGAGGCGGCCCACGGCCAGGCGCTGGCGGTTGTCGCGGTCCCACGCTTCGGCGCGGGGCGGCTGCTTGCTGTCGTGCGCGGCGCGCACATCGGCCACCTGCGGCTCGGGCACGCTGAACACCACCGAGACGGGCTGCGTCTGCGTCAGCGTGAACAGGCCGTTGGCGTCGTTGGCCGACAGCAGGTTGCCCGCGTCCACCCGGCGCAGGCCGATGCGCCCGGCGATGGGCGCGGTGATGCGGGTGTAAGAAAGCTGCAGCTTCGCGTTGTCCACCTGCGCCTGGTCGGACTTGAGCGTGCCGCGCAGCTGCTGCACCAGTGCGGCCTGGCGGTCCAGCACCTGGCGGGCGACCGCATCGCGCGCGAACAAGCCTTCGTAGCGGGCCAGCTCGCTCTCGGCATTGCGCAATTGCGCCAGGTTCTGCTGCTGCTGCCCCTGGGCCTGCGCCAGCGCCACGCGCAGCGGCTCGGGGTCGATCTCGGCCAGCAACTGGCCCTGCGCCACCCGCTGGCCTTCACGCACCAGCACGCGGGCCAGCTGGCCGTCCACCCGGCTGCGCACCGTGACCGTGTTGTACGGCGCGACCGTGCCCACGGCGCGTGCCTGCACGGTGAAGTCTTCGGTGCGCGCGGCCTCCACCCGCACCGCCACCGGCCCGCGCCAGGCACTGGGTGTGGCCGGCGGCTGCGGCGGCGGGCGCAACAGGAACCACCAGGCGGCAAAGCCCACCCCCACCAGCAGGACCAGCCAGAACAGGCGGCGCGGCCTGCGGGAGGACGAAGAGGACGCGGGCGCGGCGGAGGGAGCAGACTGCATGGAAAGACGGAAAAGGGGTGCTTGCCGTGGCGATGCGGGGGCCGGCTCCGGGCCTGTCCTGCAATGGCTGCGCGCTACAACACCGGGACGCTCGGGGCGGGATGTTGGGAGGGAAGCGCGATGATAAACATGGCGCAGGTATTCGTTTACGGGCGGGGGGAAAAGTTCAAGACTGGCTGGCCTATTTCCGTCGAACTGAGGAATACCAGTTCCAGGAGCACAAAGCACCCTATACCCCCGAGGGTATGCTCAGATCCAACGAAAAAGATCAGGAGCACCTCGCTATGAATTTTGAGGACTGGATGCGCCACCGAGGCCTTAGTAACTCCTCCGTCAACAAGTACGCCAGCGCGATCGAAGGACCACTATCAGAGTGGGCCGGGAAGCATCACTTAACTGAGGGGCCACTAAGCTCACTAAAAAACAAGGATGCGTTCTTAAAAGTCTCGGAAAAACTGCAAACCTTGGACATCTTCAAGCAGCGCAACTCACGTGGTCATCACATGTACAGCAGCGCATTGGCCAAGTACGTGGAATATCTATCTGAGGGGTATGGCAGTGACCTTGAACAAGACATTGAAGAAATACTTGCAGATAAGAACCTCAGCAGAACCGAGTGCTTGAGCCTAGTGAAATCCAGAATCGGTCAAGGTGTGTTTAGACAAAAGCTATTGCTGCACTGGAAGGCCTGTTCGGTGACGGGCTTCAAGGACACCAATCTTCTGATCGCCTCTCACATCAAACCATGGCGTTCGTGCAGCAACTCTGAGAGGCTAGATCCCTTTAACGGACTCCTGCTAACTCCAAATCTCGACAGAGTATTTGACGCAGGACTGATCACGTTCACCGATAGCGGAAGCATCGCTCTATCGCCGCTTCTATCCGAACCATCAAAACTGGGCATTTCTTTGGATATGCGGGTGGAAATCTCAGCACCGCATCGCCCGTTTATAAACTTTCACCGAGAGGCCGTGTTTCGCGCGACATAGTCTCTGCGCTCTCATATCGCACACGGAGGAATATTCTCAAGACACGATATAAGCCCCAGCCCCCACACAAAGCAGCTTCCCATCCGCCCCCTCGAACGCCATCCTCGTGTTCGCCACGCGTGAGCCCAGCCGCAGTACCTCGGCGCTGAGATGGAAGTAATCGCCCACGCAGGGCCGCAGGTAGTCGATGCGCAGGTCGATGGTGCCGAGTTTGGCGAAGCGCTGCAGGCGCTGCAGGGGTTCTTCGTTCATGTGGCGGGCGCCATTGGCGGCGATGCAGGCCAGGCCGCCCATGGCGTCGAGCGCGGCACTCACCACACCGCCGTGCACGCGTCCATGCTGGTAGTGGCCGATAAGGTCGGGCTTCATGTCGATGCGGGCCGTGACGCGCTCGGGCGTGATGTCCTGGAGCCTGAGGCCGAGCACGCGGTTGAAGACGATCTTGTCCTCGAACAGGTCTTTGAGCAACGCGATGAACTCGGGCTCGAACGCGGCTGGAGCGGTGGCGGTGGTCGCAGTGTGTTTGCTCATAGGCCCCATTGTCGTGCGGCAAGTTCCTTCATGATTTCTTCGGCGCCGCCGCCGATCATCATCACCTTCACCTCACGGTAGACGCGTTCGCTCACGGTGCCACGCATGTAGCCCATGGCGCCGAGGATCTGCACGGCCGTGTCCGCGCAGAACTGCATAGCCTGGGTGGCGTGGTTCTTGAGCAGGCAGACGTGGGCGACCCAGTCCGCACCCTGGTCACCGGCGTCGGCGCGTTCACCGGCGGCATCCAGCCACGCCTGGGTGGACTGGATGCGCATCTGCATGTCCATGAGTTTGTGGCGGATCACCTGGCGTTCGATGAGGGGTGCGCCGAAGGTGTTGCGCTGCCGGGCCCAGGCCAGGGCTTCGTCGTAGCAGGCTTCGGCGAAGCCGAGCGCCATGGCGGACATGGCGAGGCGCTCGCCGTTGAAGTTGCCCATGATCATGCGGAAGCCCGCGCCCTCGGCACCGAGGCGGTAGCGCGCGGGCACGCGCACACCATCGAAGCGCAGGTGCGCGGTGTCGGAGCTGTGCCAGCCCATTTTCTGCAGCGCGCTGCGCGAGATGCCGGGTGTGTCGCACGGCACCACGATCATGGAGATGCCGTTGGCGCCTTTGGCATTCGGGTCGGTGCGCACGGCGAGCGTGATCCAGTCGCAGCGCATGCCGGAGGTGATGAACACCTTCTCGCCATCGATGACGTAGTGATCGTCTTCGAGCCGCGCGGTGGTGCGCAGCGCGGCCACGTCGGAGCCGCCGCCGGGTTCGGTGATGCCGAGCGCGGCGATCTTCTCGCCGCGCAGCACGGGGGGTATCACCTCCTGCTGCAGCTCGGGCGTGCCGTGCGCGATCACGGGTGGCAGGCCGATGTTGTGCGTGAAAAGGCTGGCCATCACACCGCCGCTGCCGCCATGCCGCGCCAATGTGCGCGACATGGCGTTGCGCGCGCTCCAGGGCGCGGGCGTGCCGCCGAGGTGTTCCGGGTAGCCGAGGCCGAGCAGGCCGATGTCGGCGGCTTCCCGGTGCAGCGAACGCGGCAGCTCGCCCGCCTCTTCCCAGGTGGGCACGTGGGGTGCGATCGCCTGCGTGGCGAAGCGCCGCACGGTGTCGATGAGCGCGCTGCGGTCTTCGGCGGTGAAGGTGGCGGCGGGCGTGTTCATGCGGCGAAGGTCACCAGGAGCTGCCCGGGCGCCACCTGCTGCCCGGTGGCCACGGACACGGTGTCCACCGCCACATCGCGCGGTGCGGCGAGCGTGTGTTCGAGCTTCATGGATTCGATGACGAGCAGGGGTTCGCCCTTGGCGATGCGGGCACCCGGCGCCACGTGCACCGCGACGAGCTTGCCGTTGAAGGGGGCGCGCAGCTCGCGCGCGGCCGATGCGCCACCGGCCCGTTCGCGGGGTGCGTGGCTGAGGTCAAGCAACTCGATGGTGTGCGCGCCGGCCTGGGCCTGCCAGCGGCCCGCAACCAGCGGCACGGCCACCACCGGCCAGGTGACGCCGTCGATGACCACGCGCCCCGGCGTCACACGGGCCTGCACGCTGCGGTCGCCCACGGTCAGGTTCACCGCGCCCTGCCCTTGTTCGTGCAGCGCCAGGTCCAGCACCTGCTCGCCGTGCTGCCAGCGCAGCGGGCGCGCGAAGGGACACGGCAGCGCGGCCGCGGGCGACTGTGCGCCGTAGGTGGCGGCCAGCACGCCGGCCAGCACCGCGTCGGGCGGTGGCACCAGCATGGCGCGCACGGTGTCGCCCTCTTCGGCCAGGAAGGGAATGAGCGCACCACCTTCGTGGAACACGGGGTGGCGCAGGCAGGCCGCGAGGAAAGCCCGGTTGGTGGGCAGGCCGAGCAGACGCGTCTGGTCCAGCGCGTGGGCGAGGCGGTCGATGGCTTCGCGGCGCGTGGGCGCGTGCACGATGAGCTTGCCCAGCATGGCGTCGTAGTGCGGCGTGATCTCGCTGCCGGTTTCGAGTGCGTGGTCGAAACGCAGGCCGGCCTCGCGCGGCGGCTCGCTGAAGTGGCGCACGCGGCCGGTGTGCGGGGTGTAGTGCTCGTCCTCGGCGCACAGGCGCACCTCGATGGCGTGGCCGTGGAAGCGGATCTGTTCCTGCGCCAGCGGCAAGGGCTCGCCGCGAGCGATGCGCAGCTGCCACGCCACGAGATCCAGGCCGGTGATGGCTTCAGTGACCGGGTGCTCCACCTGCAGGCGGGTGTTCATCTCCATCAGGAAGAACTCTTCGCCTTCCAGCAGGAATTCGACCGTGCCCGCGCCCACATAACCCGCGCCCTGCGCGAGCGCCACGGCGCAGCGGCCCAGCTGTTCGCGCAAGCCGGGCGATACGGCCGGGCTCGGCGTTTCTTCCACGATCTTCTGGTGGCGGCGCTGCACCGAACAGTCGCGCTCGCCCAGGTGCACGCAGTGGCCCTGCGCATCGGCGAACACCTGCACTTCCACATGGCGCGGGCGCAGCAGGGCGCGTTCGATCAGCAGGTCGCCGTTGGCGAAACCGGCCAGTGCCTCGGAGCGCGCGCTGCGCAGCGCAGGCAGCAGTTGCGCCGCCTCGTGCACCAGGCGCATGCCGCGCCCGCCACCGCCCGCCACGGCCTTCACCATGAGCGGGAAGCCGACGCGCAGGGCCTCGGTCTCGAAGGTGGCCTCGCGCTGGTCATCGCCGAAGTAACCGGGCAGGCAGGGCACGCCCTGCGCCACGGCGAGCGCCTTGGCAGCGGACTTGCTGCCCAGCGCTCGGATGGCCGAGGGCGGCGGGCCGACCCAGGTCAGGCCCGCATCGATCACAGCCTGCGCGAATCCGGCGTTCTCGCTCAGGAAGCCGTAGCCCGGGTGAACCGCGTCGGCATTGGTGGCCACGGCGGCGTCCAGCAGGCGGTCGACGCGCAGGTAGGAATCGGCCGAGGCCGTGCCACCGAGCGCGTAGGCGCTGGTGGCTTCGCGCACGTGCAGCGCACCGGCGTCGGGCTCTGAGAAAACGGCCACGGTTTCGATGCCCATGGCGTGCGCGGTGCGGATGATGCGCCGGGCGATCTCGCCCCGGTTGGCGATGAGCAGGCGTTTCATGGTTTCGGGGTCCAGGGGGCTGGTTGCTTTTTCGCGAAGGCGGCCAGCCCGCCCGCCGCCTCGGGGCCGCGCAGTGCGCTGGCGAAGGCGATGGCGGCTTCGTCGCGCAGGTCGGGCACGTCGCCGCGCAGGCGTTGCAGCAGGCGTTTGGTGCCGGCCACGGCGCCGGGCGCGGCGCGCTTGATGGACTGCACGCGTTCGCGCAACGCGGCATCGAGGGCGTCGTCGGCCACCACCTCGTCCACCAGGCCGAGGGCTTGCGCTTCCTGCGCGCGGTAGCTGCGGCCTTGCAGCAGGCATTGGCGCGCCGTGGCATCGCCCAGGCGTTGCCAGACGAAGGGCGCGATCTGCGCCGGCGGCAGGCCGAGGGTGACTTCGGGCGTGGCGAACACGGAGCGTTCCGTGGCGATGACGTGGTCGGCGCAGCAGACCAGACCGAAGCCACCGCCCATGGCCGCGCCGTCCACCGCGCACACCAGCCATTGCGGCAGCGCGAACAGCGCGTGCAACACGTCGCCGAAGCGGCGGTTCATGGCGATCAGCGGGTCGTCCTCGCCCGGCTGCAGCGGCTGGCCGATGGCACTGGCGAAACCACCGAGGCTGCCGCCTGCACTGAAGGCGCCGGCGGCGCCAGTGAGCACGACCACGCGCAAGGTGGAGTCCTGCTGAGCGCGCAGGCAGGCCTCGTACAGGCCCATCACCATGGCGTCGCTCAGCGCGTTGCGCGTGGCGGGGTCGTTCAGCACCCAGCGCTCGGTGTCACCCGCGCGTTCGACCAGAAAAGCACTCATGTCACGCCTCTCACATGCAGACCAACGCCCACCCAATGACCGTCCAGGGTCGACGACGATCCGGCTTCGCCGATCGAAGTCGACGTCCCCTCCTGGGGGGAAGCCGCGCAGCGGCGCAGGGGGGATTTCATCTTGCGGGCCTTTTGGCGATGCCCATGATCTTGGAGAGGATGCCGAGCATCACCTCGTCCGCACCACCGCCGATGGAGGCCAGCCGGCCGTCGCGGTACATGCGCGAGACCTTGTTCTCCCAGGTGAATCCCATGCCGCCCCAGAACTGCAGGCAGGTGTCGGGCACCACGCGGTTGAGCCGGCCGGCCTTGAGCTTGGCCATGGTCGCCCATTCGGTCACGTCCTCCCCCGCCACGTAGTGCTCGCAGGCCATGTAGGTGAGCGCGCGCAGGCTCTCCACCTCGGTCTTGAGCTCGGCCAGCTTGAACTGCACCCACTGCTGGTCGGCCAGGGCCGCACCGAACAGCTTGCGTTCCTGTGCCCACTCCACCGTCCACTCGATGCAGTTGGACAGGCTCTGCAGCGTGCTCGCGGCGCACCACAGGCGCTCTTCCTGGAACTGCTGCATCTGGTAGATGAAGCCCGCACCTTCCTGGCCGATCAGGTAGCGCTGCGGCACGCGCACCTCGTCGAAGTACAGCAGGCCGGTGTCGCTGCTGTTCATGCCGATCTTGCGGATCTTCTTGCCCACCTCGAAGCCCTTGACGGTCTTGCCGTTCTCGCGCAGCGGCACCATCCCCAGGCTCTTGTTCTTGTTCGCCGGGCAGTCGCTGGTGTTTACCAGCATGCACATCCAGTCGGCCTGCAGGCTGTTGGTGATCCACATCTTCTGGCCGCTGATCACGTAGTCGCCACCGTCCTTGCGCGCCACGGTCTTGATGGCGGACACGTCGCTGCCGGCGCCGGGCTCGCTCACGCCGATCGAGCCCACCAGCCGGCCCGCGATC
>QFCS01000226.1_pt1 | contig 21257 bp, 18 predicted proteins | sample 3576561 | NCBI WGS metagenome assembly QFCS01 | reverse complement strand
CTTCTGGCAGAACTCCGGCAGGATGCGCCACATCGGCTGGTTCTTGGCGTAGTCGTCCTTGAACTGCTGCAGCGCGGTCAGCAGCGTGTTCCAGCGGCCCTTGGTGATGCCGATGGTGAACATGATGAAGAAGCTGTACAGGCCGGTCTTCTCCACCACCACGCCGTGCTCGGCCAGGAACTTGGTGACGATGGACGCCGGAATGCCGTTGGTTTCGAAACGGCCGTCCAGGTTCAGGCCCGGGGTGACGATGGTCGCCTTGATCGGGTCCAGCATGTTGAAACCGGGCGCCATGTCGCCGAAGCCGTGCCAGTCCTTCTCGCTGAAAGACACGTCCTTCTGCTTGAGCACCCAGTCGCCGGTCTCGCCCATGCCTTCGTCGGCCAGGTCGTCCGGCCCCCAGACCTTGAACCACCAGTCGTCCTCGCCGAACTCGGCTTCCACCTTGCGCATGGCGCGGCGGAAATCGAGCGCTTCGAAGATGCTCTCTTCCACCAGCGCACGGCCGCCGGGCGGCTCCATCATGGCCGCGGCCACGTCGCAGCTCGCGATGATCGCGTACTGCGGGCTGGTGCTGGTGTGCATCAGGTAAGCCTCGTTGAAGAGGTGACGGTCCAGCTTGACGTTCTGCGAGTCCTGCACCAGCACATGGCTGGCCTGGCTGATGCCGGCGAGCAGCTTGTGAATGGACTGCGTCGCGTACACCACCGACTCCATCGGCCGCGCGCGCTTCTTGCCCATGGCGTGGAAGTTGCCATAGAACGGGTGGAAGGCCGCGTGCGGCAGCCAGGCTTCGTCGAAATGCAGGTTGGCCACGTAGCCGTCCAGCATCTGCTTGATGGCCTCGGTGTTGTAGAGCACGCCGTCGTAGGTGGACTGCGTCAGCGTGAGCACGCGCGGCTTCACGGTGGCGGCGTCCACACCCGCCAGCAACGGGTTGGCGCGGATCTTGGCCTGGATCGCCTCGATCTCGAATTCGCTCTGCGGAATCGGGCCGATGATGCCGTAGTGGTTGCGCGTGGGCTTGAGGAAGACGGGGATCGCGCCCGTCATGATGATGCTGTGCAGGATGGACTTGTGGCAATTGCGGTCCACCACCACCACGTCGCCCGGCGCCACCGTGTGGTGCCACACCATCTTGTTGGAGGTGGACGTGCCGTTGGTGACGAAGAAGCAATGGTCGGCGTTGAAGATGCGCGCCGCATTGCGCTCGCTCGCGCCGATCGCGCCGTTGTGGTCCAGCAGCTGGCCCAGCTCCTCCACCGCGTTGCACACGTCGGCGCGCAGCATGTTCTCGCCAAAGAACTGGTGGAACATCTGGCCCACGGGGCTCTTCAGGAAGGCCACGCCACCCGAGTGCCCCGGGCAGTGCCATGAATAGGAACCGTCTTCCGCGTAGTCCAGCAAAGCCTTGAAGAACGGCGGCTGGATGCCTTCGAGGTAGCTCTTGGCCTCGCGGATGATGTGGCGCGCCACGAACTCCGGCGTGTCCTCGAACATGTGGATGAAGCCGTGCAGCTCGCGCAGCACGTCGTTGGGCAGGTGCCGGCTGGTCTTGGTCTCGCCGTAGATGTAGATCGGCACGTCGGCGTTCTTGCGGCGCACCTCGTCGATGAAGCTGCGCAGGTTCAGCACCACGGGGTCGATGTCATCGCCGTGGCTGAATTCCTCGTCGTCGATCGACAGGATGAAGGCACTCGCCCGGCTCTGCTGCTGCGCGAACTGGCTCATGTCGCCATAGCTCGTCACGCCCACCACCTCGAAGCCTTCGACTTCGATGGCCTGTGCCAGCGCGCGGATGCCCAGGCCCGAAGTGTTCTCCGAGCGGAAGTCCTCATCGATGATGACGATGGGAAAGCGGAATTTCATGTGAGATTCTCCAGCCGTGTTCAGCCGGCTACGGGGGAAGGGCACCATCGGCGGGGACCCCAACGGTGGCAAAGCAGGCGCGAAGTGTACGGAAATCGCGTGTCTCCCTGCGGAACGCGCCGGCCTTTTGTCGCAGAATGTGGCGCAAGCCAGACATTCCTTCTGGCCAGACCCTTGGGCCGCGCCCGGGTTCCCTTGGCATTCTGAAGACAGGAGTATTCATGTCGGACTCAACCGTGTGGTGGCTGCTGGCCGGCGCTGCTGTCGCGCTGGAGCTTTTCACAGGCACCTTTTACCTGCTGATGCTCGCCGTGGGCCTGGCCGCCGGCGCGCTCGCGGCACACGCCGGCCTGGGCACCACCGCGCAGCTGATCGCGGCGGCGGTGGTGGGTTCGGCCGCCGTGGTGGGCTGGTACTTCATCAAGAAACGCGGTGCCGGCGACCCCTCGGTGCGCGCCATGCGCAGCGTCAACCTCGACATCGGCGAGGTGCTGCAGATCGACGAATGGCACGCCGACGGTACCGCGAGCGTGAAATACCGTGGCGCGCAATGGACCGTGATCCAGCGCCCGGGCAACCCGCCCACCCCAGGCGCCTACCGCGTGGCCGAGCTCGTGGGCAACCGCCTGCTGGTCGACAAGGTCTGAGCGCGAACACGCATGCGCTACCCTCGCCCCTCCTGAAACCTTTCTGAGAAGCCATTGCCATGGAAATTGCCATCCTCCTCTTCATCATCGCCGTCATCTTCATCACACGGTCCATCAAGGTCGTGCCGCAGCAGAACGCGTGGGTGGTGGAGCGCCTGGGCAAGTACCACGCCTCGCTCGCGCCGGGCCTGAACTTCCTGGTGCCCTTCATCGACAAGGTGGCCTACAAGCACAGCCTGAAGGAAATTCCGCTGGACGTGCCCAGCCAGGTCTGCATCACGCGCGACAACACCCAGCTGCAGGTGGACGGCATCCTGTACTTCCAGGTCACCGACCCCATGCGCGCGAGCTACGGCTCGTCCAACTACATCGTCGCCGTCACGCAACTGGCCCAGACCTCGCTGCGCTCGGTCATCGGCAAGCTGGAACTCGACAAGACCTTCGAAGAGCGCGACATGATCAACGCGCAGGTGGTCTCGGCCATCGACGAAGCCGCGCTGAACTGGGGCGTGAAGGTGCTGCGCTACGAAATCAAGGACCTCACGCCGCCCGAGGCCATCCTGCGCGCCATGCAGTCGCAGATCACCGCCGAGCGCGAGAAGCGCGCCCTGATCGCGGCGTCCGAAGGCCGCCGCCAGGAACAGATCAACATCGCCACCGGCGAGCGCGAAGCCTTCATTGCCCGCTCCGAAGGCGAAAAGCAGGCCGAGATCAACAACGCGCAAGGTGAAGCCGCCGCCATCCTCGCGGTGGCAGAAGCCAACGCCGAAGCCATTCGCAAGGTGGCCGAAGCCATCCGCCAGCCGGGCGGCCAGGAAGCCGTGCAGCTCAAGGTCGCCGAGAAAGCCGTGGAGGCCTACGGCAAGGTCGCCGCCGACGCCACCACCACGCTCATCGTGCCCAGCAACATGACCGAGGTCTCGGCGCTCATCACCTCGGCCATGAAGATGGTCGGCGTGGGCGGCAAGACCAACGCCTGAAGCAACGCGAGCCTCACCACGGAGCCGCCACCATGACCTTGTCGCGCAACGTGCTGGGCGGCCCGCTGGTGCCCTGCTCCTACGACCCGCTCACCGGCTTCTACCGAGACGGCTGCTGCGAGACCGACGCCGAAGACCACGGCACGCACGTGGTGTGCGCCCGCGTCACGGCGGCGTTTCTCGAGTTCTCGCGAGAGCACGGCAACGACCTGAGCACCCCACGCCCGCAATGGCGCTTCGCCGGCCTCAAACCCGGCGACCGCTGGTGCCTCTGCGTGCAGCGCTGGCTGGAAGCCCTGCGCGCGGGCGTCGCCCCGCCCGTGGTGCTCGACAGCACGCACGCGGCGGCGCTGGAGTACGTGTCACTGGAAGTGCTGCAACAACACGCCTGGCACAAGACGGCGGACGGCAGCCCGGCGGGATGAGCGAAATCGCCTGCTACAATCGCAGGCTTCGCGGAGAGGTGGATGAGTGGTTTAAGTCGCACGCCTGGAAAGCGTGTGTGGGCTAATCCCCACCGCGGGTTCGAATCCCGCCCTCTCCGCCAGTTATGAGTTTGAAGACGTCCAGCAACGTTCAAAACACCCCCTCAAAAGCCCTGCAAGTCCTTGATTTGCAGGGCTTTTTGTTTTCTAACGTCCAAACACGTTCGTTGACATCCAGGATTTTTTGTTGGTATGGTGTGTGGTATTTCGGTACCACCGTGTTGGTATCTCATCTACCAACAGACGCTCCATGGCCCTCACCGACACCGCCCTTCGATCCAGTAAACCGCGCGAGACGCTCTACAAGTTGTCAGACGGCCGCGGGCTGCAGTGTCATGTGACCACCCAAGGTTCCAAGCTCTGGCGGTGGGCATATCGTTTCGACGGTAAGCAGAAAATCATGGCATTGGGCTCATACCCAGACGTCTCGCTTGCGCAGGCGCGTGATCGATCAGACCAGGCGCGAAAGCTACTCGCCACCGGAATCGATCCCATGGCCCAGCGCAAAGCCACGAAGATCGCGCGACGCTTGGCGGTAGAAGACACGTTCGCGGCCATCGCGAAAAAGTGGTGGGAGAGTTGGAAGGCTGCTCGAAGCGAAAGTCATACCGTGTACGTCTGGCGCCGCCTTGAAGCCGACGTGTTTCCTGCGATCGGCAGCCGTCCTATCGCAGATATTGAAGTGCCTGAACTTGTTCTGATGATGAAAAAGATCGAGGAACGCGGCGCTCTGGACATCGCGAAACGTGCACTGCAGACGTGCTCTCAGATCTTTCGCTACGCCATCGCTCACGGAGTTGCCAAGCGAAATCCCGCCGCAGAAATCCGGCCAAGCGACGTGCTCGCCTCGCGCAAGAAGGAGCACTACGCCCGCGTGGACGCCAAAGAACTCCCGCAGTTGCTGCGCAAGATTGAGGTCTACAACGGGAGCACGATCACACGAACCGCAATCAAGTTAATGGCCATGACTTTTGTGCGCACCAAGGAACTGATAGGTGCACAGTGGTCAGAGTTTGATCTGGACGCAGCCCGCTGGGACATTCCGGCCGAGCGCATGAAGATGAAGACACCGCACATCGTGCCGCTATCCATCCAAGCCATCACGCTGCTGCGAAGTCTTCACACTCTCACGGGGCACAGCTTGCTGTTGTTTCCAGGTGAGCGCGATCATGAAAAGCCCATGTCCAACAACACCATCCTGATGGCACTGGACAGAATGGGCTACAAGCACCGAATGACCGGCCACGGCTTTCGGGGCATCGCCTCAACGCTCCTGCACGAGCAAGGGTGGCCACATGAGCATATCGAGCTCCAGCTGGCCCATCAAGAGCGTAATCAGGTGAGCGCCTCCTACAACCATGCACTCTATTTGCAGCCACGCGCGCAGATGATGCAAGCATGGTCTGATCATTTGGATGCTCAAATTTCGGGCAATGTGGTTGCCCTTCGAAGGCAGCACGCGAACTCGGAGAGCCAGCCTGTGGCTCGTGACGGCAGAAAACTCTAAGACGGAAGTAGACCGCGTACCCGCTTCGCAAGACACTCAATGCATGAGGTCGTGCCGCCTTTGGAGCCTTTGAGTGATGTAAACCTCTTGGCGAGCCTCAGCATTAATTAATACCTCGAGCACTTCTGCCCGAGATAGATCATACTTTTTAGCCAGCCCATCAAGCTGTGCAATTGTTTTATCCTTGAGAATCAAATTGCACTGCCTTTTGTCTTTCAACTTAGCACGGTATTTTTTCTGACTCCACACCTTCTTGATATCGACCATCATCATCCGAACCTCAAGCTCTCCAAGAGGATTCTGATCAAAGAAAGAAAGCAAGTCTTCGTGACTTGAAACCATCGAGGGATTCAGGGAGACATTGGGATATCGCGCGCCCAGCCAAGTCCACATCAACTCATAGCCCGCCGGACCGGTTTCATCACGGAACCAATCAAAGACCTTGTCTTTTTGCCGTTGCATCTCCCAAGCCCGCCTTGCGAGCTCAACACAGCTTTCTTTTGCTTCGCCCTTCGACAGGTGCACATCAAAGAGAGTAATTATCCGCTGACGGCCAGATAAAAAACTCGATGCATCAATAACACCCAAGTACTCAGAGATTGGCTGTGATTTCAAATAACGCAGCATCCAGGCGTTCTGTCGTACATCGTCAACAAGCCATGAAAACCGATTTTTTGGCAAAAAAGCCTCGCGAACTTCAATACGCATGATCTCAGCAAGCCCATGGATGGAGCTTATATGGCGAGCCGCGACCGGAGAAGTATAGGTGCTGGGGTTTGGGAAGTCCCTCAATGCCCAACGAGGAAAACTCAAGAAAAGCCTGACCCAGTTCCAAACACGTTCTTCAAGCGCGTTGACCCCCAGGATCTCGGATAACTCGTCGTCCATGTGCACTGCCATAAAATTTTCTCAAGATGTCTAGTAGAGAATAAGAAGACTTCATGAACATTCTAACGATGACTCTATGACTTTTCAAGTTTATGCATAGAAGTCAAAATTTCATCACTTTGCAAGAGAAACGTCACGCATTGCCGCTGCTTCTTGGACCTACGGGCACATCGTCAGACTGAAAACCACGCACAAGCCACCTACGCGTCCATTCCGACCACCCTCCACAGCGACACCCAGCGCGCGCAGAAAAATCACAGGCTCGGGTCGTCCGTACCCTCATTTTCACCAAGTCGAGCCTTAAAGACTCGCGGCTCCGCATTGCTCAAACAAGCGCAGCGTCGTCTTATGCGGCAAAAAAAACACGGTCTACCAATGCTTTGAACCAACAACCTTAAGGGGCAAGGCATGAAGATTCTCCGACTAAAGGCCGTGCAAGAGATGACTGGCTTAGGCCGCTCATCGATCTACTCCTACATGGCTTCAAACACTTTTCCAAGATCTATCAAGCTTGGCCCCAGGTCCATTGGTTGGGTAGAAGAGAGTATCTTGAACTGGATTCAGGAGCGTCAAAAAGAGAGGGGCTGAGGCCCCTTTTCATCATCCGTCAGCTAATAAATTGTCAGAGCACTCTACCGACATCACCATTGTCTAAAAAGGCATCAAAACCAAACAAATTACGCCGACATCATTCGAAAATGCTTGACAAGCTCCTTCATTAAACCAACTCTCCTATTGGACTCGGCGTGGGTAATATTATTAATAAAGCAATATCAATTACCAAGGCAATATCAGCAAAGGAATGAGTCATTAAAAATAAATTCGAAGTAGAAGCAAATAAGCCCCCTCACCTACTCCGCAGCCCCCATGGCCAGATGATTGCAGCGATGACCGCATGCATTCCCGAGGAAATTAAATCATCTGCACATTCGACATCGATCCTGTGGGAGGTTGCATCCCTCATTCATTCCCAGAGTTTCTGCCATGTACATCAATCCGTCCAACCGCAATCAGACCTTGCATTACGAAGGCATATTCAAAGGTCTACGAGTACTGACTGACCATGGACCCTTTGTGACGGAGTACCTGGATGCCCTGTACCGCGTCCAGCAACAAGCACTCAAAGCGCACCGTCGAGTCTGCGCATTTCGGTTTGATCTTCGTTTCCCCGTGAGCATGGAGGCCAAGCAGGACCACATCAGCAATGCATTCATGACTCGCTTCATCGAGTCCTTGAAGGCAAAGATTCGTCATGACAGGCAGCGCGCCAAGGAGCGACGTCCCTCTGCCCACGACACGGATGTCCGCTATGTGTGGGCGCGGGAGGTCGGGGACGAAGGGCGCGTGCACTATCACTTTGCCCTGCTGGTAAACGGCAACGCCTACTTCTCGTTCGGCAAGCTCACCTCAGATCAGCAGAACATGGCGAACCGCATCCAAGAAGCATGGGCCAGTGCTTTGGGCTTGCCACTGGAGTGGACCAAAGGTCTGGTTCACTTCCCCGAGAACGCCGTATATCGTTTTGACTTGGAGTCCCCTCCCGAAGCGTCCGATTTCTTCGAGAGAGCCAGCTACCTGTGCAAGGCGGAGACCAAGCAGTTTGGCCTTGGTCATCATGGCTTCGGCGCCAGCCGCCACTGAAACTCTGATTCAAAAAGCTCTCGCCGTTATAGCAATCAACGGCGTTCATCGGTGGATCCCAACTGAGCAGTGTGGGGCGTGGCGCAGTTGACCGGACCCCTAGGCAACGAAGCCGGTAGTCAGTTCGAATTCCTCGCCCGCATCCAAGGGCAGTTGTGAGGCGTTTGCGGCCTCACTTTCGATCGGTTCGAAGGTCGGCTTCGAATACTATCGTGCGCAAATGACTGGCGACTGAGCGGTGGAACCCGGTCGCTTGAAAAGACGCCGGTTTAGGGAAGGTCGGCACTCCTCAGAATTTTCCTACCGAGCGCAGCAGATTCAAGAATGAAGATCGACATCATCAGCAGTGACGGCATCCACGCCTCAGAGAAGGATGCGCTCGAGCGCATGCGGCAGGCATTCAATGCATCCGAGTTCAGCCTGAAGTGGCAGGGCTACGCCGGCTTCATGATGATGGACACGACCTACCGGGATCGCGAGATCGACCTGGTGCTGCTGACCCATGATCGGCTTCTGCTCATCGAGCTCAAGAAGTGGCGCGGCAAAATCGAACCGATGCAGGATCACTGGTTGCGCGACGGCGACGACATGGGGCGCTCTCCAGTCAAAGTGCTCGCCGACAAGTGGAAGATTCTCTCGTCCAAGATCCGCAACCGCCTCACCGAGCCGGCCAGGTCCGTTTACATCGACTACCGCGTTGTGATGTGCGGAACAGCAGATTTCTCCGCGGTCCCTGATGATGAAAAAGCCTTCGTCCTGACGCTCGACAAGTTCCTGAAGATCGCCAAGCAGGGCGGCTATCGACAGGAGTTTGGCAATCCCTGCGCAGGTAAGCCCAATCAGCATCTGCAGACCTTCACGCAGTTCTTCCGTGGCCGGGACTTCAAGCCCGCGGGCTTCTCGTTCGGCAACTTCCAGATCATGGGCGAAGCGACCTTTCCGCATCCGCAGGGCCTGTACAAGGAATACAAGTCGGTCAAGAAGGATGACCAGCGGCACGAAGCCTTGCTGCGGCGCTGGGACTTCTCCGCGCTTACTGGCATCGCCGACACCCTTGATGAGCGGGCGCGCATCGCGCTGCGCGAGCACAAGGTGCTTGGCTTCATCCATGAGCAGTGCGAGCAGTTGGATGGCGTGGTGCTGCAACCGTTGTCCCATCCCACCCGGGACGACATCGACGCGGACTTCTGCGAACTCTACCGGCTGCCCTCGCGCCAACTGCGGCTCAACGAGTTCGTGCAACGCCACGGGCAGGACTTGGCGTTCGCGGATCGCCTGTCCTTAATCAAGGTGCTGCTGTCGCACTTTGCGGAACTGCACGATGCCGGCGTGGCGCATCGCGACGTCAGTGACCACAGCCTGTGGCTGGAGCGGCCGTCGAAGGTGTCCATCTCCGGCTTCCTGACCGCCTACTTTCCCGAGGCGGGCACGGTCGGGCCGCTGCGAGACAACCTGCGTGCCGGTAAGGCCGTGCTACCCGAGGATTCCGAGTTGGGCGAGGGCGAACCGAGCGACGCATTTCAGGGCGACGTCTACCTGCTCGGCGCGGCCGCGCACCACGTGCTGTTCCTGCGCCTCCCGCGTCAGATGGAAGGCTTGTTCCTGTGGGAGCTTCCAGAGGGGACCGACTGCGATCCCGGCCTGGCAGCCTGGTTCGCCCGAGCCATGGATTGGATTCCATCGGCGCGCTTTGCGAACGCCCGCGTCATGCTGGACGCCTTGAACGCTCTGCCGGTCGGCCGACCGTCAAGGGCCGAGGTGGATCTGCACGCCTTCGAGGCCTACCGCAGCGAAGTCATGCCGATGGTGGCCTATCCAATTGAGGAGAACATCAAGCAGGGCCACAGCCATCTCTACCGCTCGACCGTGGGCGGACGCCCAGTGTCGGTGAAAATCTGGTACGGGCGCCGACCCGATCCGAAGCGCCCCGAGGAGACTCATGCGCTGAAGATGTTCCTGGACAAGGCCCGGCTTGTCCAGAGTCAGCCCTGCGCCTCGCTGGCGCCGGTGGTGGACTTCGGGATATCGGACGCTGGCACCTTCCTGGTCCAACACTGGGTGGAGGGGCTGGGTCTGCTGGAAGCCGGCGCAAGCCGCCCGGCGGCGCGCGAGATCCTCGCGTTGTGTCACCAGTTGATCAAGGCCACGCTGCATCTGCATGGTCTGGACCTGCAACACGGCGACCTGCACCCTGGAAATGTCCTGATCGACGGTGCAGACGTGCGCTTCATCGACGCCATCGACATGGTGCAGGGTGGCGCTGCCGGTCCTCACAACCCAGCCTATGCGCCCGTGGACCACGAGTCAGTGTCGCCCGAGCAGCGCGATTGCTATGCCGTGGCAAAGATGTGTGGGGAACTGCTAGACGGTGTTGCGTCCTGGGAGGGGATTGATGCAATCCCCTTGCGTGAGGAGATCCAGCGCTGCCTGGACAAAGAACTGCGTGTGCATGCGCTCGACCGCATCGACGACGCTCTCGCAGGGTTGCTTCATCCGCCATTGCTTGACACCGGGCCGCGGCTGGTCGTTCAGATGCGCCAACTCACCTCGCGCACGCCGTTGGCAGGCGACAACGGTGCGTTCCATGTGGGAGTGGCGATCGAACGGGTGCGCAATAGCCGGCAACTGCCCCACGTGGAAGTGTCGCTGTCGGGAGTGCGTCGGCGCCTGCTGATCCTGCTCAAGCCTACGACGCTCGACTTTGCGTCGCTGCGCGTGCACGACATGCCACACAGCCAGTTCGTGCGCATGGCAACTCAGGCAACCGCGACGCTGAAAGCAGAAATCCATTTCGAGCCCGCGCCGGTCGACGATGCCAGCGACTTGCTCGCTGCGCTGGAGGCGATAGCGGGGGTTCGCGAGGCCATCGACGCCGTCCGCTCCCAGATCCTCGGCCTGGACGCGCCCGAGGAGGAGGTTGACGCCGGCGAAGAGGATTTGGGCGCGCCACGTGCCGCCCCTCGGACCGAAGCGTTGTGGCGAGCTATCCTCGATGCCGAAGAGGCTACGCTGCCCGAAGTCGAGATCGCAGCGCCGGTGGCGCGAGAGATGGGGCGCCGTGACAAGCTGCGCATTCCGTACCGCAAGGAAGGCGAGGCGCTCGACTACGAATCCGACGCGAAAGTCGAGGCCCTGCAGGAGACCAATGGCGAACTGGTGAAGGTCGGCGACATCGACATGCGCGAGACCACCCAGGCCATCCTGGTGATCGACAACCCGCGCATCCGCATGCAGACCGGTGTGGGCGATCGCATCAAGCTGCGCAGCCAGCAGGATCTGTCTTCGTTCCGCCGCCGGCATCTTGCCGTCACCCGCATCCTGGGGCGCGAATCGGTACTGCCCGACCTTGTCGACTATTTCGATCCAGTGCAATGCCCGCTGCCACAAACCCTGCAGGCCTCGCCCACCGACGCAGAGCTGGATGCCTACGACCGCCACGACGAGTCGGGGCAGTTGGTGTTCTCCCTCAATCGGCAACAGCGGGATGCCTTTGCCAAGCTGTGGTCCCAGGGGCCGCTGAGCCTGCTGCAAGGGCCGCCGGGCACGGGCAAGACGTCCTTCATCGCATCTTTCATCCATTACGCGATGTCCCACGGCGCACAGAGCATCCTGCTGGCAAGCCAGTCGCACGAGGCGGTGAACAACGCGGCCGAGAAGGTCATCGAGCTGTGCCAGCGCACTGACCTGCCACTGGACGTGGTCCGCTTCGGGGCCGAAGGCATGGTGTCTGAGCAACTGCGGCCGCACCATTCGGCGTCCATCCTGCAGGCCTACCGCGATCTGTTCCGATCCGAGATGCGCCAGCGCGTTGTGGCGCTGAGTCGCAACCTGGGCTTGCCCAGTGCCTTCGTGGAGGATTGGTTCGACATCGATTTCCACCTCGGACGCCTCTTGAGGGACATCGAGCGGCTGGCGCGCAAGCGCTCGGAAGCCAATGCGACGGGAGAGGACCTCGCGTCTGCGGCCGCGCGCATCGGGCAACGCACCGAACGTTTGCGCACCTTGGCTCGCGAGAAATTCGACGTGCACGAGGTGGCCGATCCAGCCGAGACGATTGCCCAACTACGGCGCGCAGCGATGGAGGCCCACGGCGTGACCTCGGCCGATGCCGTGTCCAAGCTCGATCAGGTCATGGAGATGGCCCAGGAATGGGTGGACCGGCTGGGGACGCTGCGTGGCAATTTCGAGGAGTTCCTCGCCAAGACACGCTCTCTGGTGTGCGGCACCTGCGTGGGCTTAGGGCGGTCCCAGTTCGGGGTAGCTCGTAGCCGCTACGACTGGGTGATCGTCGACGAGGCGGCCCGGGCTACGCCGGGCGAGCTGGCCGTCGCGATCCAGTCGGGGCGCCGCGTGCTGCTGGTCGGGGACCACCGCCAGTTGCCGCCGCTCTACACCGAGCCGCTCGTGCGGCGGATCTCTGCGGACCTGCAGTGGCCAGACCGATCCGTTCTCACCCGCAGCGACTTCGAGCGCGCCTTCGAGTCCGACTATGGGCGCCAGGTCGGCGCCACCCTGCAGACCCAGTACCGCATGGCGCCGCCGATCGGCGAGCTCGTGTCTGCCTGTTTTTATCCGGTGCCGCTGCAGCCCGGCCGCGGTGATCCGCCGCCGTGGTTCGATCAGTTGCCCGAGCGCATCCGCGCGGTTGTGACCTGGATCGACACGTCGGACGCCGGGCGAGAATCCCACGACCGGCCCAAGACGCCCGGCTTCGACAACCTCTACGAGGCGCGCGAGATACTGGAGCTGCTGCGCTCGATCTGCACCGGTGGGCCCTTCGTCCAGTCCCTGCTGGACCACTGCGCCGAGGAGGAGAAGCCCATCGGGGTCATCTGCATGTACGCCGCGCAGGAGCGCCTGCTGCAGCGCATGCTCAGCGAACAGGACTGGGCCACGGGCTACCGGCGCTTGATCAAGATCGACACCGTCGACAGCTACCAGGGCAAGGAGAACCGGATCATCATCGTGTCCACCACGCGCAACAACGGCCGCTACGAGCAGGGTTTCCTGAGCAGCAACGAGCGGGTGAACGTGGCGATCTCGCGCGCCATGGATCGCCTGGTCATCGTCGGTGCAGCCCGCATGTGGCGCGAGCGCCACCAGCGTTCCCCCATGGGGCGGGTCCTCGCGCACATAGAGACGCACCGAGACGACAAGGCGTTCACGATGGTCCAGGCAGCAGCCTTGGAAGGGAGGCCGGCATGATCACGCTTGAGGAACAACAACTGCGCGAACACCTCGCGGTCGAGGAGATCACGTTCGCTATTCCTGCGCAGAGCTTCGCGATCTCGTGCGCCATCAGTGCCGAAGAAGCGCTGCCCGTGGTGACGGAGTTCGCTCTGCGCATCGCGTACGTTTGCGGCACGCTCAGTCCCGCGCAGATCCAGGATTTCTTTGGCTTCTCGAAGAAGGAGACCGATGCGGTGCTCAAGTCCCTGCTCGAAGAGCGGCTGCTGCAATGGAACGACGAGCACCTGGAGCTCACTACTTACGCGCTGGCGCGCTTCCAGGACAGCTCGGACAATCTGCCGCGCTTCTTCAAGATCCAGGACTGGAGCGCCGAAGTCGTGTTCGACCTGATCAGCTTCAGCCCGGCGGGTCGTCCGAGCCGCCTGAAGCGGGTGCGCTCGCAGATTGAGCTGGCGACACGCAACCTGGACAAGCAGTCGCGCACGCGGCAATACGCGGAGCAGTCCTTCCAGCAGAACTTTCGCCAGATCTGTACCAGGGAGAAGGCTGAGATCTACAAGATCAGCGCCATCGACGCCGGTGAGCGCTTCAGCATTCCCCTGCCGTGTACGTTCCACCTCGATCTGAGCGGGCAGACGAGTATTCGGCGCGACATCGATGATGAAAGCTTCGGCAGCCGGCTGGAGATCGCCGAGGCGATCACCGACGCGCTGGCCAGCCAGGAGCGGGGCGACAACGAGCGCTTGCGGGACTTCATCCAGACCTTCGATGACACTCTGCTGCAGCGCTACGTGACAGGGGATGCGTTCGATCTGCGCCGTTACGCCCAAGAGGTCCATCTGACGCGGTCCGTGCGCCCTGAGGACGACCGCGTCACGCCAATGCTGGGCGCGCTGTACCTACCACGCAATGCCGCCTTGCTGCTCGAACGCCTCCAGGCGGCGATGGCGCAGTTGAACGCACGGATTGAGCCTGATCCGCCTTCTGCAGAAGAGACCGAAATCGACGCCATAGACGTTGTGGGAACGAGGCGCCCTAAGCGATGGGAGGCCCTGTGGTGGGCGCCGCAGTCGCCTCTGTGGGCGCGCACACGCAGTGCGCGCGAACTGGCGCAGAAGATTGACCGATTGCTGATCCCGCAAGGTGGCGAACCCGCCGTGGCTGGACTGCAAGTCGTGGTCCCGACAGCACGCCGTTCGCCTCGGGAGCGCTTAGCCGTCTACCAAGATCAGTTCAGTCGTTTACTGGCGGCGGATGTGGTGTTGATGGATGGGAGTCTGGAGCTGTTGATCGTGCCTGATGCCCTAGTGTGTGCCATGTTTCACTTCAATTTGGCTCACAGCGCGACGGCCGTGCCGATCGGCTTCATGTCGTCCACCCCTGAGCACATTGCATCCGCAGGGGCGCTGGTTTCAGCGCGAATGCGAGGCCGCTCGGACGGCGTTACCCCCGCACGCGACGAGGGTGGTGCAGCGCTAATCGAAGGTCTGACGCAACTGGTGGCGCGCCTGACACCGCCAAGCGAAGTTGACGCCGATGGGCCTACAAGAGGTGGCCGGGCTCGACTGACGCTGAAGAAGTAGCGAGAGAACATGGGTTCACAAGTTCAACCGCGGCCGCAACCAGTCTAGAGATGACGGAGTCGGGGCAGATTGCCCTGGCGACGAGGAAAGACGAGCTTCGCACCTCTCCTCGTCCTAGTCGCATCAATCAAATGTTATTGTTTCCTTGAAAGTCGTCAGCGCAGCCGGATGGCCCGGCGCACCCGGATCAACCAACACCCGCTTGATGTAGCGAACCTTCTGCGTGCCCGGTGTGTGCCAGCTCAGCTCGACCACCGTGCGGCCATCCACATCCAGGCCATGCCGGATGAAGTTCAAGTCCTTGTAACCGCAATCCGGCAGGCAAGACAGGAAGTCACCGGCAACCAGATCGGTGTACGCGATGACCTCGTTCGCATCGGGTTTGACGACGCAGTTTCCGCCGGTGTTGACGAAACCATCCGAGCCACTGAGCGTCACCGAAGACTGCCCGAAAGCGTATCGCTGCTGAGCCTGGATGTTGTTGATGCACGCTGTGTTGGTGATCGCGCTTGTAGCCGTACGCCCCGCGAAGCTTAGAACCGTCCCCGTCGATACCGTGTCGATGCTCTGGCTAAAGTGCGCCACCGCATCCTGCACGCTCACCAAAGGCCGAGCGCCCGCGTGAGCAGTCAAAAACGCCTGCACGTCAGGGTCGTTTTCAAAGTCCTCAATGCGCTGCGAGAAGTCGATGCTGAACGCCCCAGCAATCGCCGGCAGGCGAATCCCGTTGGACGTGTCGTTGTCGGCATCCACCGTCTGAAGGAATCGCAGTTGATTCACGATGCGGTCCAGGTCCGTTTCCTGGACACCCGTGTCGCCGGGCGTAAGCGTGCTGAACCCGACCGACGAAGACAGGGGCGTGCCGTAGATCGTGAAGCTCACGGTCTCACCAGCCAGGTACTGGAAGCCACCTGCGGCGTCGGTCACACCCGACTGCGTCGGGGTGCTGTAGCCCAGGCCCTCCACCGGCGCATCCAGAAACTGACCAGCCAGCGCCGCATTGCCGCCGGGACCTTCTTCTGCCGCGCTGAAGCCCCCACTCCCCCCGCAAGCACTCAACGCCCCCAGGGCGAGCAATGCCACCACGGTTAAGGCAAGAAGCGCAGCCCGCGCCCTCACCCGATGGTGACCGGTGCTTGCCACGGGTTCCGCTGCCGTTTCCTGTGTTGTGAATCTTGTCATGTTCCTTGCTCCTCCTTTGAGCGATTGACGTTCAAGCCTTGCCCCAGTTCGCGCAGGCAAGTTCTGTAAATGGCCGGGCCTACGATGCCCGACCGGCGCAGTGCATCCAGGCGCGCACGGCGCATGGACACGGGATGCGAGTCGTCGCCAATGAGCCGCCAGACGGCCTCCACCAATTGCCTGCGCGCAGCAGGCCGCTTGACGAGGTACGCCAGCACTGCCAAGGGCCCCAGGGCGACCGAAGCCGCAACCCAGGAACTGCTCCCAAGGCCGACACGGCTCGCGCCCAGGCGGCGCATGTCGATGACGATCACCAAGGCCCAGAGCACCGCGCTCAACGACCACCAAATGAAAAATTCCATTGCTTAACTCCTGAATATCATATGCGCATTTAGATTATCAAATGCACATCTAGAATTTTTTGAATGCCCGCCGCCATCGCTGACGCACGTCACCACGCCATTGCCGCGCTGCTGGTTCAGCTGCGCAAAGAGCGCGGCTGGCTGCAAAGCGAACTGGCACGGCGCCTGCGCAAGACGCAAACGTTTGTCTCCAAGTACGAAACGGGCCTGCGTCGACTCGATGTGGTCGAACTGCTGGACATCCTTCGGACGCTGGATGCCGATCCGCACGAGTTCATTGACCAGGTGCTGGTCATGCCCAAGTCCAGACTGAAGAGCTGAGGCCTTGGCCGGATCTGCGTGACCCCTTGTGAGGCTTCGTTTGCAGACCTGCCAGTTGCGCTCAAGACGGCGTGCTGACGCGCACCGCTACCTTTCTCTCCAGCTTGTTCCTCAGTCGCTCTGAAGGCGAGGTGTCCGAGGCATGCGCTTGGCCCTCCGCCGCCCCTGGCTCCGGCCCAGGCGTGGGGTAGAACTCCTCCACGATCTCCCCGCCCTCTTCCTGCGATTCCTCGAATGCGCCAAGCGCAAGTCCGGCGCGAGCTGCGCCGTCCAGGTCGGCCTGACTGAAGCCAGCTTCCTGCTTGGCCAGGGCTTCGCCCCTGGCTTCAAAGATCGCTTCCTTCAGGTTGCTGCCCGTCCTGATCGTGAGATCGACGTAATAGATGGGTGCGCCGTGCGACTGCTGGGTGGACTTGCCCCGCAGGCGCAACTCCAGCGGCAAGGTCGAGAGATTGCCGCCGCTGACCGCATGGAAGTACTTGAGCCGCGTGGCCAGCGTGCGGATGCTGTTGAAGCCCGAGGTGCGGAACACGAAGCTGCTCAGCTCTTCTTCGTCGCCGATGCGCACGTTCAGTCGCCCGAAGGGTTTGCAGCCGCGATCGGCCAACTCGCAGGCTTCCGGGGCTCTGCACTCCAGCGTCTGCATGCCAGTGACCGTGGCGCGGCGACAGGTCTGGCCATCCCCAACGCATTGCGGACGGCCAGTGATCCGGTCGAACAGGCAGTAGCTCGCGCGCAGGTTCAGGTCAGGGTCGTCGAACAACAGTCGCACCGGGATGCTGCGCAGCTTCACGCGAGCGTGTGGGAGCTCGCCCTCTGCCGTCGTGCCTGCCTCCGTTCCGGTCCTTGGTCTGACCTTTGTTTCCGCTTTGCCACCGGCACGATCCTTCACCCTGTCTGCCGCCTGCGCTCTGCGCAACTGCTCATCGAGGGGGTGCAGCATCCAGCCCTCCCGGGTCTGGACCTGGGTGGTCAGCGTGAATTCGTCGTCTTTCTCGGCCCGGCGCCTACCGCCACGTTCGACGATGCGGCCGATTGAAATGCGCCCCACCACCGGGGGCGTGAGGGCGAGTCCTTTGAGCATGAAAGCTCCTTTCGTACTTGAAGAAATGGGTGTGGATTCAGTGCATGCGGGATGCATCAGGTGGTTGAGGTGTCGTGAATCAGGAAGCGGCGTGATCCCGGCTTGTCCACGGCGTAGCGCGCTCTCAAGTCCGGGTGGTCGGACAAAAGCCGCTCGATGTCCACGGCCTGGCTGTCCTTGCTACGCTTCCAGGTCACGAAGGCCTGCTCGAAGCGAACCCGCGTGGCATCACCCATGCGTTGCTGGATCTGCTGCTTCAGGGTGGCTTCCAGCTGCACCTGGCTTTCCAGCTGCTGGCGCACCGCGAGCAAGTCGGAAAACACCGCCGCCATTACCAAGTCGCAAGACCAGTCGAGCGTCTTGCCGCTGTCCCGTGGGTACAAGGTGCGCAAGGCCTTGTCCGCCGAATCGGAGCCGTCGGCCGGTGGCGGGCGGTCCTCGGTGACGTTGCACCAGAAGTCGCCTTCCAGCTCGATCAGACGAGCGATCAGGTCATCGTCACGGTGGATGCGGTACACCTCCAGCTTCTGACCGCCCAAGAGCACGGCCACGTCGGCGGCCTGCTTGCCCGTGACGGCCAATTGATGCTGGACTTGCAGCTGGACGTATTCGGGCACGCCCTCTTTCCAGAGCCGCGCGCCATACTCGCCAGCGGTCTTGCACTCCAGGATCTGGACGCCCGATGTTCCGACGACCTCCCGGTCCAGGTTGGCCAGCATGTACGGCACCGTGGGATGGCGCAGCACGGCGTTGACCTTGCGCACCCGGTTACCGGTCTGCTGGGTGTAGGCCGCCGCCACGACGGGCTCTAGCCACTGGCCCCAAAAGACTGGCTCGCGCGTATCGGTGGGATCGGGTTGAGGCAGATGGGCATCACGCCCGGTCTTCTCCATCCACAGTTCCAGCGCACTCTTGTGGGGGTTCAGGCCCACGGCTGCAGCGGCGTCCGAGCCGCCGATGCCGCTCTTGCGCACTTCGAGCCAGTCGGCCCGCTCGATCTTGCGCGTGTCGACCAGGCGCAAGGCGGGCAGCGTTCTGGCCAGACGGTCCCGCTGTATCCGCTCTATGGGTTGATGCATGGTGTTCTCCAAAATGAAAGGCCCGGGTGCTTTCGCATCCGGGCCTGTATGCCGTCCTCAACTGGCTTGGTGGGTTCTGGTGTGACCTCCTGAAATAGAAGATTCAAGCCACCAGCTTCATGGCCTCATCCCAGGCCTTTTGCTTCACAGCCGCTCCTGCACCGAACCAGGCCGCATCGCGGCGGTGGTCTTCGCTGCGTGCACGCCGGTGATGCTCCACAAACTCCGTCACTCCGTTCAGCAGGCCCCAGGCGGTGCCTGAGGCCGAGGCCAGGTTGGAGCCCTTGCCGCGTCCGGCGAAGAGTTCCTGCACCGCCTTCAGCGCACGGTCGTTGACCGCCGTGACCGGCTGACCTGAGGGGTTCACCGCGGCGTAGGTCAGGACGCGCTTGAAGTACGCCTCGGCCATGTCGGGCGTGACCTTTCGCTCGGCCATCGCCTTCATGCGGACCACCCAGCCGTCCCATGAAGAGATAGCGATTCCCAGCTGGCGTTTGACGGCCTGCGGATCGAACTGGCTGCGGTGGTGCACCTTGACAGCACCCTTCCCTTCACCCAAGGCAATCGCGAGTGTGTTGTTGCAGACCACGCGCACGGAGGTGAACTGTGCCGTGGTGGCCAGTGTTCCGTCGCAGGCTGTGGCCAGCAGCAAGTAGCCGTGCACATGGTCCTTGTCTTTCAGTACGGCGCTTTGCCCGGTGCGGGCCAATGCCCAGAACTTGCGGCCCTCCTTGAGCACGCCTGCGGTCTCCATCTCGTAGCCACCGAGCTCGGTGAGGTCGCGGAAGTACGAAATTATTTCGCCGGGTTGCACGACCTGGTACCGCTTGGAAACCACCGACAGCGGGGCCTTGTTGTCGGAGCGATACAGGACCTTCTGTTCGGGGAACGCGTGGATGCTGCCCAGGACCTTGGAGTCGTGGCCATTGCCGGCGACGAAGCGCACTTCGGATTCTTCGATGCGCCAGTTCATGCCGGCCTTCTCGGCCCAGACTTCAAGGGGTTGATGGGCGGCGAGCTTGTGGCCCAGGCCGTGCCAGGGGGTCTCGTTGGCGTAGGCCATGGTTTGTACGAGGTGCATGGAAATCTCCTTGTGGGGAATACGACGGCATAAAGCCCGGACGAGGCCGGGCTTTGACGCGTGGGGATGGGAATGTGCTGCCGGGGGCAGCGGGTGGTGAGCGAGCCGGTGGACTCAGTCGCGAGGAGCGCGATAGGGAAATCCGAAACCCTCGTCGCCTTCGTGATCGTCTTCCCAAATGGAATCTGCGGGAGACGCTTCACGGTCGTGGCCGTGGAAGGCGGCGTGACCGTGGGCATTGGATGGGGAACGGGGCGGCTGTGCGCCGTTGGCGTGCGTCGGGGTCGAGCTGAAGCTGTGGCCGCAGTCCAGGCACAAGTGGTTGTTGAGCAGCTTGTCGTCGAGAAACTCGCCGAGCGCAGCACCAACCGTGCAGCCGGCCGCCGCGCCTGCCAGTGCCGCCAGCAAGGCTCCGGCGACGGCTCCCAGCACCGTGCCGCCTGGGCCGGCCACGATGCCCAGGCCAGCTCCTACCTGCAAACCGATGCGCGCACCCGCACGAGCGCTGGCCCAGGCGGATGAACCACTGGCCAATGCGCCGGCCAGGCCGCCAATGGTCACGGTTGCTTTGCGGGCTCGGTTGCGACTCACCACACGCTCACTCTGGCAGCGTGGGCATACAGGGGTCACGGCGTGACGGGCCTGCAGCGTTGGTAAGGGTCGCAGCACCCGCGCCAGAGGCGAGAGCGCTGGGTCCAGAGGACTCCCAACAGGAAGACGATGGCGAACGCGATCAGCGTTTCGAGGGAGGATGGCATGGGAAACACGGTGACTCCTTGAGGTGAACAAGGCGCTGGAACCGTTGTCCCAGCGCGAGAGCTTCAGGGGCTCTCGGTACCGTGATATGCGTTCGAAAAAATCTAGATTCTGAATCTGGCGTATGCCCGCTACGCAGCCACCGCACTACCGAATCGGGTCACCCCCGGCCCTACAGCGGACCTGAAACGCTTGCCGGTGCACGCCTTTCGCTTCGGACTCAATAATCCAACGAGGCGGGCGGCCGCGCCCGGACCAAGTCTCGCCCGTGGCGTCATTTACGTACTTTGCCTCGACTTCCGACGTTCCAAACACTCTCGAAGACGCAGCGAGCGCTTTCGCAGACTTCACTCGAAAACCGGCAGAGCGGAGAAAGACCAGCAGCTCTTCGAGGCCAATATCAAGCTCGTGCATGGTCCTTGAGATCTCCTCGAATGCAACCTTGACCTCTATAAGCCGCTGTGGGCTGCTGCCGGTTTCACAGACACCTTGTTAAGGTGGAAGATGAAACCGGAGGTGGTTCATGGAGAGAAGAAGGACATTCAGCCGAGAGTTCAAGCTCGAGGCGGTCAAACTGGTCACCGAGCGTGGTGTGGCTGTGG
>QFCS01003779.1_pt1 | contig 21300 bp, 19 predicted proteins | sample 3576561 | NCBI WGS metagenome assembly QFCS01 | reverse complement strand
GGCATGCTGGAGTACTGGAACCTCACCGCCACTTTCCGGCCCGAGGACCACGTGCTCTCCTGAAGCCGAATCCCTTCCCTCCCTTCCCCCTTTTTTCCCTGAACCATCCCGAGAAGGAGACACATGTTCAACGCACGCCTCAAATCCCTCATCGCCATCGGCCTGGGCGCCTTGATCGCCACGGCCGCCGCCGCGCAGGACTACCCGGACAAGCCCGTCAAATTCGTGCTGCCCTTCCCGCCCGGCGGCTCGGCCGACGCGGTGACGCGCGAGCTGGCCGACAAGCTGCAATCGAAGGGCAACGGCACCTTCATCATCGAAAACAAGCCCGGCGCCGCCGGCAACCTGGCCACGGGCCAGGTGGTGCGCGCGCCCAACGACGGCTACACCATCCTCGTCGGGGTGACCGGCGCGCTGGTGATCAACCCCGAGCTCTACCCCAACCTGGGCTACAGCCCGCTGACGGACCTGACGCCGATCTCCATGCTGGCGCAGGCGCCCGTTGTGATCGTGGCCAGCCGCGAATCGGGCATCACCTCGCTCAAGGACCTGGTGCAGCGCGCCAAGGCCAAGCCGGGCGAGCTGTCGTACGCCACGAACGGCAGCGGCACGAGCCACCACCTGGCGGGTGAACTGTTCAAGCAGAAGGCCGGCATCTTCATGGTGAACATTCCCTACAAGGGCACGCCCGGCGCGCTGCAGGACATCGGCGGTGGCCGTGTCGACGCCGGCTTCCTCGACCTCACGGCCTCGCTGCCGATGATCGCCTCGGGCCGCATCGTGGCCCTGGCCACCACCGGCGCCACGCGCCCGTCCGCACTGCCCAACGTGCCCACCGTGGCCGAAGCGGGCTTCCCCGGCTACGAGGCCATGACCTGGATCTCGCTCGTGGCGCCCAAGGGCATGAAGCGCGAGCACGTGGCCAAGCTCAGCGGCATGGTCAACGCCGTGCTCGCCGACGACGCGTTCAAGAAGAGCACGGCGGCCAAGGGCCTGGAAGCGGCCGGCTCGACGCCCGACGAGCTGCAGCGCTTCATCGCCTCGGAATCCGAGAAGTGGCGCGGCGTGATCCGCAGCGCCAACATCCGGCTCGAATAAGGGCCGACTCCCGGCACCCGGATGTCATTGCTCCGGGTGCTGGTGGCGGTACTCCTGCGTCCTGCCACCGAAGCCGTAGGCAGAGGCCCGTACGTCCTGCACGTACACATAACTTTCGGGGTGCAGGTCCCCCAGAAGACCTTCGAAGACCTCGAACGCCTCTGCCACGTAGCGGGCCTTCTCCGCCTTGGTGTTGGTCTCGTCCACCACCTTGACGTCGAAGTAGAAGCTGGCCTTCCCCAGTTCCGCCAGCGATTGGCCGGCGATGGCCCAGTCGCGCGGGTCGACATAGGTGATCACCACGGCGGTGAGGTCGCGCCGCTTGCCGAGCACGCGGCTGGTGAGTTCGAGCAGCGCTTCCGTGATGCGGTGGGAGAGTTCGGGCGTGCGGTGTGCCGAGACCTTGACGTTGAGGATGGGCATGGCGGGTTTCCTGTGAAGTGATGTGGAGGCCTTGACTCTAGGAACGGTGGCCACGCCCGGAAATCGCGCGGACCGATAATCGGTTTTGCTTTGAACGCAAAGGCAAACCGATGAAGCACTTCCTGCCGGACCCTTCCGACCTGCGATGGCTGGTGCGTTCGCTGGATCTGCGTTCGTTCTCCGCGGCGGCGCGGGAACTGGATGTGGCGGTCTCGGTCGTGACGCGGGGCGTGAGCCGCCTCGAAGCCGGGTACGGCGTCACCTTGTTGCGGCGCTCCACGCATGGCCTGTCGGCCACGCCCGAAGGTGCCGAGCTGGCGCAGGAAGCCCGAGTGCTGCTGGCCCAGCTGGAGGACATTTCCGCCGCGCTGTCCAAACAGCGCAATCGTGTGGCCGGCGCGCTGCGGCTGGCGTCGAGCCAGGAGATCTGCGAACAACTGGTCTTGCCGCACCTGGTCCAACTGCGCGCGCGGCATCCGGCCCTGCGCATCGAGCTGGTGGCCGAGGACCGCGTGGCCGACCTGGTCACCGACGGCATCGACGTGGCGCTGCGCACCACGGTGGGCAGCAGCGAGTCGGTGGTCGCTCGCGAGCTGGGGTCGTTCGAGCGGCGGTTGTACGCCTCACCCGCGTATGTGCGCCAGCATGGCGAGCCGGCCGACCCGCATGCGTTGAGCCAGCACCAGGTCGTCACGCACACGGCGCAAGGACCCACCGTGACCTGGACATTCCGCCAGGCGGGCAAGCCGCTGGACGTCATGGTCCGATCGCAACTCGCCGCCAACACCTCGGCCCTGGTGCACCACGCGCTTTTGGCGGGGGCCGGCATCGGCATGCTCTCGCGTCCGCTGGCAGCAGCCGACGTGGCCGCCGGACGCCTGGTGGAGGTCCTGGCGCCGTTCGCTTCCCGCGCGAAGCACACGATGTACGCCGTCTCATTGCCCAGCCGGCGCAACGCCGCCAGGGTGCGGGCCGTCATCGACTTCCTTCAGGAAGCCGCCCGCGAGCAATGGGGCTTGGCGCCCGCTACCAGCGCACCCGCAGCCCCACGCCGCCGTTGAGCCCGCCCCGGTGGCGCGCGGGCCCGCTGGAGGCCCACACGGTACCGATCTCGCCGTAGAGGCTGGTGCGGGCCGACAAGGCCAGCGTCGCGCCCGCGGCCAGTTCGGTGCTGACGCCGCCCGTGCCGGTGGCGACGTCGGCGAAGCCGGCCGGCCCGGTGAAGCGCGTCACGTCCCAGCCCTTGCTGCCGCTGTACAGGTTCACGCGGCCATAGGGCTGCAACACGCCGGCCGCGCTCGACAGTTCACCCGTCACCCGCAGCCCCGCGCGCACGGCCCAGCCGCCGTGGCTGTCCTGGTGCACGTCGGCACCGGCGATGTTCACGCCGTCGAGGTCGATGCGCTGGTGCATCAGCTGCAGTTGCGGCTCCAGCACCCAGCCCTGCGCGAGCGTGAAGCCGCGCCCCACCTCCACGGAAGCGAGCAGGCTGTCGCCCTTGCCGTGACTGGACGAGGCCGTCAGCGGCGACACGCTGTAGCGGTGGCGCCCGCCCTGCAGCACCGTGTCGACGTACAGGCCGTTCGGGTGCTGGTAGGTGGCGTAGACGCCCAGGTACTGGCTGCGCAGATCGTTGCCGCCCACGGCCTGGTCGGTGATGCCGCTGGCGAAGCCTCGCACCTTCATATCGCCGTCGAGTTGGCCCACGTACAGGCCCGCGCGCCAGCGCGGCTGGGCCCAGAGGTCGATGCCGGCCTGCAGGCCGTTGAGGCGGCCCTCGCTGCGCGGGCTCGTGTCTCCGCTCTGGTCGATGGTGCGATCCGCGCTGATGAGCCGCGCCCAGGTCTGTCGCTCGGCGCCGCTGATGGCGACGTCGCCGACGCGCTGGTGCCAGTTGCCCAGCATCACGGCGTTGCCCAGGCGCAGTTGCTCGGGCAGCGCGGCGAACAGCGGCACCTCGACGCGGTAGGCGGGCGTGCCAGGCCCGGCCACCAGCGCGCTCGACCGCAGGAACCAGTTCTCGCCCGCGCCGTTGGCGTCCGCCGCGTACAGACGGTATTCATAGGCGCCAGCGTCGACATGGTCGCCCGCGAGGCGGAAGGCGTCCCGGGTGGTCTGGGCCGTGGTGGTGGCGCCGTTGACGGCACTGATGACCTCGATGCCGTCGCCAGTGGTCAACGCGCCCAGGCCGCCGAGATTGGTGACCTGCACGGTGGTGGTGCCACTGGCGCTGGCAGCGGCGCCATCGAGCACCAGGCGGTCGCTCAGGCTGGCGCTGTTGCCCAGCGCGGTGCCGATCCGCAGCACGGCGTTGTGGCCCACGTAGGTGCCGTTCACGGTCAGCCGGCTGCCCGGGGCGGCGCCCAGCAGCGAGACGGTGCCCGCGTTGTCCAGGCTGGCCACGGTCTGGTCCAGGCCCGCCGTGTCCAGCGTGGCGCCGGCCGCCACCGTGTGCGCGGAGGCGGCGCTGAAGGCATTGGCGACGCCCGCCCGCAGCGTGCCCTGAAGCGTCGCGGTGGTGCCGCCATAGACGTTGGCCGTGGCCAGGGTCAGGGTGCCGGCGCCCAACTTGCTCAAGCCGCCGACACCGGACATCTCGCTGCCGGCGATCACGTCGAAGCCATTGGAGTCCAGGAACAAGCCCCCGGCACCGAGCGTGAAGGTACCGGGCGTAAAGCCGAAGATCAGTGGCGTGCCGGGCGTGCTGTGCGCGAGTGCGCGCAGCGTGCCGTTGTCGAAATGCGCCGTCGCGTTGCCCATGTCGCGGCCCAGCCAGCCCGCCTCGATGACACCGCCGGTGTCGACGACCAGGGCACCGGTCGCGCCGACGTCGCCCGTGCCCAGGTCCACGAGTTCCGCCGACACGAGGCCACCGTCGCGGACGGTCAGCGTGCCATTCCCCTGCGTCGAGCCGAACTCGCCAATGTGCAAGGAGAAGGGCACGATGAACCGGGAGCCGGACCCGGTCACCAGCATCGAGGCCGTGCCGTTGCGGCCGATGGAGCCGCTTCCGTTGAGCGACTGCACCACGGCGCCGTTGGAGACGGTGATGTCCACGCCGTTGGCGGCTCCGCCCGCCCCGAAGTAGTCCTGGACGGTCCAGACCGTTCCGGCCCCGTCCACCAGCACGTCGATGGTGTTCGCCAGGGTGTTGACCGCGTCTTCCCCGATGAAGGCGCGGCCGGTGGTCAGCGTGCCGCCACTGGTCAGTGGTGATGCTGGAATCGCCGTTGCGGCCCACGGCGAAGTCACCGTCGACGCTCAGGCCCGATCCACTGTTCTCGATGAGCAGGCCGCCCTCCATCCAGTTCACGAATCCCCTGACGCGCGCCGTGGCGCCGTTCGTGAGGCTCAGGGCGTTGGTGCCGGCCACGCCGTTCATGCCGACGTAATTGAAGCTGCCCATGTCCCAGACCGTGCCCGCGCCATTCAGGTTCAGGGTGAAGCCGGAGGTGTAGATGTCCAGGGTCACGGGGTTGGTGACGACGCCGAACACCGTCCCGGCCGGGGTCGTGATGTTCTGCCCTAGCGTGAACGAGGTATTGGGATCGCCATCGCCATTCGCCACGGGGATGGCGTTCAACAGATCGCTCGTGTCGGACACCGGGTAGTCGGTGGCGGATGCGATCGGCACGAGCGCAGCGCCCCCCGCCATGGCCAGCGCCACCAGCTTGTAGCTCCTGTTCACCGATATCCCTCCCCGAAAGAAGCGCCGCTCGCGTGTTGCGATGCAGCACATTCGTTGATGCCCATAGGTGCGATTGCCCCTATCGGCAGATACCGGTGCTACTTTAACGGCAGCAGTGCGGCCTGACCAGGGCTGGCCCGCCGACGTTCCCGTTCGCGATACGCCTGCGGTGCCTGCCCCAGTTGCCGCGCGAAGGCCCGCTGCAGCGCATCCACCGACCGAAAGCCGCTGCGGCTGGCGATGCGGTCCTGCGGCCAGTGCGTCTGCACCAGCAACTGCGCCGCCGCGCGCACGCGCGCCTGCTCGACGAAACGGGCCGGTGTGTGGCCCACCTCGGCTGCGAAGGCGCGGGCGAAGTGCCGCGGGCTCATGCCCCACTGCCCGGCCATCGCCTCCACCGACAGGTCCTCCTGCAGGTGCGTGCCGATCCAGGCCACCACCTCGCGCATGCGCCCGCTGGCGGCCGATTGCGCCTGCAGGGCCGGGCTGAGCTGCGGCTCACGCGCGCCGCGCAGCAGGGGCAGCGCCAGCGTGCGCGCGATCTCCATCGACACCGCACGGCCCAGGTCGTCCTCCACCAGCGCCAGTGCGAGTTCGATGCCGGTGGTGACGCCGGCCGATGTCCACACCGGGCCGTCGCGCACGTAGATGCGCTCGCGCTGCACGCGCGCCTGCGGGCGCAGGGCCTGGAGCTGATCGCACACGCGCCAATGCGTGGTGGCCTCGCGGCCGTCGAGCAGGCCGGCCGCGGCCAGCGCGAAGGCCCCGCTGCACACGCTGGCCACGCGGCGCGCGCTGCGTGAACGACGGGCCAGCCAGTCACCCACCCGGTGTTCGACGATGGCCGCGCGCACGGCCGGCTCATCGCCGCCGGAGACGATCAGCGTGTCGATCTGCGCCGGCAGCTTGTCGAATGCGACTGTGTCGGCCAGGCGCAGGCCCGAATTGGTCAGCACCGTCTGGCCAGCCGGCGACGCGATGTGCAGGCGGTAGCTGCCGGGGCGCAGCTCCTCGGCCTTGCTGAACACGCTGGCCGGTCCGGCGATGTCGATCGCCTCGACGCCGTCGAACACGATCAGCACGACGTGCCTGGCAGGAATCGCGGGCTTTGTGTCCTTGTCCCGCGTCGGGGGTGGTCGTAGGCTCATGCACGTACTCTACTTTTCTCTGTCGCCATGAAGCTGCGTGTGTTTCTCTGGGGCGCCTTGAGCGCCACTGTTCTGGGCGTGGTGGTCTTCGCGGGATGGGCAGCCTCGCTACCGCCCGCCCCGGGCCCCATGGTCGCGCAAGCGATCGCTCCAGAGGAAACCAGCGCCACGCTCGCCGCGCTCGCGCCGCCCAAGCGCGCGCGGCCGCTGGTGGCGATCCTCGGCCTCAACGACGCGACCGAGACCACCGACTACCTCATGCCTTACGGCATCCTGCGGCGATCGGGCGTGGCCGACGTGGTGGCGCTGGCCACCGGGCCCGGGCCGGTGAAGCTCTACCCGGCGCTCACCGTGGAGGCGGACGCGACGACCGCGCAGTTCGACGCGCGGCACGCCGACGGCGCCGACTATGTCATCGTTCCCGCCATGAGCCGCGACGACGACCCGGTGGTGCTGCAATGGCTGCGCGAGCAGGCGGCCAAGGGCGCGGTGGTCATTGGTGTGTGCGCGGGCGCCAAGGTGGTGGGTGCGGCCGGGCTGCTCGACGGCCAACGCGCCACGACGCACTGGTACTTCCTCGACGAGCTGCGCGAGCGAACCCCCTCGATCCGCTACGTCGCGGACCGGCGCTTCGTGGTGAACCCGGGCTTGGCGACGACCACGGGCATCTCCGCGTCCATGCCGATGTCGCTGACGCTGATCGAAGCCATCGCGGGCCGCGAGAAGGCGGCGGCGGTGGCGCGCGAACTCGGTCTCGCGCACTGGGACGCGCGGCACACCAGCGCCGCATTCAAGATCACGCGCCCATTCGCGCTGACGGTGATGGGCAACGCAATGGCTTTCTGGAACCGCGAGCGCATGGGCCTCGGCCTGTCGCGTGGCGTGGACGAGGTGTCGCTGGCGCTGGTGGCCGACGCGTGGTCTCGGACCTACCGCTCACGCGCGGTGGCGTTCGCGGCAACGCACGACGCGGTGGAAACGCGGCACGGCCTTCGGGTGCTGCCCGATGAGGTGGCGGCGCAGTGGCCGGTGGAGCGCCGCGTGCCAGCGTTCGATGACCGGCCACCCGCACGCGCCCTGGACGAAGCCCTCGCCGCCATCGAGCGCCGCTACGGCGGCGGGACAGCCGATGTGGTGGCGATGCAGCTCGAACTCGTGCGGGCGCCCGCGCCTCAGTCGACCTCGGGGTCGTAGAACCGCTTCGCCAGACCAGCACGCCCCGGATAGAACCGGAAGTACGGCCGCGCGTCGTCGATGGTGCGCGCCACGGATGAGTGCTCCATCAGCCGCTCGAAGTACGCGGCCGGCCGGGCGTGTTCGGGCGCGAAGGGCACGTAGGTGACGGCGTAGAACAGCGACGGCGCGGCGGCGCAGTCGGCCATGCTGAACGTGTTGGCGGCCATCCAGGTGCGTCCTTCGAGGTGGTGGTCGATCATCGCGTAGGCCGTCTTCAATCCGTCGCCGGCCCGGGCCACGCTGGACGGATCGCGCTGCGCCTGCGGGCGCAGCAGGTCGGCGGTGAAGGCCTGCATGGGCGTCATCACGTACAGGTCGAACAGGCGGTCCCACAGGCGCACCTGCAGTGCCTGGTCGGGGTCGTGCGGAATGACGCTGCGGCCGGGGCGCGCGTGGTGGCGCTGCAGGTGCTCGATGATGATGCTGGTCTCGGGAATGGGCCGGCCCTGGTCCACCAGCAGGGGCATCTTGCCCGTGGGCCACAGCTTCAGGAAGGCCGCGCGTTCGTCGGGGTCGCCGAGGTTCAGCAGGCGCTTGTCGACCTCGATGGCCAGGTGGTCCAGCGCGATCAGCAGCTTGTGGCAGTAGGACGAGAGCGGGTGGTAGTGAAGGGTGAGCGCGGCCATGGGGCGAGTGGCGGGTTGGCGATTCGCAAGGGCCTCCATGCTCGCAGATCAGCGCTTTTTCTCAAGTGGCGCCGCCGCTTGCGGATCGCACGGGTCGCCCTCGGGCTTTTGCCCGCGCTCCACGAGCGGAATCACCGCCGCCGCCGGGCCCGCCGCGGCACCCAGAGCGATGGCGCCAATGACGCGACCGGCGAGTTTTCGGCCTTCTATGCCTATGTCCGGGTCGCCCAGCGTGCCGGTGACGGTGACGGGCGTGCGCAGTGACAGGGGCGACCAGTCCTTGGGCTGCGTGACGAGGCGCAGGGCCATCGATTCGTCGTTCAGGTTGACCTGGCCGTTGATGCGCACGGTGCTGTCGCGGTTGTCGAGCACCGCGAGCCGGGGTTCGATGACACCGTCGCGCGCCAGCAGGTCGAATCGCGCGCAGCGCAGCGGCAGCGGCTTGTCGCCGGTGATCACCACACCCAGCGCCTGCGCCAGGTCCAGGCCCATGGCCTCGGTGACGAGGTAGGACAAGGTGCCATCGCGCAGCCTCAGGTCGATGGGCCCGTCGAGCGAGCCCAGGATCTCGGCGGTGGAACTGCCGGCGCCCTGCACGTTCAGCTTGGCGAACAGTACGCCGGTGAGGTAGGGCGAGGCCTCTTCGCGGCGCAGGCCGCGCACCCAGTTCGCCACGTCCACGCCGGCGACGTCGAGCTTGGCCTCCCACTTCGCGGGCCGCACCGTGGCGTCGAGCTGGGTCTTGCCCGCGAAGCGGCCACCGGCCACCTTGGCCTCCAGTTCGTCCAGGCGCAGCACGCCGGCGTTCAATCGCACGCGGGTCAGCAGATCGCTCAACGGCGCCATGGCCGGGGTGCCGAAGTCGACCTCGTTGATGGCGACGCGCACGTCGGCGTCCATCACGGTGAGGGACGGCAGGTCGAAGCGACGCTGGGGCAGCACGCGGCGCGGCGTGGTGGACGTGGAACGGGCGCCCACTTCCTTCGCATCTTTCTTCGCCTCTTCTTTCACGTCACCTTTCGCGCCACCTTTCGCTCCATCACTCGCACCGATGGCGGGCCCCAGGTCGGAGAAGGCGAGTTTCTTTCCCGTGAGTTCGCCGGTGAGGCGACGCGGTCGCTCCAACTGGTGAAAGCGCAGATCACCGGCCAGGCGGCTGGTGCCGACGTTCGCGCGCGTGGCCTGCAGGCGCCACACGCCCGCGTCCTGCGACAGCGTGCCGCGCAGATCGAAGGGCGGTGTCTGTGGCAGCGTGATGCCCAGCGGCTCGCCCACCGCGGCGAGCGATCGGCCCTGCAGTTCCAGCGCGCCCTGCAACCTGGGCGTGCCCAGCAGGGCGGCGGCCTGGCCGTCGAAGAGCAAGCGCGATGAGGCCACCGTGCCTTCCACGCGCACGGGTACCCAAGGCGCGTCGGTGGCGGTGTCCGGGTCCTGCAGCAAAGGCAAGGTGCTGCCCGCGCGCACCTGCAGCTTCAAGGGCATGGCGCGGTAGCGGCCATTGGCCGTGGCTTCGTAGCCGGCGCTGGTGGCGGCTTCGGCTTCGCCCTCGCGACCGCGAAGGCGGATGTCCAGATCCACGTCGGCCACCGGGTCCTTCCAGTCGATGCGCCCCTGGCCGATGACCAGCGAACCGAAACGTGGCAGGCCGCCGAGCGGCTCCGCTTCGGCTTCTTCGGGTTGGGGCTCGCGCGCGCCCAGTTGCCAGTTGGCGCTGCCGTCGTCGACGCGCACCAGCCGCGCGTCCAGCGTGTCGGCTTGCAGCGCCTGCAGGCGCAGACGCTCCCCGCGCTGCCAGCGCCACACGTCACGCCAGCGCCAGGCCAGGGAGACACCGCGCGCGTCCAGCAGATGCGGTGCGCCGAAGCGTTCGGCGCTGGCGATGTTGAGGTGTTCGACTTCCACGCGCGGGCGCCACAGCAGGTGCACGCGAAAGCGCCCCTGCAACTGCACGGGCACCGCGGCGTTGCGCGACGCCGCGTTTTCGATGGGGCCTCGCAGGAAAGGCCAGCCACTCCACTCGGCGACCATGAGGCCCGTCAGCAGCACCACCACCGCGGCGCCCGCCCACACAAGGCCGCGCCAACGCCTGATCATGCGGGCTCCACTGGCCGTGGAGCACGGCTGGCGCGGGGTCGATGAAACAGACGCGACATTCCGATACGAGCCCCCGGCCAACCCGGGGTTCCGGCACGGATGTGTCGGTCTGTGTCGTGTCTGTGCGCTACTCCGGCGTGATGTTGGCCGCCTTGATCACCTGCGACCACTTCTTCGTTTCGTTCTCGATGAAGGCCGCGAACTCGGCCGAGGTGCCGCCACGCACCTGCAGGCCCACGGCCTCCACCTTCTTGCGCACGTCCGCATCGGCCAGCACCGCGTTGGTCTCGGCGTTGAGGCGTTGAACCACGGCCGCCGGAGTGCCGGCCGGGACCATCAACCCGTACCAGCCATAACCCACCACCGTGGGCAGGCCCGATTCGCGGAAGGTGGGCGCCTGCGGGTACAGCGGCGTGCGCTCTTCGTTGGCCACGGCCAGCACGCGCAGCTTGCCGGCCTGGATGTGCGGCAACGCGGTGGAGATGGCGGTCAGCGTCGCGTCGATGCGGCCCCCCAGCAGCTCGGTGTAGGCCGGCGCGTCGCCGCGGAACTGGATCACCACACCCTCGGTGCCGGCCGCGCGCATCAGCAGCTCGGCCGTGAGGTGCGGGGCCGAGCCCGTGCCCGGCGAGCCGAAGGTCAGGCCCTTGGGGTTGGATTTGCCGTAGGCGATGAACTCGGCCACCGTCTTGTACGGCGCGCTGGCGTTGACGATGAGGAACAGCGGTGCGATGGCGGTGCTCAGCACCGGCACGAAGTCCTTCTTCACGGCGTAGGGCAGCTTGGGGTATAGCGCTTCTCCAATGGCGATCGGCGCGGCCGCGTGCAACACGGTGTAGCCGTCGGGCGCGGCGCGCGCCACGTACTCATTGGCAATGCGCGTGCCCGCCCCTGCCTTGTTCTCGATCACCAGGCTCTGGCCCAGGCGTGGCGCCAGGGCCTCGCCGAGCAGGCGGCTGAAGATGTCGTTGGAGCCGCCCGCGCCATAGGGGGCGATGAGGTGGACGGTTTTGGCGGGCCAGGCCTGCGCGAAGGCGGGCGCGTGCAGCAGGGGCGCGAGGCCCAGCGAGGCAAGGCTGGCACCGATGAGGTGGCGGCGTGGGATGCTCATGGTTTGTCTCCTGTTGTGTGTGTGGATCGGGTCTTCGGTCGAGGTGTTCAGTCGAGGTGTTCAGTCGAGCCGCGTGAGCGCAGGGTAGGCGTATCGGTGGTCCAGGTGCTCGGCCTGCGGCTGGTAGAGCCGCAGCACCACGTAGAACGCTTCGCCCGCGGGCGCGGGCAGCCAGTTGTGGCCGGGGCCGGGGTCGCTGGCTTGCAGGCGGATGACGAGGCTGCCGTCGGCTTCGTGCCGCAGGCCGGGGGTGCGGTCGCCGATGGAGTAGCGGTCGATGGGGTTGGCGACGAACAGGCAGTCGCTGCGGCGGTACAGGGTGAGCGACCAGAACGCGCCCACCTTCGGGCCGGCGCCGGGCGCGAAGCGCAGTTCGTAGGCGTGTGCGCCGCTCAGCGTTCGCCCCTGCGAGTCGACTTCGGCCGTGGGGTACATGGCCTCGTCGATGCCGAGCGCGCCGATGAAGTTGCGCGCCACGCGGGCGCGGGTCAGCACGTCCTCGCCCCAGTGCGTGCGCACCTCCAGTTGCAAGGACCAACCGCCACCCAGTTGCCGCGGCTGATCGCGCTCGCGCAAGCCTTCGAAGACGCGCGGCATCTCGGCCTCCACGCCGTGAACGTCCAGCGGCCAGTCCAGCGATTCGCCCTCGGGCGGCGGGTTGCGTTCCAGGGCGTGGGCCACCGTCTCTAGGTACAGCGCGGCCGATGGCGTGGCCGTCGATCGCCCATCGAGGCGCGTGTCGAAGCGCTGTGCGGCGTCGCTGCCGTCCAGGCGCGTCATGCGCAATTGCGCTTGCAGTTCACGCACGGCCTCGACGTCGCCCGGCGAGTCGTCCACCAGGATGCGACCGATGAGCCACACGTCGTCTCCCGGCGCGGCGATCACCTGCGACACGCCGGCCGGCACCGGGCCGCTCCAGCGCGGGCCGTGCACCAGCGTGCGTTGGGCGCGGTTGCCCGTGGTGCGGCGGCCCACGTAGGCGAAGGGGTTGGTCCAGGCGTCCAACAGGCCCAGCGTCCAGTAGCGCTCGCCCATGTCGGGCGTGTCGATGAGCACCGGGCCTTGCGACAGGTCGAGCCAGGCGTTGCTGTAGACGGTGTCGTTGTTCGGGCTCACCACCTCGCGGTCGTCGGGCCCGAGCTTGCGGTGCGTGTGCGTGAACTGGTTGACCCAACGCATCGTCGAGTCGCGCTGATCGCTGGCGTAGCCCAGCGTGGGGTGGCGGCGCGCGGTGGTGGCGGCGCGCATGCGCATCATCTCGAAGAGCGGCAGGGTCTGGATGAGGGCCCGGTGCACCGCCTGCTGCACGGGGGCGTCGATGGTGGAGGTTGTGGTCATGGGGTTCAGGCGATGACGCCGTCGCGCCGCAGCGCGGCAATGTCGGGCGCGCTGTAGCCCACCTCGGCCAACAGCGCGTCGGTGTCGGCGCCACAGGCGGGCGCGGCGGGGGGCGCCGTGCGCGGCGCGTCGTCGATGCGGTACGGCAGGCCCAGGGCCTGGTAGCGCGTGCCGTCGGCGCCCACGGCGTCCACGATCAGGCCGCTGGCGGCCAGGTCGGGGCTGCGCAACACCTGCGCGTAACCGCGCACGGCGCCGGCCACGATCTGCTGGCCCGACAGCAAGGCCACGCACTCCTCGCTGCTGAGGTTGGAGAGGCATTCGCGCAGCACGGCGCGCAGCTCGGCGCGGTGCGCCACGCGGCGCTCGTTGCTGGCGAAGCGCGGGTCGCTGGCCAATTCCTGACGATCGATCACCCGGCAGAAGCGCTGCCAGTGTTCCTCGGCGTAGGCCGAGAGCACGATGTGACCGTCGCGCGTGGGCACCACCTCGGCGGCGGGCGCGTTGTGGGGCTGGCCATCGCCGATGCGCGTGGGCTCGGGGCCACCACCGAGGTAGTCGGCCCAGGTGGCGGCCTGCAGGTGCAGGGCCACGTCGAAGAGCGAGGTGTCGATGGCAGCGCCCTGCCCCGTCTTCTCGCGCCCGTACAACGCGGCCAGCACGGCCTGCGCGCCCAGGTGCGCGGCGGCGGCGTCGATGATGGGCACGCCCACCTTCTGCGGCGCCCGATCGGGCTCGCCGGTGACGGACATGAGCCCGCTCTCGGCCTGCGCGGCGATGTCGTAGCCCGGCCGTTCGCTGGACGGGCCGCGCCGGCCGAAGCCCGAGATGTCGAGGCAGATGAGGCGAGGAAAACGTTCGCGCAGTTCGCGCGCGCCCAGGCCCAGCTTGTCGATGGCGCCGGGGCGCAGGTTCTGGATCACCACGTCGGCGCGCGCGATGAGCCGCAGCGCGGCCTCGCGGCCAGCCTCGCGCTTGAGGTCGAGCGCAATGGAGCGCTTGCCCCGGTTGTAGGCCCGCACCATGGATTCGCCGTAGCGCCCGATGTGGCGCGCCTGGTCGCCCGCGAGCGGTTCGATCTTGGTGACGCTGGCGCCGAGTTCGGCCAGCACCATGGCGGCGCCGGGGCCGGCGATGTACTGGCCGAGGTCCACCACGCGCACGCCAGCCAGGGGCGCGGCCGGTGTGGAAGTTCCGGGCGTTGTCATGTGGGGTCTTGTCTCCTGTCTGGCCCGCACGATAGGTGAGACCGGCATTCCTGAAAATTGAATAATGCTGATGCCGTGATCACGATGGGTGATCACCCATCTGGAGCGATCCGAACGATGAGCCAGGGCTTCGACCACCTCGTGCGCCGCCTGCGCCTGCGCCACCTGGAGCTGTTGCTGGCCCTGGCCGACGCGCGCACCATGCGCGCCGCCGCCAGCCACCTGCACCTGAGCCAGCCCGCCATCAGCAAGATGCTGGCGGAGGCCGAAGACGCGCTGGGCGCGCGCCTGTTCGAGCGAAGCCCCCAGGGCGTGCTGCCCACGCCGGCCGGCGCGGCCGCCGTGCACCGGGCGCGCGTGGCGCTGGGCGAACTGGCGCACGCGCGCGACGAGGTGCAGGCCATCCACCGCGGCGCCAGCGCGGTGCTGCGCGTGGGCGCCTTCTCGGTGACGGCGGCCGTGCCCGCCGCGGTGGTGCAGTTGCGCCAGCGCCTGCCGGGCGCCGTGGTCCACATTCACGAAGGCCGCGTGAACGAGCTGATCCAGCGCCTGCTGGATGGCGACCTGGACTGCGTGTTCGGCGCGCTCACCACCGAGACGCTGACCAGCGAGCGGCTGAGCCTGCTGCAATCCGAGGCGCTGCTGGAAGACAGGCTGTGCGTGCTGGCCGCCAGCGACAACCCGCTGGTGCGGCGCCGCCGCCTGCGCTGGACAGACCTGCGCGAAGCCGCCTGGGTGGCGCCGCCGCGCCAGACCCTGGTGCGCCAGGCCTTCATGGGCGCCTTCCTCAACGAAGGGCTGGACCCGCCGGTGCCGGTGATCGAGGCGATCTCCTCCATCACCATCGGCGCGGTGCTGCGGTTGGACCGGTCGTTGCTGTGCGCGGTGCGCTTCGAGCACGCACGCGACGAGGTGGCGCGCGGCGGCGTGAAGCGCCTGTCGGGGCTGCCCGAGGTAGCGCTGCCGCCGCTGGGTCTGTTCACGCGGCGTGGCGAGGTGCCGGCCACGCCGGTGGTGCAGGCGTTTGCGCGGGAGATCCGCAAGGCGGGCGCGCGGGCGGGGTGAAGGCCGCTCAGTCTTTCCTTTCGGGTGCGGACACGCGGCGGTAGTTGACCTCGACGGCGAGCGCCTCTTGCCCGGCCGGGGCAATGTTGAACATGCGGATGTCCAGGTGCTGCGCGTCGGGTTGCGACACCTCGGTGCGCCAGCCCCAGCGCTCTCCCCCGCCGGCGCTATCGCGGTAGCTGCCCAGCGCGGCGAAGCGGCCGTCGTTCACCGGGCCCGTGCTGAACATGATCGACGTGCCGGTGCCGAAGCTTTCGCCCCAGGCGCACTCGAAGGCCTGGTTGTCCAGGTGGTAGGCCCACAGCGCGACGCCTTCGACAGGCTCGCCGCCGCAGCGGCCTTCGTATTCGTGCAGCAGGAAGCGGCCGCCGCCCACCAGGCGGATGCGCCCACGCTGCACGGAGTCCTCGGCCGGTGGCCCGGGCTCGAACCACAGACGAAACCGGCCCTCCCAATCGCCGGCCATGGCCGCCAGTTGGTGGTGCACGCCGCCGGGCGCGGCGGAACGTTTGAACGCGTCCTTGCTCATGCTGTCTCCTTGATGTTCGTTGGCGGCCGAGTCCAGTCGGGCAGCGGCTGGCGCACGCTGCCTGGCGACACACCGAAGTGGCGCTTGAACGCGCGGCAGAACGCGGCCTCGGATTGGTAGCCCACGCGCCCAGCCAACTGTGCCAACGGCTGCGGGCCTTCCTGCAGCCAGGCGCGCGCCAGTTGCAGGCGCCACTGGGTGAGGTACTGCAGCGCGGGCTCGCCCACCAGCGCGGTGAAACGCGCGGAGAAAGCCGAGCGCGACATGCCCACCTCGCGCGCGAGCGACTCGACGCTCCACGCTTCTTCGGGCCGCGCGTGCATCAGCGCCAGCGCCTGGCCGATCTGCCGGTCGCGCAGGGCCGCGAGCCAGCCGGTGGTGGCCTCGGGCGCCGAGTCCAGCCAGGCGCGCAGGGCCTGGATGACGAGGATGTCGGCCAGCCGCGTGATGACGGTTTCGCCCCCCGGCCGCAGCGCGCCCGCTTCGCGCGTGATGAAGCGCAGCGTGCTCTGCAGCCAGCTCGCGTCGTCCTCGCTCCAGCTGTCGATCTGCACCAGCGCAGGCAGGCTGTCGATGAGGCGCCGCCCGGCCAGGTGGTCGAAGCGCACCACGCCGCACAGGGCCTGCGTGGGCTCGCCGCCGCCGCCGTGGCGCATCACCTCGTAGTGCTCGCTGATGCGCTCCACGGGGATGTCGAACAGCGCCTCGGCGGGCAGATGCGGATCGCTGGTGATGCGGTGGCCCGCGCCGCGCGGCACCAGCGTGAGGCTGCCCGGCAGCAGCGGCTGGGGCGGTGCGCCGGGCACCTCGATCCAGCCGCGCCCAGCGGTCACCACATGGAACATCAGCATGCCGGGCAGCGCCGGCATGTCCACCGCCCAGGGGGCTGTCAGCTCGGCCCGGCAGTACAGCGTGCCGCACAGGCGCAGCAGATGCAGGGTGCGACCCAGGGGGTCGTTGGGCAACGGGGCTGGCGCGGACGACATGCGGTTCATCTTGCCGGCGCCCTTGCCCAACGTCCATCGGACTGGACGAATGGCAAAGAGCGATGGACTTCAAATCATTGTTCGTTCCGTTCACGGCCCATACGCTGGATGCCTCCTCAAACCACCTTTCGGAGCTCCCCCATGTCCATCACCCCCATCCTCGTCATCGGTTCCACCGGCAAGACCGGCCGCCGCGTCGCCGCCCGCCTCAAGGCCCTGGGCCACACCGTGCGCGAAGGCTCGCGCCAATCCGCCACACCGTTTGACTGGGACCAGCCCGAGACCTGGGGCCCGGCGCTGCGCGGCGCGCACAGCGCCTACATCTCCTACTCGCCCGACCTGGGCTTTCCCGGCGCGGACGAGCGCATCGAGGCCCTCACCCGCCTGGCCGTCGCCACCGGGCTCAAACACGTGGTGCTGCTCTCGGGCCGCAACGAGGCCGCCGCGCAGCGCTGCGAAGGCATCGTGCAGGCCAGCGGCCTGAGCCACACGCTGGTGCGCGCCGCCTGGTTCAACCAGAACTTCAGCGAAGGCTTCCTGCGCGACGCCGTGCTGGAAGGCACGCTGGCCATGCCCGCGGGCGAGGTGCGCGAGCCCTTCGTGGACGTGGAGGACATCGCCGAGGTGGCGGTGGCCGCGCTCACCGACCCGCGCCACGCGGGCAAGACCTACGAGCTGAGCGGCCCGCGGCTGCTCAGCTTCGCGCAAGCCGCAGCAGAGATCTCGGCCGCCGCTGACCGCCCCTTGCAGTACCTGCCCGTGTCCTTGGCCGACTTCCACACCGGCATGCTGGCGGTGGTGGGCGAGCCCATGGCCAGCCTGTTCACCGGCCTGTGCGAGGAGGTGCTCGATGGCCGCAACGAACACCTGAGCGACGGCGTGCAACAGGCACTGGGCCGTGCGCCGCGCGACTTCGCGGACTTCTGCCGGGAGAGTGCGCGCGAGGGGGTGTGGGCTGAAACCGGCGTCGCGCGCTGAGCCCGCGCCGGGCACTCAGGCGCGGGCCGGTGCCGGGCGCTTGCGTCCTGGTCCTTGCGGCCGACGCGCCGCCGCCCACCCTTCCACGTAGTCGAGCGCGAACCGAACGAAGCTCTCGACCGCCGGGGATACCGAAGGGCGGTGGCGCACGAACATCGCGGCGCGCCAGTTCACCTGCGGCTGCTTCAAGGGCCGGAACACCAGGCCGAAGCCGTGCACGAGGCGCTCGGTCAACGCAGGACTCACCACCGCACCGGCGCCCACGCTGAGCATCGACAGCGCGGTGTTGACGCGGTGAACGGGCTGGATGCGACGCGGGTGGTGGCGCGGGGGCACATGGCTCAGCACGTGCGTCGCGAAGTTCGGCATGTAGTTGATGAGCGGCGCGTCGCGCAGGTCTCTCCAGCTCACCACGTCCTGGCGGCTCAATGGGTCGGCGGGGTTCAGGGCCACGCACATCGGGTCGGGCCACAGGGGATGCACATGCACCCGGTCGTCCTCCACGACGCCGGACGGGCCGAAGCCGACATCGGCACTGCCCTGCTGCAAACCCGCCACCACCTGCTCGATGGGCACGTCCTCGAAGCGCACCTCGATGCCGGGCTGGGCGGTCTGGTAGTGCGCGATCAGATCGGGCATCAGCGTGCAGGACAAGGGCTCCGGCGCAGCCACCCGCACGACACCCCGGCGCAGTTCCTTGAGGTCCGACAGGCTGTCCAGGGCTTCTTCCAGCGTGGCGAGCACGCGCCGCGACATCGGCTCGAACGACTGCCCCACGCTGGAGAGCGCGACGGTGCGCGTGTTGCGGTCTAGCAGGCGCACGCCCACCCTGTCCTCCAGCTCGCGGATCAGTCCACTGAGGGCGGCCTGAGAGAGGTTCATCGCCTTGGCCGCCTCGGAAAAACTGCCCGCGTCCACCACCGCCAGAAAGGCGCTGAGCTGGCGCAGCGTCACATGCATCGTCATGGGGATCACCCTTGATGTGGACAGGACTACTTATCGGCAAAAGCGATAGGTTGCTCACAAATTGCCATTTGTCCGATAGGGTCAGTCCCACTATCGTGCGCGCACCGCCACCCGCAGCGTTCGGGCGCCAGCGGCATCCACCACGAGGAGACACCCATGTCCACACTGCGCACGTCCGCTCTGTGCCTGCTGTTGGCCGGTCTTGCCGGCTGTGCCACCACCAGCGGCGACGCCCCCGTCACACAGCGAGTCACCCAGCGAAACACCACCCACGGCCCGGTGCTCGGCATCGACGACGCCCAGGCCACGGGCACCTACCAATGGAAGGGCCTTCCCTTCGCGGCGCCCCCTGTCGGCGAGCGGCGCTGGCGCGCGCCGGCCGACCCCGGCGCCTGGCGCACCGTTCGTTCGGCCCAGGCATTCGCCCCCGCCTGCGTGCAGACGGGCCGCCTCTACGGCCCCGGGCTGAACAACCGCTACGACGTCACCATCGGCAGCACCCTGGGCCAGACGCTCGGCTCGGAGGACTGCCTGTACCTCAACATCTGGCAACCCGTCGCCGCGTCGAGCCGGCCGCGGCCCGTCATCGTGTGGGTGCATGGGGGCAGCAACATCACGGGCTACGCGGCTGACCCGGTGTACGACGGCGCCGCACTCGCCAGGACAGCCGATGCGGTGGTGGTCTCCGTGCAGTACCGGCTGGGCATCTTCGGCTTCCTCGACCTGGACGCGCTCAAGACCGGCCAGCCCGACGAGGACTCGGGCAACTTCGCCCTGCTCGACATCGTGAAGGCGTTGGGGTACGTGCAGGCGAACATCGCGCAGTTCGGTGGCGACCCGGCGCAGGTGACGCTGATGGGCGAGTCCGCAGGTGCGGTGAACGTCTACGCCCTGCTCGCCTCGCCCATGCTGGCCCAGCGCCAACCCCAGCTGTTTCACCGCGTGATTGCCTTGAGCGGCGGCATCTCCTCGGCTGCCACGCTGCCGCCCGGGTCGATTGCGGGCGTTCTGCCACGGTCCGTGTGGCGGCAGCGCGGCCAGGGCTTGCTGGAGCATTCGCTGATCGCCGACGGCAGCGCGAAAGACGAGGCTGCGGCCAAGGCGACAGTGGCCTCGCGCCAGCCGCAGGATCTGGCGAAATACCTGCGCACCCGATCGGCCGATGAACTCCTGACCACGGTGCAGAAGCGCCTGGTGCCCGCGCGACTGGCCGGCTCCAACCCCATCCCCGACGGCCACGTGGTGGCGGCCGACCCGATTGCGGCCATTCGCGCGGGGCGCTATGTGAAGGGGCCGGTGCTGGCAGGCAACACGCGCGACGAAACCAAGCTGTTCCCCACCCTGCTGGCGATCCGCCCTTCCCTGGGCGGCGTGAGCGGACGCCTGATCGACGACGCGGCTGTGTTCCGCATCGCCCACACCTATGACCCCGAGGCCGCGCCCACCACCCGCGTCGAGGACTGGATTCCGAAGAGCCTGCTGCCGACAGACGCTCCGGGCACCGGCTTCGACGCGCGCAGCCGCGAGCTGGACCGCATCTGGTTCGGCGCCATCCGCGACGACGTGCTGGGCGCCCTGCGCTCGCAGCAGCCGCAGGTGTGGCATTACCGCTTTGACTGGGACGAGTTGCCCGCCCCCTTCGACCAGATCTTCGGCGCCGCGCATGCCTTCGACCTGCCCTTCGTCTTCGGCAACTTCGGGCCCTCGCTCTTCGCCAACATCTCGTACACCCGCGCCAACCGGCCCGGGCGCGAGGCGCTCTCTATGGCGATGATGAAGTCGCTCGGTGCATTCGCACACCACGGCGACCCGAACCACCCCGGCCTGGGCACCACCTGGCCCCAATGGCCCGCGAGCCTGGTGTTCGATGCGGATCGCCAGCGCGTGCGGATCGGGGTGAAATAGCGCGCGATCGCTTCACACCTGCCGCGCGGCCTGGCGGCAAGCACGGCCAGCTTCGAATACCCCATCGGAGTACAGTGCCTGCGCGGCGCATAAAGTACCAATTTTTGGTACCATTTGATCAATGTGAAGCGCAGCCACGAACGCACACTGGAGCAGCTCTGGGCCCATCCGGTCAGCGCAAACCTCGCCTGGAAGGACATCGAAGCGCTGTTTCGAGCCTTGGGTGCCGATATATCGGAACGAGAAGGCAGCCGGGTGGCCGTGGTGCTCTTTGGCGAAGTGAAGGTGTTTCATCGACCCCATCCTTCGCCGCACACAGACAAGGGAGCGGTGGCCAGCGTCAGGCGCTGGCTGGAACAACACGGAGTGAAACCATGAACGTCATGACCGTTGATGGCTATCAGGCCCGCATCGAGTACGACGCCGAGACCGACCAGTTTCGCGGCGAAATCCTCGGCCTCAACGGCGGCGCCGATTTTTACGGCCGCAACCCGAAGGAACTGCGGGCGGAGTTCCGCAAGTCCCTCGCCGTGTTCCTGGAAGTCTGCCGAGAGAAAGGCATCGAGCCCCGTCGCAGCTACTCGGGCAGGTTCAATCTGCGCATCCCGGCCGAACTGCACGAGCGCCTGGCCATCGTGGCGCAGGCCGAGGGCAAAAGCATCAACACGGTGGCGCAGGAGGCATTGCAGCAAAGGCTCGCCGCCTGAACCCCGGTCCTCAATTCCCCTGCGGCCGCTTCACCCGGAACCACGCCGCGTACATCGCCGGCAGCGCCAGCAGCGTCAGCACCGTCGCCACGATCAGCCCGCCCATGATGGCCACGGCCATCGGGCCCCAGAACACGCTGCGCGAGAGCGGAATCATCGCCAGCACCGCGGCGGCGGCCGTCAGCACGATGGGC
>QFCS01001089.1_pt1 | contig 21336 bp, 22 predicted proteins | sample 3576561 | NCBI WGS metagenome assembly QFCS01 | reverse complement strand
GTGTCGGTCCCCTCTCCCGCTGGCGGGAGAGGGTGGTTCGAAGAACCGGGAGAGGGGAAGGTCGGAGGCTATGCGCGTCTGGCAGTGCTCCAGGGTCGTTCTCCCTCCACGATACTCACGGCATGTAATGCCCGCCGTTCACATCGAGCGTCGCACCCGTCACCACGCTCGCGTAATCCGACACCATGAACAGCGCCGCGCGGGCGCATTCCTCGTCGGGCGGAATGCGGCGCAGCGGAATCTGCGAGGCGATCTGCTCGACGAGCGCATCGACCGTGGTGCCGCTCTGTTCGGCTTGCCAGCGCATGTAGCCCTCGACCGGCGCGCCCCACATCCAGCCCATATGCACGCTGTTGACGCGAATGCCGTCGGGGCCGAGTTCCTTGGCGAGAAACTTGGAGGCGACCGCGAGCGCGCCCTTGGAGGCCGCATAGCCCGCTTCGCCGAGCGGCGGCACCACGCGCGCCGCCATCGTGTTGATGTTGACGATCGCGCCAGCGCGCTGGCGCTTCATCTGCGGGATCACGGCCTGCACGAGCTTGAGCGTACCGAGCAGGTTGGTGTCGAGCACCGCCGGCCAGCTGTCGAGGTTCGCGCTCGATGCGTAGTCCATGTCGCCATGAAAGTAGGCGCTGTTGACGAGCGCATCGATGCGCCCGAAGCGTTCGGTGGCCTCGGCCGCGAGCCGATCGCATTGGGCCCGGTCGGTGATGTCGGTGGCGCAGCGCAGTACCTCGCAGCCTGTGCCGAGTTCGGCGATGCGGCGCTCGGCATCGACGAGCTTGTCCGCGCTGCGCGCCGCGACGACGAGCCCGCGCGCGCCTTCGCGCGCAGCTTCGATCGCGAGCTTGATGCCGAGCCCGGGACCGATGCCCGAAATCACCACGATCTTGTTCTGTAGCAGCATGTTGTTCTCTCCTCAGTCGGATAGCGGATCCCGCAGATGCCGGCGGCTGTACTCGGCGAAGTCGCGGCGGATGCCGTCCTCGCTGAGCCCGAATTGCGCGGGCGAATAGTCGTGTCCGCCCTGATGGCTTTGCGCGTCGGCCGCGAGCCAGCGCTGCATCGCCGAGCGTGCGGAATCGCCCAGCGGCCAGCCGATGAACTCGTAGAGCTTTTCGACGACCGTCATCGGCTGCTTCACGGTGTCGCGGAAATCGACGTCGATGAATTGCCGCGGTGCCTGCTCGCGCACGCGCATGGTGTGCAGCTGGGCGCGCTGCATGATCTCGCTCCACTCGCGTCCGGCGGTCGCCGCATCCGCCTGCTCGCTGTAGATGCAGCGCAGCGTGTGCACGAAGCTGCCGATCGACGGAATGCTCTGCACCGGATCGCGATGCGTGAGGATCACCTGCGCGCCGGGAAACACCTCGAGCAGCAGGTGCATGCGCAGCAGGTGATGCGGCGCCTTGAGCACCCAGCGCTGCGCGGCGATGCCGCGCTTGCGCTTCTGCCATTGCAGGAACTGCAGCATGCGCCGCAGGTAGCGGTAGGCCGGCGCCTGGTCGCTCGCATCGAGCCAGCGCATGTAGCCCGGCACTTCGGCGTAGGCGTTGAAGGCCGAGAGCATCGAATGCTCCATGAGCATCACTTCTTCGTCCGCGGCCTCGTTCTCCATCGGATGGATCGCGAGCAGCTTGGGCATGGCCTGGGTCATCATCGTCACGAGTTCGGCGCCCTGACGACGGCGCGCCTCGGGGTTCTCCAGGCGCTCGTCCGGAAACGGCACCGGGAACTGCGACTCCCAGAACGCCATCCACCAGAAGCGCTCGTCGCAGGACAGCAGGCGATGCAGCTTGGTGGTGCCCGTGCGCGGAACGCCGACGATGAACAAGGGCGGGGCGATGGCCTCGTCCGCGATCTCCGGATGGCGCGCGAAATAGTCTTCGATGCGCAGCCGGTTGGCGAGCTGGGTGACGATCTTCTGTCGCAGCAGCGTGGCGCCGAGTTCGCTGAGCCTGGCGTCATCGGCGAGCGAGCGGCTCAACACCGCCAAGCCTTCGCGAAAACTCTCGTCGCCGAAATCGCTCAGGCCCGGCGCCTGCGCGAGCGCCTCGGCGAGCATCGATTCCGCATTCAGCACATCGCTCATCGGGCCAGCTCCTGCTGCAAGTTCGCGAACTTCACGACGCGTGTCTGCGGATGCACGTGCTCCTTCGCGCCGACCCAGCGCAGGCACATCGTGCCTCGATCGTGGCCGGCGGTTTCGAGCCAGTTGGCGTGGCCCGGATCACGATGCGCGAGTACCAGATCGACGCTGCCGTCGGCGTTGCGCCTGGCCGAATGCTGGTTGTGGCAGATGCGGTGATAACGATAGTCGAGCGACTCCATCCACCAGTTGTCGATCTGCAGGTTCCAGAAGCGGCAATCCGGAATGCGCGGCAGATGAAAGACCAGCGCTTCGTCGTCTGCGAGCTGCCAGTACGAGTGATAGTAGAAAATGTTCGGGTCGCCGCCCGCCCGCTGGCACAGCGCCTGGTCGGCCGGTGGCAGCTGGTTGGCGTGCGCGAGATAGCTCTGCGCCCAGTCGGCGAAGATGCTGGCGGTTCCGCCGACGAATTTCGCCGCGCGCTCGAGTCCGGCCGCGAGACGCTCGGGCGTCAGCGGAGCCGGCGGCCGATCGCGACCGATGCGTTCGATGCGCAGCTGTGCCGCAGTTTCGGCGCGCCGATCGATGAAGGTCTGGCGCACGATCACCGCGTTGGTGGTCGGCTCCATCGGCAGCCAGTTGCCGATCTGCGGCTGGCAGCTCAGCACGAGCTCGAAACGGCCTTGCTCGTCGAGTTCGAGCTTGGCTCCATCGAGAAAACCGGTCTGCACCATGCGGCCGTCGGTTTCGTAGCCGCCTTTCTGCGTGCCGAAGCTCAGGTAGGCGACACTGCCGCGGCTGCCGCTGATGCGATAGTCGTAGCGTCCGTCGAGGCGCCCCATCAGGTAGAGATTGTCCGGGTTGTCGGCGCCGATCTTGCCGGTCTCGTGGGACGGAGCGAAGAAGCCCGGAGCCTCGGGATCGGCGAATTCGAGGTGCATTTCGAGCCCGATGCGCAGCAGCCGCGTCAGGTAGCGCCAGCCTTCGGCGCGCGTGAGCGCATCGGTAGGCGCTTCGGGGCGCAGCACCTGTTGCCCGGCCTGCTTGAGCGCATCGCAGAAGGCCTCCCAAGTGCGACCCGATATCACATCGTTCTCGACCGACATGCTGCTCTGGCTCCCGACACTGATGGCCCGATGCTCGAACTTAGGAGCGTCGCGGCACCGCGTCATCGTTCGAATGGGGGAGTCGGCGCCGGTGTCGCGGCTTCACCATGCGCTATCGCATGACCGGAGCGGCGAATGCAGAACAATGGGATTGGGAACGACCTGGAGGCACGCCTGCGCAGGCTCGAGGACATCGAGGCCATTCGCCATCTCAAGGCGCGCTACTTCTTCTGCTGCGACCGCAAGGACGCCGACGGCATGCGCGATTGCTTCGTCGACGGCCGCATGCTGATCGACTACGGAGCGCTCGGCAGTTTCGACAATGCCGATGCGGTCGTGCAGCTGTTCCGCGACATCGGCTGCCAGCCGCACATGGTCGAGATGCACCACGGCGCCAACCACCAGATCACGATCGAGTCGGAAGCAGCGGCGAGCGGGCTCTGGAGCCTGCATTACTTCCTGATCGACACGAGCAGTGGCGGCATCACGCAGCTCGGCGGCTATTACGAAGATCGCTACGCCAAGCTCGATGGCCGTTGGAAGATGTCCGAAACGCGCTTCGTGGTGAGCTCCACGCTCGCGCTCGCGCAAAGCGCCGAAACGCTCAAGACCCTGTTCGCCGGGCGCAGCGCCCCGGCGCCGCACTGAAGGCTTTCACCGATGAGTCTGCTCGACCACGTCTCACCCTGGATGGACGAAGACCTCGCCCTGTTTCGCGACAACGTCGCGCGATTCGTCGAGACCGAAATGGTTCCGCACGACGAGGCCTGGCGCAAGCAGAACCATGTCGGCACCGAGATCTGGCGCAAGGCCGGTGCGATGGGCTTGCTGTGCACCGACATTCCGGGAGAATACGGCGGAGCGGGCGGTGATTTTCGCCACGAGGCGGTGATCTACGAAGAGCTTTCGCGCCGCGGCATCAGCGGCTTCGGCAGCGCGGTGCACAGCATTTGCGCGCATTACATCCTCAATCACGGCACCGAGGCGCAGAAGCGCGAGTTCATACCCAAGCTCGCGAGCGGAGAGTCGATCGGCGCGATCGCGATGACCGAGCCGGGAGCCGGCTCCGACCTGCAGGGCATCCGCACGCGCGCCGTGCGTGACGGCGACGACTACATCGTCAACGGCTCGAAAATTTTCATCACCAACGGCTATCTCGCCGGACTGCTCGCGCTGGTCGTGCGCACCGATACCGGCTCGCGCGGCCTGTCGATCCTGATCGTCGAGACCAAGGGGCTCAAAGGCTTTCGCGTCGGCCGCGTGCTCGACAAGATGGGCATGAAGGCGCAGGACACGGCCGAGCTGTTCTTCGAGGACGTGCGCATTCCGGCGGTGAATCTGCTCGGCGGAACCGAGGGCAGGGGATTCGCCCAGCTCATGAGCGATTTGCCGTACGAGCGCGCGATCGTGGCGCTCTGCGGCGTGGCGGCGATGGAAGGCGCGGTCGCGGCCACGCTCGCCTACGTGCGCGAGCGCAAGGCCTTCGGCAAGGCCATCGCCGAGTTCCAGCACACCAAGTTCAAGCTCGCCGAAGCCACCACGGTGACACGCGTGGCGCGGACCTTCGTCGACCGCTGCGTGCAGGACGTGGTCGACGGCAGGCTCGATACGGCCACCGCTTCGATGGCGAAGTATTGGGTGACGGACATGCAGCAGCAGGTCATCGACGACTGCGTGCAGCTGCATGGAGGCTACGGCTACATGAACGAGTACCTGGTGACGCGGATGCTCGCGGATGCTCGCGTGCAGCGCATCTACGGCGGCACCAATGAAATCATGAAGGAAGTGATCGGCCGGGCCTTGCTGGGCTGAAGCGGCCGGTGTTCGGGCGGGCGCTTCAGCCGCGTACGAGATACAGGCGCAGCAACGCGAGGCAACAGGCGAGCGCGCTGGCCCAGCCTGACAGCGCGATGCGCAGCAATCCGTTGCGCGGGACGAAGCCGACGCCGCGAACGAGGCCGGCCGCCATCGCCCATGCCGCAAGTGTCGCCGCGAGGTGGTCGGGCTTGCCGGCCGCGTCGACCAGCGCGCGAGGGTAGGCGGTGATGCCGAACATCAGCAGCAGGCCGAGCGCGAGCGAAGCCCAGGCCATGCCTGGCTGCGCCGGTGACGGGCTCACGCGGGCGGCTCCTGTTCGGCGTCGCGCCGGCTTTGTTCGTTCTCGCCCCACATGGCGTTGAGAATGGCCAGCAGCACCGCGAAGCCGACGCCCAGAACCCAAGTCAGATACCACATGTGTGTCTCCTTGCCTGTCAGTAGGCGCTGTGCGTATCGCGCTCGATGCCGGCGGTGGTGACCTTTCCGCGCATCACCCGATAGGCCCAGGCCGTGTAGAACATGATCAGCGGCATGAAGATCAGAACCGCGACCAGCATGATGCCCAGCGTGAGCGGACTCGAGGTGCTGTCCCAGACGGTCAGGCTGTGGCCCGGATCGGATGAGGACGGCATCACGAACGGAAACATCGAGACGCCTGCGGTCCCGATCACGCCGGCGAGCATCACGCTCGACAGGATGAAGGCCAGGCCGCTGCGACCGGCGCGCAGCAGCACGAGAGCGGCGATCGCGCCGACGTAGGCCGCCGTCGGAACGATCATCGTCAGTGGCATCGCACGGTAGTTCGCGAGCCAGGCGCCGGCCCGGCGTTCGACCGACTTCGTCAACGGATCGGCGAGCGCGGCACCGTCGACGGCCGAGGTGATCGCATAGCCGTCGATGTGCAGCAGCCACAGACCCGCCGCGCTGAACGCGAGCAGCATCACCAGTGCGGCCCCATACGCCGCCAGGCGCGCGCGCGTGGCGATCGGGTCTTCGGTGCGGTGCGCGAGATAGATCGCGCCGTGCAGGACGATCATCGAGCTGCTGACCACGCCGCAGAGCACGGAGAACGGATTCAACAGCTGCCAGAACGAGCCGGTGTAGGTCGAGATCAGGTTTTCGTCGAAGTGGAACGGAACTCCCAGCAGCAGATTGCCGAAGGCGACGCCGAAGATCACCGGCGGGACCGTCCCACCGACGAAGAGACCCCAGTCCCAGGCCGATCGCCAGCGTGGGTCGTGGATCTTGCTGCGGTAGTCGAAGCCCACCGGACGCAGGAACAGGGCCCAGAGCACCGCGAGCATCGCCCAGTAGAAACCGGAGAATGCGGTCGCGTAGACCAGCGGCCAGGCCGCGAAGATCGCGCCGCCGCCGGTGATGAACCAGACTTGATTGCCGTCCCAGTGCGGACCCACCGTGTTGATGACGACGCGGCGCTCGACGTCGCTGCGGCCGACGAAGGGCAGCAGGCTGCCGACGCCCATGTCGTGTCCGTCCATGACGGCGAAGCCGATGAGCAGCACGCCGATCAGCAACCACCAGATGAGCTTCAAGGTTTCGTAGTCGAACATGGCGTGATCCTCAGTGCGCGGCAGCGTGGATGGGCTCGTTGGCGTAGCGGCCGGTGCCGAGGCTGCCGGGGCCGAGTCGCGCGAAGCGCTGCATGAGATAGAGCTCGACGATCAGCAGCGCCGTGTAGAAGCCGACGAATCCGGCCAGCGATCCGTAGAGGTTGGAGACGCTGAGCGTGGACACCGACAGATGGGTTGGCAGCACGCCATAGATCGTCCAGGGCTGTCGCCCGTACTCCGCGACGAACCAGCCGAGTTCGCAGGCGATCCACGGAAGCGGCAGCGACCACAGCGCCCACTTGAGCAGCCAGCGCCGTGTCTCGGATCGCGTGCGCAGCGTCGACAGCGCGGCCAGCGCGAACAGGGCCAGCATCAGGAAGCCGATGCCGACCATCGCGCGAAAGCCCCAGAACATCGGCGTGACGCGCGGAATCGTGTCGTCGACGGCGCGCTCGATCATCTGCGGCGTCACCTGTCCGAAGTCGGTGACGTACTTGCGCAGCAGCAGGCCGAATCCGAGGTCGGCCTTGTGGCGCTCGAACACCGCTCTGGCTTCGGCATCGCTGCGATTCGCCCGCAGCTTGCCCAGCGCCTTGGCGGCCTCGATACCCGAGACGATGCGTTCGCGATTCTTTGCCTTGATCTCGATGATGCCCGGAATCGGCTTGCTCACCGAGCGCGTGCCGATCAGCCCCATGACCCACGGAATCTCGATGGCCCAATCGTTCTTCTGCTCGGCCTCGTTGGGCCAGGCCACCAGGCTGAACGAGGCGGGCGCCTTTTCGGTTTCCCACATCGACTCGATCGCCGCCATCTTGGTTTGCTGGGATTCGCCGACGGTGTAGCCGGACTCGTCACCGAGCACGATGACCGAGCACACCGAGGCCAGGCCGAAGGCCGCAGCGATGCGGAAGCTGCGCTTGGCGAACTCGACGTCGCGACCCTTGAGCAGATACCAGGCCGAGATCGACAGCACGAACATCGCGCCGGTGACGTAACCGGCCGAGACGGTGTGGACGAACTTGGCCTGAGCCACCGGATTGAAGATCACCGACCAGAAATCGGTCAGCTCCATGCGCATGGTTTCGTAGTTGAACTCGGCGCCGACCGGGTTCTGCATCCATCCGTTGGCGATCAGGATCCACAGGGCCGACAGATTCGTTCCGATCGCCATCAGGATCGTGACGAGCAGATGCTGCGGCTTCGACAGGCGATCCCAGCCGAAGAAGAACAGGCCGATGAAGGTCGACTCCAGGAAGAAGGCCATCAGCCCTTCGATCGCCAGCGGCGCACCGAAGATGTCGCCGACGTAGTGCGAGTAGTACGCCCAGTTGGTTCCGAACTGGAACTCGAGCGTGATGCCGGTGGTGACACCGAGCGCGAAGTTGATGCCGAACAGCTTGCCCCAGAAGCGCGTCATGTCCTTGTAGACGAGCTTGCCCGTCATCACGTAGACCGATTCCATGATGACCAGCAGCCAGACCATGCCGAGCGTCAGCGGTACGAACAGGAAGTGGTACATGGCGGTGGCGGCGAACTGCAGGCGCGAGAGATCGACGAGTTGCTCACTGATCATGTGGGGATCCAGTTGAGAGGGACGTTGCGGGCGATATCTCGCCCAAGACACTGCTGCCGGCGGCGGCGCTATCGACGTCGACTTGCCGGTGACTGACGAACAGCTGCCACAGCACGACGATCGCCAGCAGCTTGACCGCCAGGATCAATGCGATTTCCTTCCGCAGCTGCCGATGATGATTCGAGACTGATGCGCCGCGCTGTTTCATCCGCGTCACGGAGTGGGGATCTTGCGGGGCCGATGGTGACGCCGCTGCTGTCCGGCGTCCTTGATCCGCATCAATCCGGTCCGGCCATCGCGGTGGGTCGCGGCGACACTCATCTCGATCTCCCTGGAACACGCTCTTGCGGCGCGCACGACCGATTGAATCAATGCCCGTGCCAGCCGCGCCCGGCCCGGTGCACCTCGAGCAATCAAGGTCTTAGCTCACCATCGAAACGCCAGGCCGCCAGATTGGCTGCCACGATCGCTGCCGCACGCCTGGCGTGGCAGTGCGATGGCAGCGAGTCGCGCTACTCCAGTTCGTAGCGCTTGAGCCTGCGATAGAGCGTGCGTTCGCTCAGGCCGAGGTAATGCGCGAGCTCCGCACGGGTGCCTTCGAATACGGCGAGTGCATGCGTGAGCCGCGCTTTTTCCTTGCTCCGCCGAGTGCCGGCGGAAAGCAAGGCCACCGGCTCGCCGCCGATCACCTCGGCGGGAAGATCGCGGATGCGGATGACGCCGTCGTCCGCGAACAGGCGGGCGCGTTCCAGGACGTTGCGCAATTCGCGCACGTTGCCCGGAAACGGGTAGCGCCGCAGCGCCTCGGCTGCATCGTCGTCGAGGCGCAGCGGAGTGATATCGGCCATGCGCCGGAGCAGGCTCTCCGCCAGCAGCGGAATGTCTTCTGCGCGCTCTCGCAACGACGGCAGGTGAACCGGAAAGGCGTTGATGCGGTAGTAGAGATCCTGCCGGAAGCTGCCGGCTTCGACCATCTGCTTGAGTGGCTTGTGAGTGGCCGCGACCAGGCGGAAATCGGCGCGCAGGGTTTCGATTCCGCCAACGCGGCGAAAGGTTCCCGATTCGATCAGGCGCAGCAGCTTCACCTGCATGTTGAGCGGAACATCGCCGATCTCGTCGAGAAACAGCGTACCCCCATGCGCAGCTTCGGCCAGCCCGATCTTGCGTTGCAGAGCGCCGGTGAAAGCGCCGCGTTCGTGGCCGAACAGTTCGCTCTCGAAAAGCGATTCCGAAAGTCCGGTGCAGTCCACCACCACCAGCGGCCCGCGCGTGCGCGGACTGGCTTCGTGCAGCGCACGCGCGAACAGTTCCTTGCCGGTGCCGGACTCGCCCTGCAGCAAGACCGGGATCCGCGAAGGCGCGGCGCGCTGGAGTGCCGAGAGCGCGGCGTTGAACGAGGGCGCGCGCCCGACCAGCCCGGCTTCGCGCGGCTGCGCCGAGGCGCCCGCCACGCTCGTGAGCCGCTCGACGTAGGCGATCACCGAACCCGCTTCGTCGAGAATCGGCCGCAGTTCGACATCGACGTGTTCCGGGCCCCGGGGCGTGTGGTGGATGTGCAGGACGCGCTCGGGCAGGCGCGTTTCGGCCGCACGCTTCATCGGACAGCGCTCGCCCGCCTGGTCGCAGGGCACGCTGTACTGATGGGAAACGCGGAAGCACTTGCGCCCGCTGATCTGCTGGCGCGGAGTGGCGAACTGCCGCTGGTAGGCGGTGTTGGAGGCGAGGATGTTGTAGTCGATGTCGAGCACGATCATCGGCGTGGGCTCGTGCTCCAGATAAGAGATCAGGGCCTTAACCGAGCTTTCTGCGGTCGACATGATCGGGATCCTCGGCGACGGGCCGGTTGGCGGCCGAGCCTAGCACTGCCTTCCGAAACTGCCAAACGACTGCCACTGGCTGTCATCGCTGCCGCCGAACTGACTGCCAACGGTCCGGGCTGCGCTGGTGCGAAAGGTATACACGCCTGTGAAACAAGGACTTGCGAATGCAGCTGTGCTGGCATGTTGCGTGAGACGGCAAGGCGTCGCCATTTCTGGCGGCTTACCAAGAGGGCGCGGGATGCGCACCACCAGCCAGCTCGTCGTCGAAGGGCATTTCGATCCGGCCACGTCGACCATCAGCTACATCGTCCTCGATCGCAGCACCCGCCAATGCGCGATCGTCGACAGCGTGCTCGACTACGACCCCAAATCCGGCCGCATCAGCACCGGTTCGGCCGATGGGCTGATCCGGCGCGTCGCCGAACTGAATGCCACCGTGCAATGGCATCTCGAAACCCATGTCCACGCCGATCATCTTTCGGGCGCCCACTACCTGAAGGAACGGCTCGGCGGACGGATCGCCATCGGCGACCGGATTCGCGCCGTGCAGGACATGTTCGGCAAGATCTTCAACGCCGACGCGCGATTCGCCCGCGATGGCCGGCAGTTCGATCAGCTGTTCCATGACGGCGACGCGTTCGCCATCGGATCGTTGCAGGCGCGGGTGCTGCATACGCCCGGACATACGCCGGCCTGCCTGACCTACGTGATCGGCGACGGCGCTGAAACGGTCGCCTTCGTCGGCGACACGCTGTTCATGCCCGACTACGGCACCGCCCGCTGCGACTTTCCGGGCGGCGACGCGCGCACGCTGTATCGGTCGATCAACAAGGTGCTGAGCCTGCCGGCCGAAACCCGCCTCTACATGTGCCACGACTACCGGCCCAACGGACGGGAGCTGCGCTACGAGACCACGGTCGCCGAGGAGCGCGCGCACAACATCCATGTGAAGGACGGCATCAATGAAGACGCCTTCGTGACGATGCGGACCGCGCGCGACGCGCAGCTCGAAATGCCCACGCTGATCCTGCCGTCGGTGCAGATCAACATGCGCGCCGGTGAGTTGCCCGAGCCCGAGGACAACGGGGTGAGCTACCTGAAGATTCCGCTCAACGCCTTTTGATGCCACGGGACCCGGAGCTTCCATGAAGATCGCTCGACTGACTTCCACCTTGTCGGTCTGCCCGCAGGTCGGCCTGGCCGAGGTCGGGGCCGTTGCCGCGCAAGGATTCAAGTCTCTGATCTGCAACCGGCCGGACGGCGAGGGGGCCGATCAGCCGACACACGAGGAGATGGCGGCCGCCGCGTCGGCGCAGGGCCTGCAGTTTCACTATCTGCCGATCGTATCGGGCCAGGTTTCCGATGCCGACGCGCAGGCTTTCGGTGAACTGCTCGCGAAGGCCCCGGCGCCGGCACTGGCTTATTGCCGCAGCGGAATGCGCTCCGCCACGCTATGGGCCTTGTCATCGAAACTCGCCACGCCCGCGGCGGAACTCATCGACACCGCCCGGCGGGCCGGTTACGAGCTGTCCGCGCTGATGCCGCGCCTGATGGCTTGGAGCGTGCCGGGCCTCGTCGGCGAGCGCACCGACGCCGAGCATGCGGTGGTGATCATCGGCGGGGGGGCTGCGGGTATCGCCGCCGCCGCGAGCCTGCTGGCGCGCGCGCCCGGGCTCGATATCGCCATCGTCGATCCGGCCGAGGCGCATTACTACCAGCCCGGCTGGACGCTGGTCGGAGCGGGCGTCTTCGAGCCCGAAAAGACCGTGCGCAAAATGGCCGGATTGATTCCCAAGGGCGTGCACTGGATCAAGGCGGCCGTCGCCGGGTTCGAACCCGAGCAGGACGCGGTGATGCTGGAAGGCGGCCGCGTGGTGCGCTATCGCATGCTGATCGTCTGCCCGGGGCTGAAACTCGACTGGGCGGCGATTCCCGGGCTCGCCGAAACGCTCGGCAGGAACGGGGTCGTTTCGAATTACCGCTACGACCTCGCGCCCTGCACCTGGCAGCAGGTGCGACAGCTGCGCCGCGGGCGTGCCCTGTTCACCCAGCCGCCGATGCCGATCAAATGCGCGGGCGCACCGCAAAAGGCGCTCTATCTCTCCTGCGATCACTGGCGCCGCGCCGGGCTGCAGGGGCAGATCGCCACCGAGTTCTACAACGCTGGCGCGGTGCTGTTCGGTGTGGCGGACTACGTGCCCGCGCTGATGGAGTACGTGCACCGCTACCAGGTGCAGCTGAACTTCGGGCACACGCTCACGGCGGTGGACGGGCCCAATCGCATCGCCAGCTTCAGCAGGCTGTTGCCTGGCGGCGAACGCGAAACGGTCCAACGCTCGTTCGACCTGCTGCATGCGGTGCCGCCGCAGTGCGCGCCGGATTTCATCAAGGCGAGCCCGCTGGCCGATGCGGCGGGATGGGTGGATCTCGATCCGGGGACGCTGCGGCACCGGCGGTTCGCCAACGTGTTCGGACTCGGCGATGCCGGCAACACCAGCAACGCCAAGACCGCCGCCGCCGCCCGCAAGCAGGCGCCGGTGGTGGCCCACAACGTCGTCGCGGCCTTGCGCGACGAGCCGCTGAGCGCGCGGTACGACGGCTACGGCTCCTGTCCCCTGACCGTCGAGCGAGGCAAGATCGTGCTCGCCGAGTTCGCCTACGGTGGCCAGCTCAAGCCGAGCTTCCCGCGCTTTGTGATCGACGGTCGCAAGCCTTCGCGGCTCGCCTGGCTGCTCAAGGAGCGCATCCTGCCGCCCTTGTACTGGCAGGGCATGCTCAAGGGCCGTGAGTGGCTGGCCCAGCCCGAACTGGTCGGATAGCGGTGGACAACTCCTTGCTGACGGCCGTGTTGGGCGCCCTGATCGGTCTGGCGCTCGCCTTGACGGGGGCCGGCGGCGGCATCCTGGCCATGCCGCTGCTGATGCTGGCGCTGCACCTGACGGTGGTGCAGGCCGCGCCGATCGCGCTGCTGGCGGTGGGGATCTCGGCGGCGCTGGGCGGCGCCATTGCCCTGCGCGAAAACAGACTGCGATACCGGGCGGCGGGGCTGATCGGTGTGGTCGGCATCTGCACGGCCCCGCTGGGCGCCTGGATCGCACACCGTATCCCCACGGCGCCGATGACGGTCCTCTTCGCGCTGGTCCTGACTTACGTGGCGATCCGGATGATGAGGGACGCCCGCGTCTCGTCGCAGATTCCGCCCGACCAGAAACTGCCTTGCGTGATCGACCCGGACCAGGGGCGGCTGCACTGGACCGCACCCTGCGCTCGTGCCCTGATGATGACCGGCGGACTTTCGGGCGTGCTGAGCGGAGCGCTCGGAGTCGGGGGCGGATTCGTGATCGTACCGTCGCTGGCGCGCTACACGAACCTGGACCAGGCCAGCGTGGTGGGCACCTCGCTGGGCGTCATCGCATTGGTGTCCGCCGGGAGCGTCGCCGTGGCGGTGGGCGCGGGGTCGATGCTGTGGCCGGTCGCGGTTCCGTTCGCGCTCGGCTCGCTTGCCGGAATGATCGTCGGCAGCCGTCTGGCGGGGCTGCTTTCGGTGGTCGCGCTGAAGCGGTCTTTCGGGGCCATCAGCCTGGTCGCGGCCGCTGTCATCGTCATCAGGATCGTCTGAACGAGCCTGTCGACGCGCGCTGCCGGCCGCTATTCCACCGCGGGCGCAACCTCCACCACGATTCCGGAAACCTCGCGCTCGAGCCGGATCTGGCAGGACAGCCTCGATCCTTCGCGCAGCGGCACGTACTCCGCGAGCGCTTCGAGCATCATCGCCTCGTCCTCGCTCTTCGCCGGCAGACGAGCGCTCCACTCCGCACTCACGTAGACGTGGCAGGTGCCGCAGGAACACGCGCCGCCGCAGGTTCCATCGACGCCCAGGCCCGAATCGCGCAAGGTTTCCATGAGCTGCGTGCCTTCGGCGGCATCGAGAACCTGTTCGGTGCCGTCACGGCCTTTGACGCGGACTTCGGGCATGCGCAAAAAACTCCGGCGGGTGGGTGAATGACTGGGAAGCGGGGCTGATAAAGGAAGCGCCCGTATCGCTGGAGGAGCAAACTCGCGATACGGGCGCAGCACTGCAAACTTGCAATTAGATGAGGATCAGATCTTCGACAGATCGCCGTCCGCGTAGAACTGCTTGAACCACTTGCGGTACTGCAGGATCGGGCCGTCGCCGTCGCAGAGCAGCGGGTTGGGGCGATACTTCTTGTTGTTCCAGACGATGAAGTCCACGCTCTCGAAGCCGGCGCTCTCTTCGCCGTCGGCCGCGCCGATCATGTGATCGACGAGCTTCTTGGCGATGGCCGCCTCGCGCGTGCCGGCGCCGTAATCCTTGTGGCGGAAGCTCATGTTCATCTGCGAACGTTCGAGCGTGATCGGCTGCGTGTACGAGATCATCGTCGCGCTGACGCCTTCCTGGGTGAAGTGGAAGACGTTGAGTCCCGGGCCGTAACCCTTGCCGACGATGTAGCCGCCGGCCATGTCGATCTCGATGACGTGATCCTTGAAGTTGACGACCGCCGGCGGAATGCCGGCCGCGCCGTGCAGGAACTTCAGGTGAGCGAAGTCGACACCGTTTTCGGCCACTTCCTGGATCGCCGTGTGCACCGGCCAGCTGCCGCGGCGGTCGCCCGTATAGCCTTCGTCTTCCATTTCCGGAATGTGCGGAAGCTGCCAGCTCGGCGCCTCGCACTTGGGATGAAACCAGACCCAGATCATGCCGTACTTCTCGACCGCCGGCAGCGTGCGCAGGATCGCCTGCTTCTTGATGATCGGCGGCGCGACCTTGCCGTAGGGAATCGCCTTGCACCAACCCTCGGTGTTGTATTCCCAGTGATGGAACGGGCAGCGGATGTTTTCGCCGACGACCTTGCCACCGTGGCCCAGATGCGCGCCCAGATGCGGGCAGTAAGGATCGGTCATGCCGACCTGGCCGCTCTCGCTGCGGAACAGCACCCATTCCTGGCCGAGCATTTCGACGTTGCGAATCTCGCCGGTCTTGAGCTGATCGGAGAAATCGACGAAGAACCAACCGGTCGGAATCGGGAACGGGCAGCGTTCCAGGGATTGCGATTCCAGCAGCATCTTGAGGTTCATCTCACCCATTGTTGTCTTCTCCTCCTGCGGCGATCTTCACGCGTGGGTCTGTCGGCGGGGCCGGCGTTTCGTAGGCTTGTGCGAGCTAGTGTGGTGGCTGGCGGCGAGCGCGTCTTAGTCCATTCAGAGGATGAATGGCTTCAAGCGGCCTTCGGTTTGATGCCGCGCTCGCGCGCCATCGTGATCGCGGTGTCCTCGATCATGTCTTCCTGTCCGCCGACCATCTTGCGGCGTCCGAGCTCGAGCAGGATCTCGCGCGCCGAAACCCCGTATTTCTGCTCGGCCCTGCGCGCGAACAGCAGGAAGCTCGAGTACACGCCCGCATAGCCGAGCGTGAGCGAGTTGCGGTCGATGCGGACCGGAAAATCCAGGATCGGCGTGACGAGGTCTTCGGCGACGTCGCTGACCTTGAACAGGTCCACGCCGGTTTCGATACCCATGCGGTTGCAGACCGCGACGAAGACTTCCATCGGCGTATTGCCGGCGCCGGCGCCCATGCCGCCGCAGGCGCAATCGATGCGTCGTGCGCCGGCTTCGACCGCGGCGATCGAATTGGCCACGCCCATCGACAGGTTGTGATGGCCGTGAAAGCCGATCTCGGTCTGCGGCAGCAGCTGGTCGCGCAGCAGGCCGATGCGGGCTTTGACGTCCTCGGGCAGCATGTAGCCCGCGCTGTCGGTCACGTAGAGGCAGTTGGCGCCATAGCTCTCCATGAGCCTGGCCTGTTCGAGCAGCTGCTGCGGCTCGATCATGTGCGCCATCATCAGAAAGCCCACGGTATCGAGGCCCATCTTGCGGCCGAGATTGATGTGCTGCTCGCTGACGTCGGCCTCGGTGCAATGGGTGGCGACGCGGATCGTGGTCACGCCGCAGTCGGCCGCCATGCGTAGATGATCGACGGTGCCGATGCCCGGCAGCAGCAGCGCCGAAACCTTCGCGCGCTTCATCAGCGGAACCACCGCGCGCAGGTATTCCTCGTCGCTCGCGGCCGGAAAGCCGTAGTTGACCGATGCGCCGCCGAGCCCGTCGCCGTGCGTGACTTCGATCAGCGGAACGCCCGCCGCATCGAGTCCCTGGGCGATCGCCTTCATCTGCTCGATGCTGATCTGGTGGCGCTTGGGATGCATGCCATCGCGCAGCGACATGTCGTGCGTGGTGACGCGAGTGCCTGTGAGGGTGCTCATCGGGTTGCTCCGAGTTTCAGGATTGCAGCATCTGCGGCATAGGGGTGAAGGCCTCATGGTGAAAACCGGGCTCGTTCATGACGGACGGTCCCTCACCCTCGGTCCCTCTCCCGAACGGAGAGGGAAAAATGACTTCAGGCCGCTTCGAGCTTGAAGCGCCCGGCCTGGATTTCCCTGGCGATCATCTCGGCCGTGCGCGTCGCGCTGGCGGTCATGATGTCGAGGTTGCCCGCGTACTTGGGCAGGTAGTCGCCGAGGCCTTCGACCTCGATGTAGGTGGTGACCCGGTTGCCGTCGAACACCGGCCCGTTCTTGAGCCGGTAACCCGGCACGTACTGCTGCACTTCGGCGACCATCGCATGCACCGATGCCTCGATCTCGCGTTCGCGCGGGGCTTCGGCGGTCAGGCAGTGAATGGTGTCGCGCATGATCAGCGGCGGCTCGGCCGGGTTGATCACGATGATCGCCTTGCCCTCGTCGGCGCCGCCGACCTGGGCCACCGCGCCTGCGGTGGTGCGGGTGAATTCATCGATGTTGCGGCGCGTGCCGGGACCGACCGACTTCGACGCGACGGTCGCCACGATCTCGGCATAGCGCACCTTCTGCACGCGCGAGACCGCATAGACCATCGGGATCGTCGCCTGGCCGCCGCAGGTCACCATGTTGACGTTCATCGCCCGGCGTTCGGTGTTCTGCGCGAGGTTCACCGGCGGCACGCAGTACGGGCCGATGGCGGCCGGCGTCAGGTCGATCATCATCACGCCCAGGCGCGTGAGCTTGTCCGAGTGGTCCTTGTGCACGTAGGCGCTGGTCGCATCGAATGCGATCTGCACGCCGTCGGCGGCGACATGCGGCAGCAGGCCATCGACGCCTTGATCGGTGGTCTTGATGCCGAGCTCGCGTGCGCGCGCAAGGCCTTCGGAGGCCGGATCGACGCCGACCATCCACACCGGTTCGAGCACGGGCGAGCGGCGCAGCTTGTAGAGCAGATCGGTACCGATGTTGCCGGGGCCGATGATCGCGCATTTGATCTTTTGCATTGAGCGTCTCGATGAAAGCTTTTATTCCGTGAACGTGATCGAAGCCGAGCCGATGCCTTGCAACTGCATGTCGAAGCGATCGCCGGCCGAAGCGGGCAGCAGCGGAGCGAGCGAGCCCGACAGAATGATTTCGCCGGCCTTGAACGGAATGCCGTAGCGGCCGAGCGTGTTCGCGAGCCAGGCGACGGCGGCGGCCGGATGGCCTTGCACGGCCGAGCCGATGCCCGACGCGGCGTGCTCGCCGTTCTTCTGGATCTGCATCGTCACCGCGGCCAGATCGAGCGAGCGCGGCGAGACGCGATCGCGACCGAGCACGAACACGCCGCAGCTCGCGTTGTCGGCCACCGTGTCCTCGATGCGGATCTTCCAATCGCGAATGCGCGAATCGACGATCTCGAAGCAGGCGCAGACGTAATCGGTGGCGGCGATCACGTCGGCCTCGGTCACGCCGGGGCCTTGCAGGTCGCGCGACAGCACGAAGGCGATCTCGCCTTCGGCGCGTGGCTGGATCAGCCTGGCCTTGGACAGGCTCACGGTGCTGCCGTCCTCGACCTGCATGACATCGAGCAGGAAGCCGAAGTCGGGCTGGTGCACGCCGAGCATGTCCTGCACGGGCTTGCTGGTGACGCCGATCTTCTTGCCGATCACGCGCTCGCCCGAGGCGATGCGCCGGTCGAGAAAGTGCAGCGAGATGCGATAGGCGTCATCGATGTCGATGCCGTCGACGCGCCCGCTCAGGGGCGCCAGCGTGCGGCGTGAGCGCAGGGCGTCGAACAGCTCGTCGCCGAGTTCGCGCTGGCGTTCGGTGCTCAGCGCCATGCGCGCGTCTCCACGATGCGCATGCCGAGCTCAACCATGGCGCAGGAAATCGAGCACCGTGCGATTGAACAGCTCGCGATGCTCGATCATCACCCAGTGTCCGCAGTTGGGAACCAGCACCATACGGCCGTTGCGCAGGCCCTTGGCGAGCCTGAGGATGCCGCTGTCCGGCATCATGTTTTCGTTGAGCCCCCACAGCGTGAGCGCGGGGCAGGCGATCTCGGGCAGTCGATCGGTGAGGTTCGGAACCTTCATGGTCTTGATGACCTGCGGGTTCTGCAGCTTCATGAGCTCGCGGCGTTCACGCACGAGTTCGTCGGTGACCACGGATGCATCGACGACGAAGGCCTTGGCGAAGAACTCCTTCATCATCGCCTCGCTCGGAAGCTCGGGGCTGCCGAACAGCTTGAACATCGCGGCCATGCCGGGCATGGCGAGATAGTCGGGCAGGTCGTTGAGCCCGCCCGGCGCCATCAGCACCAGGCGCTGCACGAGCTGAGGCCGGGCGAGCGCGAGCCCGAGCGCGATCGCACCGCCGAGTGAATTGCCCACCAGCGTGCAGCGCGTGACGCCGAGTGCATCGAGCGTCTGCTGCACGCATTCGACGAAGAAATCGAGCGTGTACTGCGCCTCGCTCGGCTTGTCGGAATAACCGTAGCCGATCAGGTCCGGAACGATGCAGCGATAGCCGGCTTCGACGAGTGCCGGCCAGTTGCCCTTGAAATTGCTGTAGCCGCAGGCGCCGTTGCCCGAGCCGTGCAGGAACACGACGACTTCGCCGTCGCCCGCGTCGTGATAGTGAATGCGATGCCCGTTGCGCAGCTGCGCATAGCGGCCTTCCGGCACGGGCTTGACGGCGGGAGCGGAGTCTTGGGGCATGACGGAGCACAGTCGATGAGGCCTTCGCATCGTCTGCGTCCGCCGAGATACTGGCTTCGTCTCTTTGGACTACGGAAGCGCGGCGTCGATGACCTAGCATCGCGCTGTCTCGAAGCCGCTTTCGGAGTCAGCGCATGCCGCAACCGCCCGTCGTTCTCGTCACCGGAGGCGCCAAGGGCGTCGGCCGCGGCATCAGCGAGCGATTCCTGGCTTCGGGCGCGACGGTGATCGCCTGCGGTCGCGAGCGGCCCGAATCCTTGCCGCAAGCCGCAGAACGCAGGGCCGAGTTCATCGCGGCGGATCTGCGTGACGAGCAGGCCCGCATCGCGCTGCTCACCGAGCTGATCGAACGTCACGGCCGGCTCGACGTGCTCGTCAACAATGCCGGCGGCTCGCCGTTCGCGATGGCCGACCAGGCTTCGCCGCGCTTCCACGACAAGATCCTGCAACTCAATCTGCTCGCTCCGCTTCATCTGGCCCAGCTCGCGAATGCGCAGATGCAGAAGCAGGGCAGTGGCGCGATCGTCTTCATCGCCAGCGTCAGCGGCTTGCGTCCTTCTCCCGGAACTGCCGCCTACGGCGCCGCCAAGGCGGCGGTGCTGAGCCTCGTGCAATCGCTCGCCATCGAATGGGCGCCGAAGGTGCGCGTCGTCGCGGTGACGCCGGGGCCGGTGCTGACCGAGCAGGCCGATCTGCATTACGGCGACGCGAGCGGCATCGCGGCGGTGGCTTCCACGATTCCGCTGCAACGGCTCGCGCAACCGAACGACATCGGCGACGCCTGCGTCTGGCTCGCATCGCCGGCCGCGTCTTATGTGAGCGGCAGCAACCTGCTGCTGCATGGCGGAGGCGAACGCCCCGCATTCCTGGCGGCCGCGACCGCCAACCGCGATGCCGGTGGAGGCCGGAAACCATGACCATGAAAGCTTTTGGAAAGGGAGCCGCGATCGTGTTCGGCGGCAGTGGTGGCATCGGCCAGCACGTCGTGCGCAGCCTCGCCGAGGCCGGCAGCGATGTCGCGATCGTCTATCGGCGCAAGCGCGAGCTCGCCGAAGCGCTGGCCGCCGACATCGCCAAGAGCGGCCGCAAGGCCAGCGCGCACGCGGCCGATCTGACCGATGCGAGCAGTATCGTCGCGGCTGTCGAGCAGGCCGTGGCGCAACACGGTCGCATCCACACCGTGGTGTTCGCGGCAGGCCCGGTGGTCGAGCAGGTTCCGCTCGCCGAAACCACGCAGGCGCTCTGGCGGCAGTCGATCGACATCGAAGTGCATGGCTTCTTCAACGTCGTGCAGGCCACGCTGCCGAAGCTGCGCGAAAGTGGTGGAAGCTACGTGCACCTGGGTTCCGCGGGCCACGTCTGGTTTCCGCCGCGCGACGGCCTGTCGGTAGTGCCCAAGGCCGCCAACGAAGCGCTGATCAAGGGGCTCGCGAAAGAAGAGGGGCGCAACGGTGTGCGCGCCAACTCCGTGCTCGTCGGCGTGATCGAGGCCGGCATGTTCAAGGAGCTAACCGAGCGCGGTGTGTTCGGAAAGGAATGGGTCGACGAAACCCAGAAGCTGCTCGCGATCAAGCGCTGGGGCCAGCCCGAGGAGATCGGGCATGCGGTCGTGTTTCTGGCCACCAACGGCTACGTGACCGGCCAGCAGATCAACGTCTCGGGCGGCTTCGGCGTTTGATCGCTGCGCCTCGCGCGCTCCTGCGAATGGACGAAGCCGCCGCGTGCGCCGCGCAACATGCTCGGCGCACACCTTCATGAGCAGGAGACCGACGATGCCGCTGCCGCTGGAAGACCTCGAGCTGATCCGCAGACTCAAATACCGCTACTGCCGCTGCATCGATACCGCGAATTTCGACGAGCTGCGAGGCCTGTTCGTCGAAGACGCGAGCGTCTGCTATGTGGGCGGTACCTATCGCTTCGAAGCACAAGGCCGCGATTCGATACTCGATGCGCTGGGCTATGCCTTTCATGCGGAAGCGATCGCGCTGCATCACGTCAATCATCCGGAGATCGACTTCGTCTCGGACACCGAAGCCACCGGCGTCTGGTATCTGAAGGACTGGTTCCTCGACCTGCGCAACAAGATCATCACCGACGGCAGCGCGCTGTATCGCGACACCTACGTGAAGCGCGACGGCGAATGGCTGATCAAGCGCGCGACCTACGAGCGCATCTACGAGATCGTCACGCCGTTCGAGCAGGCGCCGAACATCACCGCGCATTGGCTGGCGCGCAGTGGGAAGCGGCTCGGGTGAGTTGCGATCGAAGCGAGCCGCGATTCGAAAGATGCGGTTGCGATGCCTTTCCCCTCTCCCGCTCGCGGGAGAGGGTGGTCCG
>QFCS01002095.1_pt1 | contig 21370 bp, 20 predicted proteins | sample 3576561 | NCBI WGS metagenome assembly QFCS01 | reverse complement strand
TATCCTGCCCGCGTGCCGCCGTCAGTCTTCGCGGGAGAGCAGCCCATAGGCCAGCCCCGCGATGGCGCCGCCCACCAGCGGCGCGACCCAGAACAGCCAGAGCTGCGACAGCGCCGCGCCGCCGACGAACAGCGCGGGCGCCGTGCTGCGCGCCGGATTCACCGACGTGTTGGTGACGGGGATGCTGATCAGATGGATCAGCGTGAGGCAGAGGCCGATGGCAAGGCCGGCCGCCACCGCATGCGCCCGGCGATCCGTGGCGGCGATGATGACCGTGACGAAGCCGAAGGTCAGCACGATCTCGATCACCGCGGTGGACAGCAGGCCGTACTTGCCGGGCGAATGCTCGCCGTAGCCGTTGGTCGCGAAGCTGCCGATCTCGGCGCCGGCCTTGCCCGTGGCGCCCGTAAGGAACCCCGACACATTTCGCACCCCTGGGGGTTATCTGACGCATTGCACAACGAAGCGTCACAAGACCGAAACCGATCGGTCATCGCCTCCACCTAGCGTGCGTCCCCTCACAAGGAGTTCACGCCATGTTCCTGCGCCGCCGACGCCTGATCGCCACCACCGGCCTCGCCGCCGCGAGCCTGAGCCTGCCGCGGATCGCCATCGGCCAAGCCGACCAGCGCCCCAGCATCACCATCGCGGTGCAGCAGATCGCCAACAGCGCCTCGCTGGAGCCGCTGCGCGAGCAATCCAATGTCGGCCAGCGCGTCTTCTCCTTCCTGTTCGAGCCGCTGATCATGCAGAATCTGCTGGGCAAGCTCGAAGCGGTTCCGGGTCTGGCCGAGAGCTGGAAACGCATCGACGAGCGCACCGTCGAGTTCACCCTGCGCAAGGGCGTGAAGTTCCACAATGGCGACGAGATGACGGCCGACGACGTGGTCTTCACCTTCAGTCGCGACCGCATGTTCGGGCCCGAATACGACATCAGCTCGAACAAGACGCTGTTCACCTCGGTGCTGATCCGCGATTCGGTCGACGGCAAGAAGCTGCCGCCGGAGGTGCCTGCGGTCGCCAAGCGGCTATTCCCCGCGCTCGAGCGCGTCGAGGCCGTCGACAAGTACACGGTGCGCTTCACGAACCGCACGCCCGACGTGACGCTGGAAGGCCGCCTCGGCCGCATGGGCAGCGACATCATCTCTCGCCGCGCCTACGAGGAATCCAAGAGCTGGCTGGACTGGGCACGCGCGCCCGTGTCGACCGGCCCCTACAAGGTGCGTGAGTTCGTGCCCGACCAGTCGCTGGTGATGGACGCCCATGACGACTACTGGGGTGGCCGTCCGCCGATCAAGAGTGTGAAGATGGTCGTGGTGCCGGAGGTCGCGACCCGCATCAACGGGCTGCTGGCCGGCCAGTTCGACTTCATCTGCGACGTGCCGCCGGACCAGATCCCCGGAATCGAGAAGAACGCGAAATTCGAAGTGCTGGGCAGCACCATCGTCAACCATCGGATCACCGTGTTCGACAAGAACCATCCGCGGCTGGCCGATCCGCGCATTCGCCAGGCTTTCACGCATGCCATCGACCGTCAGGCCATCGTCGACGCGCTGTGGTCGGGCCGCACCCGCGTGCCGGCCGGCCTGCAATGGGAATTCTACGGCCCGATGTTCGTCGAGAACTGGACAGTTCCCGCCTACGACCTCGCCAAGGCCAAGCAGCTCCTGAAGGATGCCGGCTACAAGGGCGAGCCGATCCCCTACCGCCTGCTGAACAACTACTACACCAACCAGGTCGCCACCGCGCAGGTGCTGGTCGAGATGTGGCGCCAGGCCGGCCTCAACGTCCAGATCGAGATGAAGGAGAACTGGCAGCAGATCTTCGACGCCAACAGCCCGCGCGCGGTGCGCGACTGGTCGAACAGTGCAGGATACAATGATCCGATCTCCTCGATCGTCGCCCAGCATGGTCCGCAGGGCCAGCAGCAGCAGGCCGGTGAGTGGACCAACGAGGAAATGAACAAACTGTCCGCCGCGCTGGAGGTCGAGACCGACATGACCAAGCGCAAGGCAATGTTCAAGCGCATGCTCGAGATTTGCGAGCGCGAGGACCCCGCCTACACGCTCCTGCACCAGAATGCGACCTTCACGGCCAAGCGCAAGGACATCAAGTGGCAGGCGTCGCCGTCCTTCGCCATGGAATTCCGCGCGGGCAACTTCGCGACCAATTGAGGCCGCCACCATGGCTGCTTCCCTGGTCGAGATCTCGAGGCTGACCGTCGCCTTCGGCGGCAACGGTCAGCCGGCCTATGCTGTCGACGGTGTCGACCTTGCTGTCGCGCCCGGCGAGGCGCTGGGCATCGTGGGCGAATCGGGTTCGGGCAAGAGCGTGACCTGGCTGGCCGCACTCGGTCTGCTGCCGGCGCGCGCGCGAGTGACCGGCTCGGTGCGACTCGACGGCGAGGAACTGGTGGGCGCGCCGCGGCGTACGCTGGAGCGCGTGCGCGGCAAACGCATTGCCATGATCTTCCAGGATCCGTCGAGCTGTCTCAATCCGGTGCACCGCATCGGCCGGCAGCTCGGCGAGGCTCTCGCCCTGCATCGCGGCCTGACCGGCGCGGCACGCGATGCCGAGGCGCTGCGACTGCTCGACCAGGTAGGCATAGCCGATGCCCGGCGGCGACTGTCCGACTACCCGCATCAACTCTCGGGGGGGTTGAACCAGCGCGTGATGATCGCGATGGCGCTCGCGGGGCTGCCGGATCTGCTGGTGGCGGACGAGCCGACCACGGCGCTCGACGCAACCATCCAGGCGCAGATCCTCGCGCTGCTCGCCGGCATCCGCCGCGACACCGGCATGGCGCTGGTCCTGATCAGCCACGATCTCGGCGTCGTCGCCGAGAATGTCGATCGCGTTGCCGTGATGTACGCCGGCCGCCTCGTTGAGGAGGCACCGGGCGCCGAACTGTTCAGCGCCGCCCGCCATCCCTACACCCAGGGCCTGCTGGCCGCGCTGCCGAGCCTCACCGGTCCGCGGCGGCGGCTGGCCGCGATCCCGGGGACAGTGCCGGAGCCGGGGAAAGTGCCTGCCGGCTGCCGTTTCTCACCGCGCTGCCCGATGGTCGACGCGCGCTGCCGCGAGCAGGCGCCCGTCAACTGGCCGGTCGGACCGCTGCACCGCGCGGCTTGCCATCGCCGCATCGATGCCGGCACGTCTGCCTGGTCCCTGCCACGGGCCGCCGAATGAGTCCCCTGCTCGAAGCGATCGACCTTCATCGACACTACGGCGTGCGCACCGGGCGCAGCCTGTTCGGCGCCAAGACGGTACTGCGCGCCGTCGATGGCGTCTCCCTGCGCCTCGAAGCCGGCCGCACTCTCGGCCTGGTGGGCGAATCGGGCTGCGGTAAGTCGACGACCGGCAAGCTGGTGCTGGGCTTCGTGCCCCCGACGTCGGGTACGGTTCGCTACCGCGGCGAGACCTTGCCGGCCGCTGGCACCGCAGCATGGCGCGCATTGCGGCGACACATCCAGATGGTCTACCAGGATCCGCTCGGCGCGCTCGACCGCCGCCTGCCGGTTGGTCGGCAGATCATGGAACCGCTCGCCATCCACGGCGACGCGTCTCCTGCCGAGCAGCGCGAGCATGCCCTGGCGAAGATGGACGCCGTCGGCCTGCAGCCGCACCAGTTCGATCGCTATCCCCACGAGCTGTCGGGAGGCCAGCGCCAGCGGGTCGTGCTGGCGCGTGCGCTGATGACCGAGCCCGACGTGCTGGTGTGCGACGAGCCGATCTCGGCGCTCGACGTCTCCATCCAGGCGCAGGTCGTGAACCTGCTGCTCGACCTGCAGGAACGTCTGGGCGTCGCCTACCTGTTCATCAGCCACGACCTCAGGGTGGTACGCCAGGTGAGCCACGACGTGGCGGTCATGTATCTCGGCCGCATCGTCGAGCAGGGCGATGCCGAGCGGCTGTTCGCACAGCCGGCGCATCCCTACACACGCGCCCTGGTGGCGGCGATTCCGACGGTCGGAGAGAAACGCGAACGGCTGCTGCTGCAGGGCGATCCGCCCAATCCAGTCGACGTACCGGCCGGTTGCGCCTTCCATACGCGCTGCCCCTTCGCGGTGGCCCGCTGCCGAGCGGAGGCGCCGGCGCTGCAGGCAGCCGACGACGGCCATCTCGTCGCCTGCCATCGCGTCCACGAATCCGCCCTGCAGGTCGCTGCCTGATGCTGCTGTTCGCCACTTCGCGGGCGCTACGCGCCGCGCTCACCATTCTGTTCGTGATGACCTTCGCCTTCGTGGTGCTGCGGCTGTCGGGCGATCCGGCGCTGCTCATCATGTCGGTCGATGCGCCTCCGGAAGCGATCAAGGCCTTTCGCGAGGCCTGGGGACTCGACCAGCCGATCTGGCAGCAGTACCTCGCCTATATCGGCCATGCGTTGACCGGCGATTTCGGCAAGTCGATGCGCGACGGCCGGCCGGCCGTCGAGCTGGTGATGGAACGCGTGCCCGCGACGCTCGCGATTACCCTGCCCGCGCTGGCGCTGAAGATCGGGGTCGGCATCCCGGCCGGCATCTACGCCGCGCTGCACCGCAATTCGATGGCCGATCGGCTCACCATGGCGCTGTCGGTCGCCGGCTTCACCATGCCGAGCTTCGTGCTGGCGCTGCTGTTGGTGCTGGTCTTCGCCGTCCAGCTCGGCTGGCTGCCGGCCAGCGGCTCGGGCTCGATCGGCCACGCCATCCTGCCGATCATCACTCTGGGCATCGGCGGCGCCGCCATCATGGCGCGCTTCACGCGCTCGGCCATGCTGGAAGTGCTGGGCCAGCCCTATATCCGCGCCGCCTCGGCCAAGGGCGTGATCTGGCGGCGGGTGATCACGTCGCATGCGCTGCCCAACGCCGCCATTCCGACCGTCACCATCATCGGCTTCATGGTCGGCAGCCTGGTAGCCGGCGCGGTCGTGGTCGAGACCGTCTTCGCCTGGCCGGGCATCGGTCGTCTGATGGTCTCCGCCGTCGCCAACCGCGACCTCGCCGTCGTGCAGTGCATCCTGATGGTGATTGCCGCCTGGATGGTCTCCGCCAACCTTGCCGTCGACCTGGCCTATGGCTGGCTCGACCCGCGCGTCCGTGGCGCCGCCGCCGCGGCAGGACACTGAGGGCGCCATGGCCGTACGCGACGCCGGTCCGCTTCCCCTGCCTGCTTCGCGACTGGGCGGCATCGCCCGCCGCGCGGCCGCCCTGCCGCTCGGCGTCACGCTGGCCTTCGCCTGGCTCGCGCTGGTACTCGTGACGGCGCTGCTGGCTGACTGGGTCGTGCCCTATTCCTTCACGGCCCTGGACCTCAAGGCGCGGCTCGTGCCACCGATCGGCATGGGAGGTAGCTGGGCCCATCCTCTGGGCACCGACGAGCTGGGCCGCGACGTCCTTTCGCGCCTGATCATGTCGGTGCGCATGAGCCTGCTGATCGCGCTGTTCGGCACCCTGATCGCCACCACGCTGGGCACGATGCTGGGCTTCCTCGCCGCCCACTTCCGCGGCCGCGTCGAGCAGCTCGTGCTGGTGGCCATCGACTTCCAGGCCAGCATGCCGTTCATGATCATCGCGCTGAGCGTGCTCGCCTTCTTCGGCAACAGCCTGCCTCTGTTCATCGCCCTGATGGGCTTCCATTCATGGGAGCGCTATGCGCGCATCGCCCGCGGCCTCACGCTCGCCGCCAACGAGCAGGGCTATGCCGCGGCCGTACGCCAGCTCGGCGCAGGCCCCGGCCGCATCTACGGACTGCACATCCTGCCCAATATCGCCTCGACACTGATCGTGTCGATGACACTCACCTTCCCCGAGATCATCCTGCTGGAGAGCGGACTTTCCTTCCTGGGGCTGGGCGTGCAACCGCCGCTCACGTCGCTGGGCAACATGGTGGGCTATGGCCGCGAGTACATCACCCGCGCGCCTTGGATCATGCTCGCGCCTGCCACCGCGATCGTGCTGACCGCGCTGTCGATCAGCATGCTGGGCGACTGGCTGCGCGACCGGCTCGACCCGACGCTGCGCTGATCTCTTCCGGCGGGCGCTCAGCAGATCCGATAGTGCTCGACGGCGTCGTGATCGAGCTCGATGCCGAGGCCCGGTCCTTCGGGCAGGAGCACGTGGCCGGCTTCCAGCCGCAGCGGCGTCCGCAGAAGCTGCGTGCGCAGCGCGTTGTCGCTCATGTCGTACTCGAGCATCAGCGGATGGGGCGGATGGCCGGCATGCGGCGTGTCAGGCAGCGCGGCGATGAAGTGGCAGGCCGTCGCCAGGCCGATCGCGCCACCCCAGACGTGCGGCGCCACGCGCAGGTTCTGGGCATGCGCCAGCGTCGCGATGCGCCGGGCCTCCGTCAGTCCGCCGGTGCCGGGAATCGAGGGCTGGACGATGTCGATACAGCGGCCGTCGATCAGCGCGCGGAAGTCGCGCACCGTGTGATGCGCCTCGCCCGCGGCAAGCGGGATCGGCGACCGCGCGCGCAGCTCGGCATAGCCGCGCAGGTCGCCGGGCGGTAGCGGCTCCTCGATCCAGTGGATGCCGCAGGGTTCGATCGCCCGGGCGCATTCCAGCGCCACGTCGGCGGTATAGGCGCCGTTGATGTCGACCATCAGCAGCCTGTCAGGCCCCAGCACCTCGCGGGCGCGGCGCACCCTGGCGACGTCGTCGCGGATGCCGCGGCCAATCTTGATCTTGGCGCCGACATAGGGATGGGCCGCCGCCTCGGCGAGCATGTGGTCTAGCTGACGGTCGGGATCGTCGGAAAAGAAGCCGGTCGAGGCATAGGCCGGGATGCGCGTCGTACCGCAGCCACCGATCAGATCGCAGACACGCACGCCGAAGCCGCGCGCCATGGCGTCGAACAGCGCCACGTTGACGGCCGCCAGGCAGGCGGTGAGCTGGTTGCCGACGCCGAGATGGTACAGGCCGTTGCGCACCCGCGCCTCGACATGGTCGAAGTCGAAGATGCTGCGGCCCAGGAACAGCGGCTCGACCATGCGGAAATATTCCCGCGTAACGAATGGATTGCCGAATGCCTCGCCGATGCCACTGACGCCGGCATCGGTCACGACCTCGACCAGGCCGCCTTGACGACGGAAGCCGCCGCCGCGCGACATGCCGTAGGCCTTCTCCGGCGAAAAGGCGTACTCCAGGCCGATGAAGGTGAGACGCTCGATGGTGGGTGTCGCCGGATTGGACATCTCCGGATGATGCCGCACCGGACGACACGGGGCAAAAGGCTCGCTCGCCAGACCAGCGTCCTTCTCCCACCAATTGGCCACAGCCGCCCGTCGGATGCCGCCGCTACCTAGGCTTTCCGATTGCTCTTCCGGAGACATGCCTTGGACGAACGTGCCGGCTCATTCGGCGGATGGCGATGGACGCTCGCCCACACGCGTTTCTGGTACGGCCATCGCCTGCTCGGCCGGCTTCCCGGGTGGCGAACGATGACACGCATCTGGGGACGTGCACAGGGCACCTTTCGTCACCGACCGGCGTGGCTGCGGCGCGAATCGATATTCGCCCCTCTTCCCGATGACGAGATCGCGGCGAATCTGCGCAACTTCGGCTACCATGCAGGTCTGCAGCTGCCGCCTCGGACCGTCGCGCGCCTGCGTCTTCATGCCGAGGAGAGCCTCTGCCGGAGCGGACAGGCCGGCAACGAGCGATTCCGGATCGGCGACGTGCAGGCCGGCCGCCTGCGCTCAGGCAAGCCGGTGGCCGTCGCCGACGTCGTGGACTGTGCTGCCGCCGACGACGTCGCGGGTGACCCCGTGCTCGTCGAAACCATACGCCGCTGCCTCGGCTACATGCCGAACCGGGTCGCCATCCGGCTCTATTGGAGCCCCTGCTCCGGGCTTTCGGACGACGAGCGGCGCTGGAACGGACAGACCATCGACTACCACTACGACATCGAGCGCGGACAGGCGGTCTATGTCTGCTTCTATCTCGGCGACACCGACCGCCGTTCCGGAGCACACGTGCTCGTCGCCGGTTCCCACGGTTCCAAGCCGCTGCGGTTCCGGCTGGCCTCGACCCGCCAGCCGGAAGACGTCGTGCTCGGCTGCTATGGTGCCGACCGGATGGTCGTCCTGGAGGGCAAGGCCGGCTTCGGCTTCCTGGAGGATCCCGGCTGCTTCCACAAGGTGCTGCCGCCGACGGCAGCCCCTCGCCTGATGCTGCAATTGCGCTATAGCTGAGGAATGGACGGTCCGTCGCCCAGCGTCACGCTCCTCGAGCCCACCACCTACCGCCGCGTGCCGTGGAAGAACGGCCGCGGCGTCACCATGGACATCGCCTTCGAAGGCGACGTCTGGCGTTTCAGCCGCACGCCCATAACGGAAGGTGGTCCGTTTTCCGACTATGCCGGCTTCGACCGCCTGCTGATGCTGGTCGCGGGTGGCGGCTTGGTGCTGCAGACTCCAGGAGGCGAAATCGACGTGCGCCGTCCGTTCCGGCCTGTCCGATTCGCTGGCGAGACGCCGGTGACCAGCCGCCTCGAGGCTGGGCCGGTCGAGGTCGTGAATCTGCTGGGCGACCGCCGCCGCGTGACGATCGATCTCGTCGTGCTGGATGCCGGCCGCACGCGCCGGTTGGGTGGCGGCACCCATATCGCCTATTGTCCCGGCGGACAGGCGACCCTGACGCTGGCCGGCCGGGCACATCGCCTCGACGCCGACGGCGGTCTCAGGATCGAAGGCGCGGTGGATCTCGCCGCGTGCAGCGCCGGCCTGATCGTGCTGGGGAGCGTGGCATGCGTATCGCGGTAGTCGGAGCGGGCGGCGTGGGCGGCGGCTACGGAGCCGCGCTGGCGGCAGCCGGTGCCGACGTGACGTTCATCGCCCGCGGCAACCACCTCGCTGCCATGAGAAGCGAGGGGCTGCGGATCGAGAGCCCGCGCGGCGACACCCATCTGCGGCCGACCCAGGCGACCGATGATCCCGCCACGGTCGGGCCGGTCGACATCGTGCTGTTCTGCGTCAAGCTGTGGGACGTGGAGAGCGCCGGCGCCGCGATCGGGCCGCTGGTGGGCGACGGCACCGCCGTGATCCCGTTGCAGAACGGAATAGACGCGCCGCAGCGCCTGATCCCCATCCTCGGCCCATCGGCCGTGATGGGCGGAGTCGCCAACATCAGCGCCACCATCGCCGCCCCCGGCGTCATCCGCCAGACCGGCACGGTGATGCGCATGGTGTTCGGCGAGCTCGACGGCACGGCGAGCCCGCGCGCCCAGGCCTTCGCCGCGCTGTGCGCCAAGGCCGGCATCGACGGCGTGCCGTCGACCGCGATCCAGACCGATCTCTGGATGAAGTTCATCCTGCTGGCCTCCAATGCCGGCATCATGGCACTCAGCCGGCTGCCGGTCGGCAAGCTGCGCGACGATCCCGAGATCACCCCCTGGTTCGCCACCGCCTACGAGGAGGTTGCCGCGGTCGGGCGCGCCGCCGGCGTGGCCCTGCCGGCCGACGCGGTGGCCCGCACGCTCGATTTCAACCGCAAGGCGCCGCCCGACCTGATGGCCTCGATGGCAATCGACCTGTTGCGCGGCAACCGCATCGAACTGCCGTGGCTGTCCGGCAAGGTCGTCGCGCTCGGACGCGAACACGGCGTACCGACGCCGGTCCATGCCTTCATCCATGCCATGCTCAAAGCCTACATCATGGGCAGGCCCGACTAGGAGACCAGATCATCATGCGCGCCCTGTTCAGCCTCCTGCTGCTGCTCGCCGGCATCACGCCCGCAGCCGCCGCCGATCTGAAGCTCCTGACCGCCGGCGCTTACAAGCCGGCGGCGCTGGAGATCGTCGCCGCCTTCGAGAAGAAGACAGGCCACAAGGTCACGATCGAGAACGACACCGCCGGCGGCGTCTCCAGGCGCGTCGCCGCCGGCGAGTACTTCGACCTCGTCGTCATCCCTCCCCTGGTGCTGGGTCCCTTCCTCGGCAACCGCATCGACGAGAGCAGCGCCAAGGCGGTGGCGCGCTCCGGCATCGGCGTCGCGGTGAAGCAGGGCGCCGCGCAGCCCGACCTTTCGACCGTCGATTCATGGAAGCAGGCCCTGCTCGCCGCCCGCGCCATCGCCTATGTCGATCCGGCATCTGGCGGCTCGAGCGGGATCTATCTCGCCCATCTCTTCGAGAAGCTGGGCATCGCCCAGCAGCTCAAGGCCAAGACCGTACTGGTGAAGGGCGGCCTGGTCGCCGAGAAGGTGGCGAACGGCGAGGCCGAGATCGGCCTGCAGCAGACCAGCGAGCTCATGGCGGTGCCGGGCGTCGTCGTGGTCGGGCCGATCCCGCTCGAGGTCCAGCACTACACGCTCTATTCAGCCGGCATCTCGGTCGCCACGCGCAGCCGCGCGGCGTCCGACCAGCTTCTGCTGGCGCTGGCCGATCCCGGCAACCTCAAGATCCTGCACAGCAAGGGACTCGAGGGGCCCTGATCTCGAGGGGCCTCGACTTCGGCCTCCCGACTTCGGGGCCTCGGCTCGGACTACCGCTTGAGCTCGCGGACGGCCTCGGTCCATGCACCGATCGTGTGATCGAGGTCGGCGCGATCATGGGCGACACTGACGTAGTACTTGCTCTCACCCTTCATGATGCCGCGCGCACGCAGCAGCTGGTTGAAGCGGGCGGCGATCTCCTTGTCGCCCTTCAGCGTGTCGCGATAGTCGCGGATCGGCTGGTCGGTGAAGATGACGTCGAACAGCGGCGGCTCGCCGATCACCTGAGCCGGGATGCCCGCCCCCTTCAGCAGCCCGTCGAGTGCGCCCATCAGCTCGCGGCCGGCTGCAAACACGCCGTCATAGGTGCCTGGACGCTTCAGGATGTCGAGCGTCGCAAGGCCCGCCACCGCGGCTACCGGATTGCCGGACAGCGTCCCGACCTGAAAGATGAAATCCTCGTCGGCCACCGCCAGCCTGTCGAAATGCTTCATGATGTCGGCACGGCCCGCGATGGCAGCCAGCGCGAAGCCACCGCCCACGATCTTGCCCAGCGTGCAGAGGTCGGGCGTGACGCCGTAATATTCCTGGGCGCCGCCATAGGCGAAGCGGAACCCCGTCACGACTTCGTCGAAGATCAGCGGGATGCCGTGCTTCGCCGTGACCGCCCGCAGCGCCTGAAGGAAGCCGGGCTGTGGCGGGATCAGGCGCTGGAACGGCTCGACGATCACGCCCGCAAGCTCGTCCTTCTGCTCCTCGATCAGGCTCTCGACCATGTCGATGTCGTTGAAGGCGGCGATCAGCATCTCGTCCTGCACCGACTTGGGGATGCCCGCCGAGTCCGGCGTCGGCCGCGGGAAGTTGCCCGGCCGCTTGGGCGAGGTCGACATCAGCGCGTAGTCGCTCATGCCGTGATAGCCGCCCTCGAACTTCAGGATCTTGTCGCGCTTGCGGAAGGCCCGCGCCGCCCGCATGGCATAGAGATCGGCCTCGGTGCCCGAACAGACGAAGCGCACCTGCTCCGCGCACGGCACCGCGTCGCAGATCGCCTCGGCCAGCGCGATGCCGTGCCGGTTGTTGCCGAAGAAGGTCGTGCCCAGCGGCACCTGCGCCTGCACCGCCGCCGTCACGTCGGGATGGGCGTGGCCGACGAACATCGGGCCCGAACCGAGAAGGAAGTCGACATATTCGCGGCCGGCCTCGTCCCAGATGCGGCCGCCCTTGCCCTCCTTGAGGACCAGCTCGGCCGGCATGTTGCCGAAGCTGCCGCCCGGCAGCACCTTCCGGGCCTGCTCGACGAGTGCGTTGGTCGGATCGATCTGGGTCTGGACGTTCATGATTTCACCCTTGCAAACGACGTGCCTCGCCCCGGTCACTCGATCGGTACGAAGATGGAATGGCGCATCCTGCCTTCGACCGCCTTGGAGAAGTGCCCCTTGCCGGTCGTATCCTCAACCAATAGCACCTCGCCCGCACCGATGATGCGCGTCTCTCCGTCGCTTGCCTGGATGGAGACGCCCGAATCGAGATTGATGATGTACTGGCGCCGCGGCGCGGGGTGCCAGGCATAGTCGTAGCTGCCCGGCGTCTGACGGAAGATGATGCCTGTTGCCGGCAGCGTCGCCGAGGTCCGGCCGCCCGGCCCCTCGTGCTTCCATTCCACCTCGATGTCGCGGAAATGTGTCTCGCCGTGCTCGTCGACGTAGAGATTGTGAATGCGCATGGACGTCCCTCCGACTTGCCGTTTTCACGACCGACATTAGAACGGAAACATGCTGAGAAAACCCGTCGAGGCCGTCCTTTTCGACATGGATGGCCTGCTGCTCGATACCGAGGTCATCTACATCGCGGCGATGCAGGCGTCCGCCCGCGCGGTCGGCCGCGAGATGCCGTTGGACTTCTGCCATTCCATGGTCGGCGTCCCCGGTCACGACTGCAATCGCATGATCGAGCGCCACTTCGGCGAGGGATTCAGTCTCGTCGACTATCGCGCGCACTTCTCGGTCCACATCCGCCAGCGCTTGGACGAGGGCATTCCGCTCAAGCCCGGCGTCGTGGAGCTGCTCGATTTCCTGGCCGAGCGCAGCCTGCCCGTCGCCGTCGCCACGTCCGCCAACCGCCCGACCGCCGAGCACCATCTCTACAAGGTCGGCCTGCTCGGCCGCTTCGATGCGCTGGCGACGCGCGACGACGTCGAGCACGCCAAGCCGCATCCCGACGTCTATCTCGAAGCAGCCCGCCGGCTGGGCGTGGCCCCCGAGCGCTGCATCGCCTTCGAGGACTCCAACGTCGGCCTCCGTGCCGCGCATGCCGCAGGCGCCATGGCCTTCATGGTGCCCGGTATCCTTCAGCCCGAGCCCGAGGTCCGCACCAAGTGCCATGGCGTACTGCCCAGCCTGCATGACGCCCTGACGTTGTTGCAGGCCGAGCTGTAGCGCGCGCCTCGAATGAGCGAGCTCGTCCTCCTTCTGCTGGGCGCACGCCTCATTCGACGCAAATGGTGGATCGTTCTGTCGATCGGCCTGATCTGGCTGGCGATCGGCACGTTCTTCCTCATCAACGGCCTCATCGACGAAACACGGCTGCCGACGACCTTCTTCGCGCTCCCGCTGCTGGTCGACGCCGTGTTCTCCACGGTCGCCGGCCTCAACATGCGGGGCACTGGCCGGACGCTGCGCTTCAGCAAGGCGGCGGTCTTCATCCTGCTGGCGCTGCTCATCGTCGGAGCCCCCGTGCAGAGCGGCATGCTCATCGGCTTCATCGCCGGCACCTTCCTCGTCGTCGACGCGATATGGCGGGCGACGAGCGCCTACATCGTGCGCCATGCACGATGGCGCCTCTCGCTGGTCAACGCCGGCATCGAGTTCCTGCTGGGAGTCTGGTCGTACATCCCATATCCGAGCAACTGGCAGGGCGAAGTCGAGTCGGATGTCGGCACGCTCATGATGGCCTCGGCCGCCGGCATCTGCATGCTCGCCATCCGCATCCGCAACCTGCCGCCGAGCCTCCCGATATCGACGGTCCTGATGCATGGATGGCCAGCCTATGACGAGAGCCCGCCGATCGACGAAAACGCCGCTTCCGACCGCGCGCCGCCGGAAGCGGCGACGGTAACCGTTCATGTCTGGACCCCGACCGGTTCGCTGATATCGGTCAGACGGGGGATCAGCCGCTACGTCGTCGCACTCGACGAGAAAGGTACCCTGTCGACCGGCCATGCCGCGCTCGACGCGCCTCCCGACATCTACATAAGCCACTATCCGGCCGTCGAGATCTCGCGCTCCCGCTCGGAGTTCCCACGTACGCTGCGGGCGACGCCCGACAACGACGTGCCGGGTGTGTTCCAGCCAAGCTACCGCGAGGAGAGCGAGGACTGGTGTGCCTCGACCCGCAAGGTCCGGCTGGAGGGGCTCGACATACCGGCGATCCGCACCTTCTGGACGGCCTATCGCCGCGACCCGACCTACAACCTGACCAGCCGCAACTGCTCGAGCGCCGTCGCCAAGGCCCTGGATGCCGGCCTGGAGGGCATCTTCGCGACGCACGCGACATCCCCGTATTTCCTCGTGAGGCTGGTCTTCCTGCCGGAACTGTGGGTCGCGGGCGAGCTGCGACGGCGGGCGGCGGCGATGACCTGGACCCCCGGCATCGTTCTCGACTATGCCCGTGCGCTGTCCCACGTCGTCGCCCTGCCACCACGCCTGGGCCGCGGTCCGCGACGTCCATCACAGCGGAGCGACGGATAGGAGACCATGTCCCAGCCCGCCGCCATCCAGAACGGTCTTCTGTCCCGCGGGGCGATCATCGCCACCGCCATGATCTTCGGCCTGACCTACAGCCTGAGCGCCGCGCTGATCGCGCTCGACCTCGCGCAGGCCGGCCTGAGCGAGGGCCTGATCGGCGCCAACGCCGCCATGCACGCCGTGGGCGTGCTGGCGATGGCCTTCCTGCTGCCGCGCCTCGTGGCCGCCGTCGGGATGAGACAGGCAGTGGTCGGTGCGCTGCTGTCGGCCGCCGTCCTGCTGTGCCTGTTCCCGGCGATGCCGCTGGTCTGGCTGTGGTTCCCGCTTCGCATCCTGCTCGGCGCGGCCTCGGAGGTGCTGTTCGTGCTGTCGGAGACCTGGCTGAACGCGCTGAGCACCGAACAGTCGCGCGCCCGCACCATGGGCGCCTACACGGCGGCCCTGTCGGTCGGCTTCGCGCTCGGGCCGCTGATCCTGTCCATGACCGGCACCGACGGCTTCACGTCCTACATCGTTGGCAGCGTGCTGGCGCTGGTCGCTTCCCTCCTGGTCCTCTCGCCGGCCATCGAGGTTCCAACCTTCGAGAAGCCGGCGCACGACAATCCGCTGCGCTACATGCGGCTCGCCCCCATCGCCCTGGCGGCGACCGCGCTCAACGCCGCCATCGAGACGGCCGGGCTGAGCTTTCTCACCCTCTACGCCATCAACATGAGCTGGGAGGAAGCGCATGCCACGCAGCTCATGACATGGATGATGGCAGGCGCCATCGCCCTGCAGATCCCGATCGGCTGGCTGGGCGACAAGATGGACCGCCGCCGGCTGATCGTCGCACTGGCGGCGCTGGCCGCGGTCGGCGCGCTGGCCTGGCCGTGGGCGCTGCGCAGCCCGTCGACGATCTACGCCCTGCTGTTCGCGTGGGGCGGCCTGTTCGTCGGCATCTACACGATCGTGCTGACAATCGTCGGCAGCCGGTTCTCGGGCAGCGAGCTCGTCGGCATCTATGCCGGCATGGGCCTGACCTGGGGCGTCGGCGCCCTGCTCGGGCCGCTGCTGGCCGGCATCGCCATGCAGGTCACGATGCACGGCCTCGCCTTCTTCGCCGCCCTCGCCTGCGGCGCGTTCATGGTGGCGGCGCTGTGGATGCGAGGACCGACCGGGCCGCCTAGAACTTCTCCACCCACGGCCTGACCTCGACCTCCGAGCTCCAGGCGCTGCGATGCTGCTGCAAGGTCGCCCAGTAGGTCTCGGCGATGGCATCGGGATCGAGCAGACTGTCGGGCGCACCGTCCGGCACCGGCCGCGCAGCACTGCGGATGCCGCCGTCGATCACGAAATGCGCCACATGGATGCCTTGGGGCGACAGCTCGCGCGCCATCGACTGCGCAAGGCCACGCAGCGCGAACTTGCCCATGGCGAAGGTCGACGACAGGGCGAAGCCCTTCACGCCGGCCGTGGCACCCGACAGGAAGATCGCGCCGCGGCGCTTGGGCAGCATGCGCCGCGCTGCCTGCTGGGACACCAGGAAGGCACCGAAGGCGCTGATCTCGACGGCTCGCTTCACCTCGTCCGGATCGAGATCGACCAGCGGCCCGCGCACCCGGCTGCTGGCGTTATAGACGACCACGTCCGGAGTCCGGTCCGCCGCATCCAGCGCAGCGAACAGGCCGGCAACATCCTTCGGGTCGGCGGCGTTGCAGGCATGGACGGCTGCGGCAGTCTCTCTCGCCAGCTCGGCCAGCTTCGTCACCTGCCGCGCCGCCAGGGTCACGGACAGGCCCCTGTCGGCGAACAGCCGGGCGAGCGACGCGCTGAGGCCGGGGCCGGTGCCGACGATCAGCGCGGAACGGAATTGCGGCTTGTCCAAGTGGGTCTCCTCGTTGCCCGCGATAGGACGCGGGTATAGGCTTACATGCAATAGGGAAGGACTCGCCATGGAACGGGGACAAGCGGTCGGCCGCATCGACGTCATCTCCGACGTCATTTGTCCGTGGTGCTATATCGGCAAGCGGCACCTGGAGCGCGCGCTGGACATCCTCGAAGCGCAGCATCTCCGCTTCACCGTCGCTTGGCATCCCTTCCAGCTCAATCCCGACATGCCGCGCGAGGGCGTCGACCGTGCGCAGTACAGACTCGCCAAGTTCGGCAGCGCGGAACGGTCGCGCCAGATGGACGAGCGCATCACCGAGACTGCCGCGACGGTCGGGCTGGAATTCCACCTAGACCGGCTGACACGTACGCCCAACACGCTGAACGCCCATCGCCTGATCCGTCTGGCCGGCCAGCACGGCGTGCAGGATGGCGTGGTCGAGGCCCTCTTCGAGGGCTACTTCTGCAACGGCGCCGACATCGGCGACGGCCGCGTCCTCGAGGCACTCGGCACCGAGGGTGGCCTGGCGAACGGCGACATCAGGACGATGCTGGCGGGCGAAGACGGCCTCAAGGAAGTGGTCGCCGCCGACCAGATGGCGCGCAACGCGGGCATTCAGGGCGTTCCCAGCTTCGCACTGCAGGGCCACGTGCTGTTCTCCGGCGCCGTGCCAGCCGAGGAGATGGCACAGGCGTTCCGGCGCGCCTGGGAGATCCTGAGAAGCCGCGCCGCCTGATCGCCAGCCTCCTGTCGGAAGCGGCGGCCGGTCAGTTGCCGCTGCGTGTCGTCATGGAAGGCGAGGACACCGGCCCCGTCACCGTCACGATATAGTCCGCCGACCCACGCCGCCCGGTATCGAGCGATATCGTCGTGTCGGTGGTCGCCGACACCAGGCTGTTGCGGCTGTTGATCAGCGCGACGGCGCTCTGACCCTGCACTGTGTGATTGGACAGCTCGACCATGCCGTTGGATATCATCAGGTTCCCGCGCACCGAGCTCTGCTGGTTGACGAAAGCCGACAGCACCGCCGAACTGAACCCCATCTCGGTGCTGAAAATGCTGGCGACGCCCGTCGCGAAGGAAGCGAAGCCCAGCGACCCGTCGACGACGGAGGGGTAGAGATAGCCGCCGACCTGGCCGCGGCCGGTCAGCGAGGAGCGGATCTCCGCCGGCGAGCGGCCGCTGCCGCTGACCGAGATGTTCAGGACGTCGATCTTGCCGTCGACCGCCACGGTCAGATGCTCATTGCCGAAGCTGTTGCGGCCGGCCGTCCCACGCAGCATCTCGCCCAGATAGATGCCCTGCAGGCTGCCCGCGAGGTTGACGGCGAGCGCATTGCGCGAGGCATCGACCGTCCCCGAGAAATCGACCGCGCCGCCATAGAACTGGCCGGTCATCTTGGAAAGGCTGAGTGTCCCGTTGCGCAGCCGCGCCTGCAGATCGGCATAGAGCACCTTGAGCGTGCCGACGGCGATGGCGCTGGTCTCGAGGGTGAGCGTCGCGTCGAAGGCCCGCAAGGCCGACAGATCGAACGCCGCGTCGGGAACGGCCCGGGACGCCGGCATCGCCCCCGCCGTCGCGCGCGACGCACCGACGCCGCCCGCAGACGGTGACGAAACGCCCAGCAGGCGGTCGACATCGAGCGTGCCCGGCACCCGCAGATTGACCGTGACGTCAGGACGAGCGCCGAGCGCCGCCCCCATGCTCCCCTTCATCTGCGTACCGAACGCCGTCAATGCCCCCTGGAAAGAGATCTTCGCGGCGTCCCCGTTGAAGGCGCCCGCGGCGGACATCGGACCCATCGCCGATGCCGGCGCGCCGCCCGTCACGGCCGCGATGAACCGCCCGGCTTCCTGCGCCTGCAGGCTGAAGCTGGGAAGGTCGAACCGGAAGGCCGGTGCGAGCGACAGCGTACCGCTGGCACGTGCCGTCACGCCTGCCACGCCGATGCTGGCGTCGCGCAAGGTGATCGCTCCAGCCGTGCCCGCAGCGGAGCCCTTCATCGACACCGCGCCCATCCGGCCGTTCACGAGCTTCGGCACCCCAGCGGCAGCGACCGCCTTGTCGGCGTCGGGCACGCTGACGTCGAACGTGACGTCGAACCGCGGCACGGTGCCGAAGTCGGCTACCAGGCCCTTGAGGTCGAGCTTGCCGCCGAGAAAGCCCGCCACCTTCACGCCATTCAGCTTCAGCAGATTGCCCTGCACGCTGACATCCGCCTCCACGCCACCCAGTTCCTGCTGCCGGAAGACGAGCTTGCCGACCTTCGCGGTGAGGCCAAGGACGGGCAGTGTCTTGTCGACGGGTGCGGGCGTTGCTGCCGGAGCACCGGCCGGTGTTTGGGCGGCGGCCGGTGCGCCAACCGCGACGCCCGTCCCCAGCTCTTCCGGCAGATAAGGATCGAGATCGATCAGATCCGCCTGCAGGGTGGCGGCAAGGACCATTGGCGTACCGAAGGTGACGGTGCCACTGCCCGTGGTACGCCGGCCGTCGAGTTCGACGACGAGGTCGCTGACTTGCGCGCCGTCACCGCTGGTGACCAGCCTGCCCGTCAGCTCCAGGGTCCGCAGGCCCGCCTCTGGCACGCCCGACACATCAATACCGAGCCAGCCCAGCGTGTCGCGCAGCCTCTGTCCCTTCAGGCTGAGGTCGCCGTGGCCCTGCAGGGCTGCAGTATCCGCTGGACTCTTGCCGGGCTCGCCTGTCGACCCGAGGGCGGCGGTCGCATGCAGCTGCATGTCACCGGGCAGCACCGCATCGAGGCGCGGGACGGAAATCCGGCCGTCCTTGATTTCGAGCGCGACCGAAAGGTCGCGAATCGTGTCCTTGCGATAGTCGACTTCGGCGATGTCGAGCGCCACCGATACCGTCGCCTTCGGCGGGAAGGGCGACAACAGCTGACCTCCCGACTCCGCCTCCATGGTCGCGGCGCCAGTCGTCGTGCCCCGCGGCGAGAAAGCATCCGGTATGCGCAGCAGGGTGAGCCAGCTTTCGAGATCCAGCTTCGGCAGCGTGACGCGACCGCGCAGCGATGGCGCCGTACCGTCATCGTCGAGGGATATGCTGCCGCTGGCCGTTTCGGGACCGATCGCCAACCGGAAGTCCTCGAGAGCGATCCGCGTCGGCGTATATTCCACGCCGCCATCGAACATGAAGCGACCCGCAACCGACGCCCCCAAAGCTGGCGACGCCTGTCCGGCTGCCTGCATGACGGCCGTCACGAAATCGCTCAGCGTTCCCGTCGAGACCGACAGGTGGCCGCGGATATCAGCCTCGGGATTGAAAGCGCTCAAGCGTCCCTTGAAGTCCAGCCTGCCGCTGGCGAGCTGCAACGCGACCGAAGCCGTATGGCCATCCGGCTGCGGACCGCCGACGGCCACCGCGATCTGCAACGGCACGTTGTTCACGGTGGCGGTTCCGGCGATGGAGAAAGGCCCGGCGAGCGATCCGACGGAAGCCGTCGCATCGACCTTCTCCGCCCTGATGGTCTGGCCCGTCTGGGGATTGGCGTAGCTCACCGTGCCCTGGACGATGCGCAGCCGGCCGATTGCGAGGTGAAAGCCCGCCGCCGGAGCACCGTCCGGCTGCGTCGCACCGGCACCCGGCTCGAAGCGCCAGTTGGGCACGCCTTTCTCATCGGTCTCCAGCACGATGGTCGGCTGGTAGAGCGTGAGCCGCTCCACCTCGACCTCGCCCCGAAGCAGCGCCTGCCATGACGGCGTGGCGCCGATCCAGCGTACATCCACCATCTGCGCGCCCTGGGTGCCGGGCGCATTGGCGAAATGCACGCGCGAGGCGCTGACCCTCGGCGTCGGCAGGAGCTGAACGCGGACCGGCCCTTCGATCACCAGCTCCCGGCCGGTCGCCTCCTTCACAGCACGCGCGAGAGCCACCTTGTACGGTTCCGTATCGACGAGATGCGGAATGGCAAGTGCAGCGAGAAGGAGCGCCGCGGGCAGCCCCAGGACTACCGCGACGGCCCACGCGATCCGTCGGCGAATGGACATGACCAAGGTCAGGGAGTGGACGCGAGACCCTAAACGTCGCAGGCCATCGGAGGATGCGCAAGCATGCGCAATGCAATCCATGCGGATGCCATCCGTACGACACCGGCGCCCCCCCCCGCCAGAGCGGTTTCCAGTCGAACGGGATCTGCTCTAGCGTGGGGCAAAACACAGCACTCGAGAGGAACGCCATGCACGACATCACCTTCGGCTTCCAGGCTGCGCCGGCCAGCGACGTCCGCAAGCCCGACCAGGCGCTCTACCGCGAGGTGATGGAGGACTGTGCGCTCGGCCGGAAGCTGGGCTACGACGCGGCATGGCTTCTGGAGCATCATTTCAGCGACTACTACCCCACTCCCAGCCCGCTCCTTTTCATGGCGCATATCGCCGCCGCCTTCCCCGACCTCTCCCTTGGCACATCGGTCCTGGTGCTGCCCTGGTATCATCCCCTGCGCCTGGCGGAGGAGATCGCCATGCTGAACAGCATGACGACGGGCGCACTGCATCTCGGCATCGGCCGCGGCACGGCGCGGATGGAGTATGACGCCTACAACGTCGATATGAACGAGGCCCGCGCCCGCTTCGCCGAGTGCTACCGCATCGTCGAGAAGGGGCTGGCCGGGCGGCCTTTCACCCACTCCGGCCGCTTCTGGAACATCGAGCGGCCGATCACGCTCCGTCCCGAACCAGTCGGCAAACCGGTACGCTTCTACGGCGCCATCGGCAGCCCGGCCAGTGCGGAGGTCATGGGCGACCTCGGGATCGCGCCGATCTGCCTGTCGACCTTTCCCGACAAGCTGCTGGCTGGGATCCTCGAACGATGGCGGGCACGCATCGGCGACGCCGGACGCAACGCCATCCTGCCGATCTCCGTCAAGATGTTCATCGCCGATACGGACGAGGAGGCGCAGGCTCTCGGTCGACGCTACTACCCATCGTATTTCGAGCTGCAGTGTGCCCACTACGAATCAGATGCCGATCCGTGGGCGGACATTCCCGAGTACCAGGATTTCAGCCGCATGTTTGCCAATCTGCGCAGGCTGACCGATCCCGCTGAGCTCGGTCCGTTCATGCAATCCAATTTGGTCGGCAGCCCGGCGACGATCTGCCGGCGCATCGACCAGCTGGCGGGCCTGGGCTTCAACTACTTCATGGTGTCCTGCGCAACGCCGGGGACGCCAATCGACTTGCGACAACACATGATGACGCGCTTCGCCGAAGAAGTCTGCCCGCGCTATTCGCAGGCTATGCGCCGAAACAGGGCCGCTTGAGCAGCTTCGATGTTTCGATTGTTTCTTCGCTTACTCTGACGCCAGCACCTGATATTTGTTGTCTGTGCAAGTC
>QFCS01002094.1_pt1 | contig 21392 bp, 19 predicted proteins | sample 3576561 | NCBI WGS metagenome assembly QFCS01 | reverse complement strand
GGTCTTGCCGACGCCGGCGCCGCCGAACAGGCCGATCTTGCCGCCCTTGGCGTAGGGCGCCAGCAGGTCGATGACCTTGATGCCGGTGATCAGGATCTGCGCCTCGGTCGACTGCTCGACGAATGTCGGCGCGCTGCGATGGATCGGCAGGGTCTCCTTGTTGTTGACCGGGCCGCGCTCGTCGACCGGCTCGCCGATCACGTTCAGGATGCGGCCCAGCGTCTCCGGGCCGACCGGCATGGCGATCGGACCGCCGGTGTCGACCGCCTTCTCACCACGCACCAGACCGTCGGTCGTGTCCATCGCGATCGTGCGGACCTCCGACTCGCCCAGATGCTGCGCCACCTCGAGCACCAGCCGCCGTCCACCGCTCTCGACGTGGAGGGCGTTCAGGATGTTGGGCAGGTCGGCGTCGAAGCGCACGTCCACGACCGCGCCCGTGATCTGGGTGATCGTGCCGATGTTGTTGGTGGCCATGACGTATCCCTTTCTTCGATTGCGGTCGGCGCGGGCTAGACGGCCTCGGCGCCGGAAATGATCTCGATGAGTTCCTTGGTGATCGTCGCCTGGCGCGTGCGGTTCATCTGCAGCGTCAACCGCTTGATCATGTCGCCGGCATTCTTCGTCGCATTGTCCATCGCCGTCATCTGCGAGCCGTAGAAGCTTGCGGCGTTCTCCAGCAGGACGCGGAAGATCTGCACGGCGAGGTTGCGCGGCAGCAGGTCGGCCAGGATCTCGCCCTCCTCGGGCTCGAACTCGTACACCGCACCGCCGGTCGTCGGCGCCGCCGTGGACTGCTCGGGCGCCGGCGGCGGAATGAGCTGCTGGTTGGTGACGATCTGCGTCATCGCCGACTTGAAGCGGTTGAAGATGACCGAAGCGACGTCGAACTCGCCGGCCGCGAACATCGCCAGTACGCGATTCGCCACCTGCTGGGCGTCGCCGTAGCTCAGCCGCGGGCGGCCAAGATCGGTGATCGTGTCGACGATGTCGGCTCCGAAGTCGCGGCGCAGCTGGTCGCGGCCCTTGCGGCCGACCGCCAGGATCTTGACGACCTTGCCCTGTGCCTTCAGCGCACGGATGGTCCGCCGCGCCTCGCGCACGATCGAGCTGTTGAAGGCACCGCACAGGCCGCGATCGCCGGTGGCGACGATCAGCAGATGAACCTTGTCGGAGCCGGTGCCGGCCAGCAGGCGCGGCCCGGTCCCGGCCTTGAAGCTGGCCCCCAGCGACGCCATGAGGCTGTCCATCGCCTCGGCGTAGGGGCGCGCCGCCAGCGCCTGTTCCTGGGCACGCCGCAGCTTGGCCGCGGCGACCATCTTCATGGCCTTGGTGATCTTCTGCGTCGACTGGACGCTTCGGATCCGGAGTCGGTAGGTCTTGAGACTGGGCATCGGAAGCCGGCGACCCTCGTTAGGCGAACTTCTTGGTGAAGTCGGTCATGAAGGCCTTCAGCTTGTCGTCCGTATCCTTGGCGATCTCGCGCTTCTCGCGGATCGTCGCCAGGATCGAGCCTTCGGCGCGCAGCGCATCGAGCATCTGGCGCTCGAACTCGCCGACCCGGCCGACCGGCAGGGTGTCGAGGAAGCCGCGCGTGCCCGCATAGATCGAGGCGACCTGCTCCTCGACCGGCATCGGGCTGAACTGGCCCTGCTTCAGCAGCTCGGTGAGGCGCTGGCCGCGGGCCAGCAGGCGCTGCGTCGAGGCATCGAGGTCGGAGGCGAACTGCGCGAACGCCGCCATCTCGCGGTACTGCGCCAGCTCGAGCTTGATGGTGCCCGCGACCTGCTTCATCGCCTTGATCTGTGCCGCCGAACCGACGCGGCTGACCGACAGGCCGACGTTAATGGCGGGGCGGATGCCCTGATAGAACAGCTCGGTCTCGAGGAAGATCTGTCCGTCGGTGATCGAGATCACGTTGGTCGGGATGTAGGCAGACACGTCGCCGGCCTGCGTCTCGATGACCGGCAGCGCCGTCAGCGAGCCCGCGCCGTTCTTCTCGTTCAGCTTGGCCGCGCGCTCCAGCAGGCGCGAGTGGAGATAGAACACGTCGCCGGGATAGGCCTCGCGGCCCGGCGGGCGGCGCAGCAGCAGCGACATCTGGCGATAGGCGACCGCCTGCTTGGAAAGGTCGTCGTACACGATCACGGCATGCATGCCGTTGTCGCGGAAGAACTCGCCCATGGCGCAGCCGGTGTAGGGCGCCAGGAACTGCATCGGCGCCGGATCGGACGCCGTCGCCGCGACGACGATGGAGTATTCCATCGCGCCGTTGTCCTCGAGCGTCTTGACGATCTGGGCAACGGTCGAGCGCTTCTGGCCGACGGCGACGTACACGCAGTAGAGTTTGCGGCTCTCGTCGGTGCCCTTGTTGATCGGCTTCTGGTTCAGGAAGGTGTCGATCGCGACGGCGGTCTTGCCCGTCTGGCGATCGCCGATGATCAGCTCGCGCTGACCGCGGCCGATCGGCACCAGGCTGTCGATGGCCTTGAGGCCGGTCTGCATCGGCTCGTTGACCGACTTGCGCGGAATGATGCCGGGAGCCTTGACCTCGACGAGACGGCGCTCGGTCGACTGGATCGGACCCTTGCCGTCGATCGGGTTGCCGAGACCGTCGACCACGCGGCCGAGCAGGCCCCTGCCGACCGGCACGTCGACGATGGTCCCGGTGCGCTTGACCGTGTCGCCCTCGCGGATGCCACGATCCTCGCCGAAGATCACGACGCCGACATTGTCGGCCTCGAGGTTCAGCGCCATGCCCTTGATGCCACCGGGGAACTCGACCATCTCGCCGGCCTTGACGCTGTCGAGGCCGTAGACGCGGGCGATACCGTCACCGACCGACAGTACCTGCCCGACCTCGGCGACTTCGGCCTCGGTGCCGAAGTTGGCGATCTGCTGCTTGAGAATGGCCGAGATTTCGGCAGCACGGATATCCATTTAGGCAACCCCCTTCATGGCAAGCTGCAAACGCTGAAGCTTGCTTCGGATGGACGAATCGAACAGGCGCGAACCGACCTTGACGACGAGGCCGCCCAGAATGTCGGGCTCGACGCGCGCATCGATGGAAACCTTGGCCCCGCCCAGAACGGAGCGAAGCGTCTCGCCGAGCTGCTGCAGCTGCTCGGGCGACAGCGGCACGGCCGAGGTGACCGTGGCCGACGTCTCGCCGCGACGGCGGGCCAGCTCGGCCAGGAACGCCGCAGCCATGGCGACCAGGTCGCGGGCGCGGCCGTTGGCGGCTACGGTGCCGACGAAATTGCGGGTCAACCCCGCGATGCCAGCGGCATCGAGCACGGCCAGCAGCGCCTTGGTCTTCAACTCCCGGCTGATCACCGGGCTGGCCAGCAGGCGGGCCAGTTCATGGCTCTCGGCGACAAGCCCGCGCAAGGTGATGAGATCCTGCGCCACCTGATCGAGCGACCGGGCATTGTCCGCCAGTTCGAAAAGAGCGCTGGCGTAGCGCCCAGCAACGCCTGATGTGGCGGGTGTAGACACGTCGAAAGCCTCTCCCAGGCCGCGGCCCCGGCCGGCAAGCCATTGAAATCCCCTCGCTTTTCACAAGGGGAACGCGCCTGCAGCACCCCGGAAAAGCGCGCGTTGCTACCATGCTGATTTGGCCCGCGCAAGGTTGCCAAATCCTTGTATTACCGCGGTTTTTCAGCGCGGCATGTCACAGGAACGAGTATGGGTCGACATCGACCTGCAGCCGCACTGAACTCGGCAGGCCAACCTGGGACAACCAGGCATGCAGCAACGGTTGCACTGCGATATCGCGCGCCGCCTTGAGCAGGAAGCGACGCCGGTGGCGTCCGCGCAGCAGCGCGAGCGGTGCGGTGGACGGCCCCAGGACGGTGACGCCGGGCTGATGTGGCGCGCGTCGCGCCAGCGTGCTGCAGACATTGTCCACAGCCGCCGGATCGGGGCCCGATATGATGAGCGCCGCCAGCCGGCCATAGGGTGGCATGCCGGCCGCCTGCCGATCCGCCAGTTCCGCCGCCACGAAGCGGTCACGGTCGCCCGACACCAGCGCCTGCATCACGGGATGCTCGGGCATGTGGGTCTGCACCAGGGCCTGTCCCGGCCGGTCGGCGCGACCGGCGCGGCCAGCCACCTGGTAGAGGAGCTGGAAGGTCCGCTCCGCGGCCCGCAGGTCGCCGCCGTTCAGGCCGAGATCGGCATCGACCACCGCCACCAGCGTCAGGTTGGGGAAATGATGGCCCTTCGCGGCCATCTGCGTGCCAATCAGGATGTCGACTTCGCCCGCGATCATGCGCTCGACGGCGGCCGTCGCCTGGTCGCGGCTGGCGAAGGTGTCCGACGTGAACATTTCCAGCCGGGCGTCGGGGAACAGCTCCAGCGCCTCCTCGGCCAGCCGCTCGACACCGGGGCCGCAGGCGACGAACTGGTCGTGTGCGCCACAATACTTGCAGGCCTGGGCCGGCGGCTCGGAATAGCCGCAATGATGGCAGATCAGGGTGCGCCGGAAGCGGTGCTCGACCAGCCAGGCGGAGCATTGCGGGCACTCGATGCCATGCCCGCAGGCGCGGCACAGAGTCAGCGGGGCGTAGCCACGCCGGTTCAGGAACAGCAGCGTCTGCTCCCCGGCAGCGAAGGTCCGCTTCATCGCCTCGACAACGGGCGGCGACAGCCAGTGGCCGCGCGCCGGCGCATGACGTCTGAGATCGATCGCCGACAGCGCCGCAAGCGCCCGCCCGCCGTGGCGGTCGGGCAGATGGACCGCCCCGTAGCGCCCCGTCTCGACATTCACGACGCTCTCCAGCGAAGGAGTCGCCGAGGCGAGCACGACCGGCGCCGACACCAGGCGGGCCCGCACCACCGCCATGTCGCGCGCGTTATAGGTGACCCCCTCCTCCTGCTTGAAGGACTGATCGTGCTCCTCGTCGACGACGATCAGGCCGAGATTGGCGAAAGGCAGGAACAGCGCCGAGCGGGCGCCCACGACAACGCCCACCCGGCCCTCGGCGATGGCCCGCCACGTCTCGCGCCGCTCGAGGCTGGTGAGGCCGGAATGCCACGACGCCGGCAGCGCGCCGAAACGATCCTCGAAGCGTTTCAGCCACTGCGCGGTCAGTGCGATCTCGGGCAGCAGCACCAGCACCTGCCGTCCCGACGCGAGCGCCGCCGCGATCGCTTCGAAATAGACCTCGGTCTTGCCGGCGCCCGGCACGCCGTCGAGCAACGTCGCGGAAAAGGCGTGCGCCAGCACCTTCTCGACGAGCGACTGCGCGGCCACGGCCTGGTCGGGCGACAGCGCCGGGCCGGCGCGCTGGCCGTCGGGCTGCGCAAAGGAGCGCCGCACCGTACGCTCGATACCCTCGATCAGGCCGACCGACGCCATGGTCTTGACCACTGACGTGCCGACGCCGGCGAGGTGCGCCAGCTCGGCCGCCGGCAACGCCGGCCCGTCCTGCAGCTGCGCCAGCACGCGGCGCCGTGCCGCGGTGAGCTTGAGAGCCTGATCGCCGGCCGGCGCCGCGGCGCGGTAGACGAGCTCCGTCTTGGGCGCCGCGAGTGCCGACGGCACGCTCATCGCCATGCGCAGCACGGCGCCCGGAGGGGTCAGCGTGTAGGCCGACACCCAGTCGACGAAGCGGCGCAGCGCTTCGACCATCGGCAATGCCGGCAGCACCTCGACGATGTCGCGCAATTTCGCCGCAGCGACCTCGCCCGAACCATCCCCCCAGACGACGCCGACCGTCTCGCGCTTGCCCAGCGGCACGACGACGAAGTGGCCCGGTGCCACCTCCAGCCCCTCGGGTACGCGGTAATCGTAGGCATCCGCCAGCGGCAGAGGCAGCAGGACGCGCACGGTCGGGCGGCTCATGTTTTCCACCGGGCCATGGTGCGACGCCACCTTCCCCTCGGCTTGTGACCGGGGAGGGGAAACGCTAGAAATTGTGGTAGCAGGCGCGTCTGAACCACCGGTCATTGGGGTAGTTTATATGAAGTTCTTCGTCGATACCGCGGACGTCGCCGAAATCAAGGACCTGGCGGCTTCGGGACTGCTCGACGGCGTGACCACCAACCCCTCGCTGATCATGAAGGCGGGGCGGCCGATGCTGGACGTCATCAAGGAGATCTGCGCCATCGTCCCCGGTCCGGTCAGCGCCGAAACGGTCGCCACCGACCACAAGACGATGCTCGAAGAGGGCCGCAAGCTCGCCAAGCTGGCCCGCAACGTCGCGGTCAAGGTGCCGCTGACGCCGGACGGTCTCAAGACCTGCAAGGCGCTGGCTTCGGAAGGCACGATGGTGAACGTCACGCTCTGCTTCTCGGCGGCGCAGGCGATCCTGGCGGCCAAGGCGGGCGCCACCTTCGTCTCGCCCTTCGTCGGCCGGCTCGACGACATCGGCCAGGACGGCATGCATCTCATCGACGAGATCATGGCGATCTACCGGCAGTATCCGGCCTTCAAGACCGAGGTGCTGGTCGCCTCGGTGCGCCACACGCAACATGTCGTGCAGGCGGCCAAGCTCGGCGCGCATGTCGCGACAGTGCCGCCGAACGTGCTACGCCAGCTCTTCAAGCACGTCCTGACGGACAACGGGCTGAAAGCCTTCCTCGACGACTGGGCCAAGACCGGCCAATCCATCCTCTGACCCGGAGCGGCACATGGGTAGCGACGGCATGGTCACGGCGCCCGACGGTTCGGGGAGGCAGGTCAAGGTGATCACCGCCGACGACGTCATCGCGTACCTGCGCGCCCATCCCGACTTCCTGGAGCAGCACGGCGAGCTCGCGGCCGAGCTGTCCGTCGTGCCGCGCGCTCAGGGTCCCGGCGTCATCGACATGCAGCAGGCGATCCTCAAGCGCCTGCGCAGCGAGATCGACCGGCTCAAAACCGAGCGTACCGAGATCATCGCCAACTCCAAGCAGAACCAGATCGTCCAGAACCGCATCCAGGCGGCGGTCATCAGCATCATCCAGGCCTCGACCTTCGAGAAGATGATCCATGTCGTGACTCACGAGCTGCCCGAGCTTCTCGACGTCGACTTCATCACGCTCGCCATCGAAGCCAATGCCGACGCGCCCAAGCGCGTGCCGGTGCGCGGCGTCTATGTGCTCGCACCGGGCGCCATCGATGCCGCCATCGGTCCCGACAAGCACGCGCGCCTGCGCGCGGAGATCGTCGGCGAGGAGGCCTTCTTCGGCGATGTCGCACGCTTCGTGAAATCCGACGTGCTGATGCGCCTGCGGGTCTCCTCGGGTTCGCCCGACGGCGTGATGTGCTTCGGCTCGCGCGATCCGCAGGCCTTCGGCCCCGAGCAGTCCACCGAGCTTCTGTTCTTCCTCGCCAAGGTGCTGGAGAACACCATACGCGCCTGGCTCGACTTGCCAGAGTGACACGGTGCCCGGAGTGACGTGGCGGCCAGTGGCCAGAATGACGCGGCGGAGGAAGCACCGGTCGCGATGAGCGCGGTGACCCTCGACGCTGCCCTGTCGGCGTGGCGGGACTGGCTGAAGAGCGAGCGCCGGCTCGCGCATCACACCCTGATCGCCTACGAACATGACGTCGCGTCGTTCCTGGGATTCATGACGACCTATCTCGGCGCGCCACCGACCCTGGACACGCTGGCGAAGCTGAAGCCCGCCGAGTTCCGCGCCTGGCTGGCCGACCGAGCCAATCAGGGCATGGCGCGTACCTCGACCGCCCGCGCCTTCTCCTCGGTGCGCTCCTTCTTCCGCTTTCTCGACAAGGGCGGCCTCGCCCACAATGCCAGCATCTCGGCCATCCAGACGCCGAAGCTGCCGCGCTCGGTGCCCAAGGCGCTGAGCGAAAGCGATATGGAAGTGGTGCTCGACGCGCCGGACGACCGCGACCGCGAAGCGTGGCTGGACCTCCGCGACAGCGCGGTGCTGCTGCTGCTCTACGGCGCGGGCCTGCGCATCGGCGAGGCGCTCGGACTCACCAGGGCAACGGTCGAGCGGCTGCTGGCGGACGGCCGCGACACGCTCTCGGTCACCGGCAAGGGCAACAAGACCCGGCTCGTCCCGCTGCTCCCGCAGGCGCTCCAGGCGCTGCGCGCATACCGCGATGCCTGCCCCCATCTCGCCGCCCGCGCGCCCGGTGACACCTTCTTCGTCGGCGCCCGCGGCGGCGCGCTCGATCCGGCGATCATCCAGAAGCGCGTGCGCGATATCCGGCGCGACCTCGGCCTCGCCGACTCGGTGACGCCGCACGCCCTGCGTCATTCCTTCGCGACACATCTTCTGGGCGCCGGCGGCGACCTCAGGACCATCCAGGAACTGCTCGGCCACGCCTCGCTGTCGACCACCCAGCGCTACACGGACGTCGATACGGCGCGCCTGACCGCGGTCTATCGCGCCGCCCATCCGCGCGCCAAGGGCTGAGCGGCTGCCTGCCCCGTCGCGGCCGTGTCAGGGCCGCACGCGGCGCCTCAGCACGTACCATTCGACCGCCACGCTGCCGCCGACGACGAGGGCGAGCAGCACGATGGTCGCCGGCCGTTCCCGCCACAGATGCACCACCAGCGCGATGAAGACGACGGCCATCAGGACGAAGCCCACGGCGACGAGCAGCCTGGAGCCGCCCGCCTCTGCCAGCAGTCGCCAATGCGCCACGAAGACCGCGAGATAGCAGATCAGGAACGCCGCTCCGGCGATATGCGCCACGCGCTCGAGGTCGAACAGGTTCACCATCACCAGGATGGCGCCGGCCGACCATACGAGGCCATGGGTCCCCTGTCCCCAGCTCGCGCGCCGGAAGACGTTCGGGAGCTGCGCGCGATGAGCCAGTTCACGTGAGATCTCGAGCGACGAGAAGATGGAAGCATTGATCGCCGATGCCGTCGCCAGCAGCGCACCGACCGAGACGATCACGAAGCCGGCGTCGCCCAGGACGGGGCGGGCCGCCTGTGCGACCGCAGTCTCGGCATACTGCTCCAGCTGTGCCGGCGTGAGGTTGCCGAGAACGACGAGCGCGAGCGCGACGTAGAGGACGATGACGACGCCAATCGCGAGGAAGATCGCCCGCGGGATGGTGCGGCCGGGATCGGCGACATGGCCTGCGGCATTGGTCATCATCCCGTAGCCGGCATAGGCCAGGAACGTCAGGCCGACACTCGCGAACAGGGTGCGGGGGGCCACGCTCGGCGACTGGCTGAGCATCGCGGGCTCTAGTCCCTGCAGCCCCGCCAGCATCAGCACCACGAGGATGGCCAGCTTGGCCACGACCAGCGCCTCCTCGGTGCGGCCGACGGCATGCGAGCCGACCATGTTGACCCAGACCGAAAGGATCACGATCGCCGAGGCGAAGATATTGGCGTAGACGGCGGGACCTTCGCTGCCCAGCACGAGTCGTTCGGCGTAGGTGCCGAACGTCTTGGCGACCATCACGATCGTGACGACCTGTGTGAGGAGATAGAGGACAGACAGGCCGCCGGCGAGGATCGGCGACGGGAACGCCTTGCCGTAATAGTCCATGATGCCGCCCGAGCTGGGGTAACGTGCGGCGAGCCGGGCATAGGAATAGCCGGACAGCAGCGCGATGACGCCGCCGATGATGAAGGACAGGTAGACGTCGCTCCCCGCCATCAGCGCTGCCTGGCCCAGCAGCGCGAAGATCCCGGCACCGACCATCGAGCCGATGCCGAGCGCCGCCACGCTCCAGACGGTCATGCGCCGGTGGTGGATCACGCCGTCCGTCATGGAAACCGCACGGTCGCGTCGCCGCTTGCGCTGAATATCGACATGTTTCCCCCGCCCCCGCCGGACGCTATCAGATCGACGCGCGCCGCGCAGCGTCGAGACCGGCCTTGTCAGTTCCTGGCATAGATCAGATGGATGGCGCCACCGGTCCTGGGCTCGCAGCGTACGAGACGCAGCGGCAGTTCGGGCGTGCCGGTCGGGAAGAGCGGGATGCCGTCGCCGAGCACCAGCGGGACCAGCGCCATCTCGAGCACATCCAGCCGGCCGGCGGCGACGAGGCCACGCACGAGCTGGCCGCCGCCCTCGACCCCGATCTTGCGACAGCCTCGCCCTTCGAGCTCTTCGGCCAGCCGCGCGAAGTCGGGCGCACGCGCCTCGACCAGGGGCGGCGGATCGGCCAGCGGCCGGCTGGTGACGACATAGGTCGGAATGTCAGGGTGCGGCCATGCGCCCATCGCGCGCTCGGTCTCGTAGGTCGCGCGTCCCATCACCACGGCATCACGCTCGGCGGCAAAGGCATCGAACCCGAACTCCTGCGGCGGGTAAGCCATCAGCCAGTCGAACGAGCCGTCGACCCGCGCGATCTTGCCGTCGAGCGAGACGGCGATATGGCAATGCCAGACGGTCATCGCGCGAACACCTTGCCCAGGAACGCCTTCACGTCGGCGACGAACGCCTTCCACGCCGCCTCGTTGGCACCGTAGTGCGCACCGCAGCAGCCGCCCGGCTTGCTGCGATTGCCGACGCCCGACAGATAGCGCACCGGCAGGCCGAGCGCATCGAAGCTGTGATGCGCACCTTCATAGACATGCGTCTCGATCAGTTCCCGCCCCTGCACGACGCGATCGATGACGGCACGACATTGCGAGACCGGCGTCCAGTCGTCGAGGGCTCCCATCGCGAAGAGCGTCGGCTGGCGGACGGCAAGCCTGCCGCCAAGCGCGTCAGCCAGGGCGCAGTCCGGATAGACCAGGATCGCGGCGCGCGCAGGCGGCGGCGCGTCGCCAGGCTGCGGCGACAAGGCCCGCAACAGCGCGACGCCGCCACCATAGGAGTAGCCCATGAAGGCCAGCCGCGCCGGGTCGACGAAAGGCTGCCGGCCAAGCCAGGCGAGCGTCGCATCGATATCGCGCGCGCGTTTCTCCGCGTCGGCCTGACCCGGCCAGTTGCGACCGCACACGTCCTTCAAGCCGCGCGCCGAGAAGCTGTCGACGACCAGGGCGACGTAGCCCCAGTCGCGCAGGAGGCCAGCCATGCGGCTGGTGTTCTGGCCGGGTCCGCCGCAGCCATGGAAGATCGCGACGGCGGGCGCCGGTCCGCGTGCCTGAGCCGGCCTGAAGAGCTGTGCCGCGAGCTGCAGCGTGCGCCCGTCCTGATCGACGGGCACGCGGACGTTCTGCTGAGCCGCAGCCGGCATCACACAGAATGCAACGAGTAAGGCGATGGCACGGGAGATCATTGCGGCAATCTAGCAGACGGAGAAAGTCCGGAAAAAATTCGAGCCGGCGGGAATAAACCGCCGTCGCGCAGCGTCTCCCTCCCGCAGCCAACACTGCCGAGGAGATATTTCATGCTGAAGTCCATTTCGCTTTCCCTGCTCATGAGCGTCGCGATGGCCGGGGCCGCCCTCGCCGCCGATCCCGCCGCCAATGCGCCCACCGCCAAGGGCGGCATGTTCGTCGATGCCAAGGGCATGACGCTCTACACCTTCGACAAGGACACGGCCGGCAAGTCCGTGTGCAACGGTCAGTGCGCCACCAACTGGCCGCCGCTGCTCGTTGCCGACGGCGCCAAGGCATCGGGAGACTGGACGATCATCGTCCGCGACGGCGGACTCAAGCAGTGGGCGTACAAGGGCAAGCCCGTCTACACCTGGGTGAAGGACACCAAGCCGGGCGACACCACTGGCGATGGCTTCCTGAACGGCGCCTGGCACGTCGCGAAGCCCTGACGGCAGCTCATGGCGGGACGGCGCGGACGGACGGATGCACGTCGGCGCCGTCCCGCCTAGAGTGGCAGCATGGCCGATCCGGCACCCCTGCTCGAACCGCTGATCCCCTCGCTCAGGCGCTACGCCTATGCGCTGGTGCGCGAACATGCGGCGGCAGATGACCTCGTGCAGGACACGCTGGAGCGTGCCCTTTCCCGCTGGTCATCGCGCCGCCCCGACGGCGACCTCCGCGCCTGGCTCTTCGCCATATTGCGCAACCTGCATGTCGGAGGCCATCGCCAGGCGCAGCGCCGTGGAGCGTCTGTCGCCATCGACGATGCCGATCCGGCCGACCCCGCGGCCGGCCCCGATGCAATGCTGGAGGCGCACGACGTGCTGGCCGCCGTCGATCAGCTTCCCGAGGAGCAGAAGTCGCTGCTGCTGCTGGTTGGCGTCGAGGACTTCTCCTACGACGAGGCGGCCCGCATTCTCGGCCTGCCGGTCGGCACGGTGATGTCGCGACTGTCCCGCGCGCGCAAGCGGCTGCGCTCGATCCTGGAGAAGGGTCCGGTCACTCTCCTGCGGAGGGTCAAATGATCGGCGAGGAGGTTCCCGTCGGCGAGGACGAGCTGCAAGCCTATATCGACGACCGTCTCGACGGGCCGCGTCGCACCGCAGTCGAAGCACATCTGGCACGCCATCCGGAGCAGCGCGACCGCATCACGGCCGAGCGGCGGCATCGCGCCGCCCTGCGCGGCCAGCTCCAGGCCAAGGCCGCAGAGCCCATCCCGCCCCGCCTGCGCATCACCAACATCCAGGCGGCCCGGCGCCAGCGTGCCGGCCGGCGCGGCGCCCTGGCGGCGGCCGGCGTCGCACTGTTCATCGTCGGCGCCAGCGCCGGCTGGGTGGCGCGGGAAGGCGTGCCCGCCGCGACAGCGACCCTGCCTGCCCCGACCATCAGCGTCGCCAAGGGCGCGTCTGCCGCCTTCCGCACGTTCGTCGTCGAGGTCGCCCATCCGGTCGAGGTCGGCGCGACGCAGGAAGAGCATCTCCTGCAGTGGCTGTCCAAGCGCCTGGGACGCAAGCTCGTGGCGCCCGATCTGGCGCGGTTCGGCTATCGCCTGATCGGTGGCCGGCTGCTGCCCGGCGGCAGCGGCGCCGCCGCCCAGCTCATGTACGAAGATGCGACGGGCCGGCGGCTGACGCTCTATGTGAGCGCGGCCGACGGTACCGAGACGGCCTTCCGCTTCCAGAGGGACGGCGATGCGTCAACCTTCGCCTGGATCGATCAGGGCTTCGGCTTCGCCGTGACGGCGATGGCCACCCGCGACGAACTCCTGCCGATCGCCGAGGCCGTCTACAAGGGCCTGACACACAGGGGATAGCGGCGACATCCTTGAACGGCCCCCTTGAAGAGGGCGCCCTCCCCTACGCCGCCCTCGGGATTGCCCTGGTCGGGATGACGGCCGGCTATCCCGCCGCAGCCGCCGCCTTGCCGAAGACCGGAACGCCGTCGATGCGGTCGTCGAGCGCTTCGGCGCCTTCGGTGGGCAGAACCCTCACGTAGTTCAAAGCGCCGTCGATATCGTCCTTCCAGACCTCCTTGGGCAGGTCATAGACGAACTCGACGCCGTAGCCGTTGGGATCGTGAATGTAGAGGCTGTGTGTCATGCCGTGCTCGACCCGGCGGTCGAACTTCACGCCCTTCTTCTGCAGGTAGGCGAGATGGTCTAGCCAAGCCTCACGGCTGGGCATGGTGATGGCGATATGGTTCACCGCAACCGGCATGCCGAACATCGCCCACTCCTTAGGCGGCGCCGGCAGGTCGCGATTCTCGACCAGCGCGACGTCGTGGTGGTGCGTGGTGCCGTCGCTGCGCTCACCCGAATAGAAGCGCATCTTGGGCGGCTGGGGGCGCGCCGCCGTCGGCTTCAGTTCGCCGACCTGACGGAAGCCCACGACTTCCGTCCAAAACCTGTGTGATTCCTCGATGTCGCGGACGTTGAGCACGATGTGGTTGACGCCGCGCGGTGTTACCGGCTTTTCCATTGGCGTTTCCTCCTGTGCGCATCCTAGAGCGGGATGAGACGAGATGGAACCGCCTCTCCTGCACTGGGGGAGAGAGGGGAATCAGGCTCCAGCGCTACTTGGAAGGGTCCGTCAGGTCCTCGAATTCCTTGAGGTGGCTGGGCGCCCAGCGGTGGTCGCGCGCCCGCTCGATCCAGCGGTTGAGCCACGGCCAGCGCCGGCGGGCCGCCTTGACCCAGCGCCGGCCGGTCTCGAATTCGGTGGCCAGCAGGTAAAGCGCGATCACGAAGAAGATCCAGCCCTGCAGGATCGGCACAAGCCCGCCGACCACCGACATGGCGAGGCAGCCGACGATCGCGATGGCCATCAGGGGTTTGCGCATCGAGCCGCCCCTGGCCGCAGGGTCAGAGATGGATCGGCTTCTCCCAGGCCGCGAGCGCCGCTTCCTTCAGGGCCTCGCTGACTGTGGGATGGGCATGGCAGACCCGGCCGATATCCTCGGCCGAGGCGGAGAACTCCATGGCGAGCGCGGCCTCCGCGATCATGGTGCCGGCCTCGGCGCCCATGATGTGGACGCCCAGCACCTTGTCGGTCGCCTTGTCGGCCAGCACCTTCACGAAACCCTCCGTCGCTCCGTTCGCGCGGCTGCGCGGGTCGGCGGTGAACGGGTACTTGCCGACCTTGTAGGCAACGCCGGCAGCCTTCAACTGTTCCTCGGTCTTGCCGACCCAGGCGACTTCCGGCTGGGTGTAGACGATCGACGGGACGAGATCCCAGTTCACGTGGCCCTTCTGTCCCGCCAGCGTCTCGACGCAGGCAACGCCGTCCTCGCTTGCCTTGTGCGCCAGCATCGGACCATCGATCACGTCGCCGATCGCGTAGATGCCCGGCACCGAGGTCTGGAAGTGGCCGTCGACGGCGATGCGGCCGCGCTCGGTCAGCTTCACGCCCACCTTGTCGAGGCCCAGCCCCTCGACGAAGGGCCGGCGACCGATGCAGACCAGCACGATGTCGGCCTGCAGGGTCTCAGCGGCGCCGCCCTTGGCCGGCTCGACCGTCAGCGTGACGCCATCGGCGCCGCTCTCCGCCCTGGTCACCTTGGACCCGAGCTTGAACCTGAGGCCCTGCTTCTGGAGGGAGCGCTGAAACTGTCGCGTGACCTCGTCGTCGATGCCCGGCGCGATGCGGTCGAGGAATTCGACGACCGTCACATCGGAGCCCAGCCGGCGCCACACCGAGCCCAGCTCGAGGCCGATGATGCCCGCACCGATCACGACCATGCGCTTCGGCACGGCCGACAGTTCCAGCGCGCCGGTCGAGGACACGATGGTCTTCTCGTCGACGGTCACGCCCGGCAGCGGCGTCACCTCCGAGCCGGAGGCGATCAGGATGTTCCTGGTCGCCAGCGTCTCCTTGACCGCGCCGTCGTCCCCGACCACGGCCACCGAACCCGCCTTCTCGATCCGGCCGGTGCCCTGAAAGGAGGCGATCTTGTTCTTGCGGAACAGGAAGGCCACACCCTTGGTCGTGGCGTCGACCACCTCCGCCTTGCGCTTCAGCATCTGCGCCAGGTCGAGCCTGGGCGCCTCCAACAGGATGCCGTGCACGGCGAGGTCGTGGCCCGCCTCCTCGAACAGATGCGACGACTGCAGCAGGGCCTTCGAGGGGATGCAGCCGACATTGAGGCAGGTTCCGCCGAACGTGGCGCGCTTCTCGACCACCGCCACCTTCATGCCGAGCTGCGCCGCCCGGATCGCGGCAACATAGCCGCCCGGTCCGGCACCGATCACCACGAGGTCGAAGCTATCGTTTGCCATGTCGCCACACCGTCCGCTGCAAAGCTGCCGTACCGAACCTCACACCCCCAGCAGCAGCCGCTCGGGATCTTCGATGCATTCCTTGATCCGCACCAGGAACAGCACGGCCTCGCGGCCGTCGATGATGCGGTGGTCGTAGGAGACGGCGAGATACATCATCGGCCGCACCTTGATCTCGCCGCCTACCACCATGGGACGCTGCTGGATCTTGTGCATGCCCAGGATGGCCGACTGCGGCGGGTTCAGGATCGGCGTCGACATCAGCGAGCCGTAGACTCCGCCGTTGGAGATCGTGAAGGTGCCGCCGCTCAGCTCGGCAATGGTGAGCTTGCCGTCGCGCGCCTTGCGGCCGAGATCCCCGATCGTCTTCTCGATGCCGCCGAACGACAGCGTGTCGGCATCGCGCACCACAGGGACCACGAGGCCTTGCGGCGTGCCGACCGCGACGCCGATGTCGTAGTAGTTCTTGTAGACGATGTCGTCGCCCTCGATCTCGGCGTTGACCGCGGGCAGCTCCTTCAGGCCGGCGATGCAGGCCTTCACGAAGAACGACATGAAGCCCAGCCGCGCGCCGTGCTTCTTCTCGAAATCGTCCTTCAGGCGGTCGCGCAGCGCCATCACGTTGGTCATGTCCACCTCGTTGAAGGTGGTCAGCATGGCCGCCGTGTTCTGCGCCTCCTTGAGGCGGTTGGCGATGGTGCGGCGAAGCCGCGTCATGCGCACGCGCTCCTCGCGGTCGGCGCGCTGGCGCGGGCCGGCCGGCACCGCCGCCTTGGCGGCAGGCGCCGCCGGCGCCGGGATGGAGGCGAGCGCCGCGGCGACATCCGCCTTGGTCGCGCGGCCATCCTTGCCGGTCGGCTGGATGGCCGACGGCGACACGCCCGTCTCCTCGACCAGCTTGCGCGTGGCCGGTCCGGAGGCGGCAACGTTGGCGCCCGCCGGAGCGGGCGCCGGCGCGACGGCGGCGGGGGCCGGAGCGGCGGGGGCCGGAGCGGTGGGGGCCGGAGCGGTGGCTGCCGGAGCGGCGGCTGCAGGCGTTGGCGACTTGGCGGCGGCCGCCGGAGCCCCTGCCTTCGGCGCGGCGCCGGCCTCGATGTGGCAGAGCACGCCGCCCACCTGGACGGTCGCGCCCTCCTCGATGGCCAGATCGGCCACGGTGCCGGCAATGGTCGCGTTCACCTCGACGGTGACCTTGTCCGTCTCCAGCTCGCACAGAGGCTGGTCGACGGCGACGCTGTCACCCACCTTGACCAGCCACTTCGCGACGGTTGCCTCGGTGACCGATTCACCCAACGCAGGGACCTTGATCTCGGCGGCCATGAACTGAACTCCTTTCGACGCGATCAGGCGATCGTCAATGCGCGATCGACCAGATCGGCCTGTTCCTTGACGTGGGTGCGGGCCGAGCCGGTGGCCGGCGAGGCCGCTTCGGGCCGTCCGATGTAGATCGGACGCGTCGCCGAAACATTGAGCCCCTGCAGAGCCCGCTCGATGCGACGGTCGACGAAGTGCCAGGCGCCCATATTCTCAGGCTCCTCCTGGCACCATACCACCTCTGCATTCGGATATTGCGACAACCGGACGCCGAGGCGGGCGAAGGGGAACGGGTAGAGCTGCTCGATGCGCAGGATGGCGACGTCGTCGATCTTGCGCTTGCGGCGCTCGGCCAGGAGGTCGAAGTAGACCTTGCCCGAGCACAGGATGACGCGGCGCACCTTGGCACCGTCAACCAGCGTGTCGGTCTCGGCCATGATGCGCCGGAACGAGGTGCCCGGCCCGAAATCCTCGAGCCGCGAGACCGCATCCTTGTGGCGCAGCAGCGACTTGGGCGTCATCACGATCAGCGGCTTGCGGAACGAGCGGCGCACCTGCCGGCGCAGGGCGTGGTAGTAGTTGGCTGGCGTCGTCGGCACGATGACCTGCCAGTTGTCCTCGGCAGACAGCTGCAGATAGCGCTCGAGGCGGGCTGAGCTGTGCTCCGGCCCCTGGCCCTCGTAGCCGTGCGGCAGCAGCATCACGAGGCCGTTCATGCGCAGCCACTTGCTCTCGCCCGAGCAGATGAACTGGTCGATGATGACCTGGGCGCCGTTGGCGAAGTCACCGAACTGGGCCTCCCACATGACCAGCGCATTGGGCTCGGCCGAGGAATAGCCGTACTCGAAGCCGAGCACCCCAGCCTCGTTGAGCGGGCTGTCGATGACCTCGAAGTGGGCCTGGCCGTCTGCCACATTGTTCAGCGGGATGAACTTGTCCTCGGTGGTCTGATCGACCAGCACCGAGTGGCGATGCGAGAAGGTACCGCGTCCCGAATCCTGGCCGCTCAGCCGCACCGGCGTTCCCTCCGCCAGCAACGTGCCGAAGGCCAGCGCCTCGCCGGTCGCCCAGTCGATGTTCTCGCCGGTATCGATCGTCTTGCGCTTCTCCTGGAGCTGACGGGCGATCTTGCGATTGAGCTCGAAGTTCTTCGGCACCTCGCAGAGCGCATGGCCGACGGACCTGAGCTGGTCCAACTCGACCGCCGTCATGCCCTTGCGGTCCTCCTCGCCCGGCGCGACGGTCAGGCCGGCCCATCGGCCCTCAAGCCAGTCGGCCTTGTTGGGCTTGTACTGGCTCGCCGCCTCCAGCGCCTTGTCGAGCTTCTCGCGCAGCGCTGCGTCGAGCTGCGCCACCTCGCCCGCCGTGACCACGCCTTCGGCCTCGAGCCGGCCGGCATAGACTTCCTTCACCGACTTGTGGCCGGCGATCTTCTTGTACATCAGCGGCTGGGTGAACATCGGCTCGTCCGACTCATTGTGCCCATGCCGGCGGTAGCAGAACATGTCGATGACGATGTCGCGCTTGAAATGCTGCCGGTACTCGGTCGCGATGCGCGCCACGTGGACCGCCGCCTCGGGATCGTCGCCGTTCACATGCAGGATCGGCGCCTGCACGATCTTGGCGACCTCCGTGCAGTAGGGGCCTGAGCGGGCCGCGGTCGGCAAGGTCGTGAAGCCGATCTGGTTGTTCACCACGAAATGGATCGTGCCGCCGATGCGGTAGCCGGCGAGATCGGAAAGGTCGAGGCTCTCGGCAACCAGCCCCTGTCCGGCGAAGGCCGCATCGCCATGCATCAGGATGGCCATGACCTGGCTGCGCTCGGTGTCGTGGCGCTGGTCCTGCTTGGCGCGCGCCTTGCCCAGCACCACCGGATTGACCGCCTCGAGGTGGGAGGGGTTGGGCGACAGCGAGACGTGGATGGCGTTGCCATCGAACTCCCGGTCAGCCGAAGCGCCGAGGTGATACTTCACGTCGCCCGAACCGCGCATCTCCTCGGGCAGGGACGAACGGCCCTGGAACTCCGAGAACAGCGCCGTGTAGCTCTTGTGCAGCACGTGCACGAGCGTGTTCAGGCGACCGCGGTGGGGCATGCCGATGACGACGTCGCGGATGCCGAGCTGGCCGCCGCGCTTGAGAATCTGCTCGATCGCCGGGATCAGCGATTCGCCGCCATCCAGGCCGAACCGCTTGGTGCCGACGAACTTGACGCCGAGATAGCGCTCCAGCCCCTCCGCCTCGACCACGCGCTCCAGGATGGCGCGGCGGCCCTCGACGGTGAATTCGGTGTGGTTCTCGATGTGCTCGATGCGCTCCTGGATCCACGCCTTCTGGTCGGGATCGGAGATATGCATGAACTCGACGCCGATCTTGCCGCAGTAGGTCTTGCGCAGCCGGTCGAGGATCTGCCGCAGCGTCGCCTGCTCGCCCAAGGCCAGCGAGCCGAAGATCAGGATGGGGCGGTCCCAGTCGCCCTCGCCGAAACCGTAGGTGGCCGGGTCGAGCTCGCGATGCGGTGCCTGGCGGACCAGCCCGAGCGGATCGAGGTCGGCCTCGAGATGACCGCGGATGCGATAGGCGCGGATCAGCATCAGCGCCCGCGCGGTGTCCTGCGCGGCGGCGCGGACCTCCTCGTCGGTACGGCCCGCCAGGGGTGACGGCGCGGCGGCGCCATTGGCCTTGCCCTTGACGTTGCGATTGGCCGGCGGCGGCAGGGTCTCCGGATCGACGGCACCGATCACCCGCGTCCGGTTGGTCGCCCAGGAGGCGCCGCGCAGGTCTTCGGCCGCGTCCGGGTTCTGCTCGGCCAGCGCCTCGAAGAACGTCCGCCACTCGACATCCACCGCGCCGGCGTCTTCCTGCCAGCGGGCATAGAGCTCCTCGATGAACGGCGCATTGGCGCCGAACAGGAACGATGTCTGCTCTGCTCTCATTGACCTGGTCTCCTCTTGCCCCTCTCCGCATCCAGGGGGAGAGGGACCAGATGTGGTCAGCCCTTCATCGCCTTCAGCATTTCCTGGCCCAAAGCGGCCGGAGAATCTGCGACCCTGATACCCGCCGCGCGCATGGCGGCGACCTTGAACTCGGCCGTGTCCTGGCCGCCCGAGATCACCGCACCCGCATGGCCCATGCGCCGCCCCGGCGGGGCCGAGCGTCCGGCGATGAAGCCCACGACGGGCTTGCTGGTCTTGGACGACTTGATGAATTCGGCGCCCTTGACCTCGGCGTCGCCGCCGATCTCGCCGATCATGATGATGCCCTCGGTCTCGGGATCGCCCAGCAGCATGTCCAGGCACTCGACGAAGTTCGTGCCGTTCACCGGATCGCCGCCGATGCCGATGCAGGTCGTCTGGCCGAGACCCGCCGCCGTGGTCTGCGCCACCGCCTCGTAGGTCAGCGTGCCCGACCGAGAGATGATGCCGATCTTGCCGCGCTTGTGGATGTGACCCGGCATGATGCCGATCTTGCATTCGCCCGGCGTGATGACGCCCGGGCAGTTCGGACCGATCAGCCTCGACCTGGACCCGCTGAGCGCGCGCTTGACCTTCACCATGTCGATCACCGGGATGCCCTCGGTGATGCAGACGATCAGCGGCAGCTCGGCATCGATCGCCTCGAGGATCGAATCGGCGGCATAGGGCGCCGGCACATAGATGACGCTGGCCGTGGCCTCGGTCCTGGCAACCGCCTCGGCCACGGTGTCGAACACCGGCAGGTCGAGATGGGTGGTGCCGCCCTTGCCCGGAGTCACGCCACCCACCATCCTGGTGCCGTAGGCGATCGCCTGCTCGGAGTGGAAGGTGCCCTGCGCGCCGGTGAAGCCCTGGCAGATGACCTTGGTGTTCTTGTCGACAAGGACGGACATCAGTTCTCCTCCTTGACCGCCTTGACGATCTTTTCCGCTGCGTCGGCGAGATTCTCCGCCGACGTGATCTTGAGCCCGGATTCCTTCAGGATCTTCTTGCCGAGCTCGACATTGGTGCCTTCGAGCCGGACCACCAGGGGCACGTGCAGGTTGACCTCGCGCGCCGCCGCGACCACGCCTTCCGCAATGACGTCGCAGCGCATGATGCCGCCGAAGATATTGACCAGGATGCCTTCGACGTTGGGATCCCGCAGGATGATCTTGAAAGCCGCCGTCACGCGCTCCTTGGTGGCGCCGCCGCCGACATCGAGGAAGTTCGCCGGCTCGGCGCCGTAGAGCTTGATGATGTCCATGGTCGCCATGGCGAGGCCAGCGCCGTTCACCATGCAGCCGATCTGGCCGTCGAGCTTGACGTAGTTCAGCGCGTACTTGGCCGCCTCGGTCTCGGCCGGATCCTCCTCGTCGACGTCGCGCAGATCCTCCAGCTCCTTGTGCCGGTAGAGCGCGTTGTCGTCGAAGTTCATCTTGGCATCGAGGGCGACGATGTCGCCCGCACCGGTGACGACCAGCGGGTTGATCTCGATCAGCGAGGCGTCGAGGTCGATGAAGGCGCGGTAGAGGTTGCCCAGCAGCTTGGCCATCTCGCCGACCTGCTTGCCGCTCAGCCCGAGCGCGAAGGCGATCTTGCGGCCCTGGTAGGCCTGGAAACCGGCGGCCGGATCGATCGCCTGGCGGACGATCTTCT